>Ga0209090_10000782_pt1 | contig 20045 bp, 11 predicted proteins | sample ArcticOcean_MG_C_9_FD_187432 | JGI IMG/M metagenome (GOLD analysis project Ga0209090, IMG submission 187432) | Marine microbial communities from western Arctic Ocean - ArcticOcean_MG_CB2_152 (SPAdes) (version 2) | ecosystem: Environmental > Aquatic > Marine > Oceanic | place: Arctic Ocean... | reverse complement strand
AAAGGCCAACGCGTCTCTCGTCTTCGTCGTCATCCTCAGTAGTCGTGAGTCACGCACGCGCGCACACACACGCACACGCGCACACGCGTTGCATCCTTCTCGAGATGACTTCGATCAGTAGTCGCGGGAGTGGTGCTTTTGTTGTTGGAGCGACGAGAGTGAGCAATACTACCACTACGAATAAGAATATCAACGGGAGAAGAAGAAGACGGGCGACGACGAGATGTGCATCCGCCTCTCCCCAAAAAGAAACGACGGAAAGAGATGCGACGACGAGTCGCGTGCTTCGATTATTCCGAACGCCTTTTCTCTCCGAAGAGGCGCGCGAGACGTTAGTCGCGAAAGTCAATCGTAAGCTTTCCGAATCATCCGGAAATGGAAGTTTGATCGCGTCGATCAAAACCGAGCAGTGTTTCAACGTCGAGTTGAAAACGTCGTCGTCGTTGTCGGCGGAGAAGATGGCGACGTTGGAGTGGCTTCTACGGGAGACGTACGAACCGGAATTGTTCGGCGAAAAAACGAGTTTATCCGGCGATGTCGCGCCATCCGTGGTTGAAGTCGGCCCTCGACTGGCGTTTCAATCCGCGTGGAGCACGAACGCGGTGTCGATATGTAATTCCTGCGGCGTTCCCGAGGTGAAACGTTTGGAGAGGAGCCGAAGGTTCGAGTTGTTTCGCGCGGACGGGACGAAGATGGAGGATCAGGAGGTAAAGTTACTGTTCGCGAAAGAAGTGCACGATCGAATGACGGAGTGCGTATTCGACGAACCGTTGATGAGCTTTTCGTTGGACGCGACGATTCCGGAGGTGTACGAGGTGCCGATTTTAACCGAAGGGAGGAAAGCGTTGGAGAAGGTGGATAAAGAACTCGGCTTGGCGTTTGACGATCAAGATTTTGATTTTTACATGCAACTGTTCGGGGAGGACATCAAGAGGAATCCAACGAACGTGGAATTGTTCGATATGGCGCAATCAAACTCGGAACACTCGAGGCATTGGTTTTTCAGCGGGAAGTTAACCGTGGACGGGGTGCCGATTGAGAAGTCGTTGTTTAAGATGGTGAAAGAGACGATTGAAGGCGCGCCGATGCATAACTCGTCGATTTCGTTTAAAGATAATTCGAGTGCGATTCGAGGGTACGAGTGCACGCCGCTGAGACCAGTGAACGCCGGAGAGAGCACGAGCATGCAACCGAGGAAAGTGGATTACGATTTGTTGTTAACCGCGGAGACGCACAACTTTCCCAGCGGGGTCGCGCCGTATCCAGGCGCGGAAACTGGCACTGGCGGAAGAATTCGCGACACGCACGCGACTGGCGTTGGGTCGACTTTAGTCGCCGGAACCGCTGGGTATGTCGTCGGTAACTTACAAATGCCCGGGAATGAGTTGCCGCACGAAGACAAATCGTTCCAGTACCCGAGCAACTTGGCGTCGCCGTTGCAAATTTTAATCGACGCCTCGAACGGCGCGAGCGATTACGGGAACAAGTTTGGCGAACCGGTTATTGCTGGTTATTGCCGAACGTTCGGAAGCCGTTTACCGAACGGCGAACGACGCGAATATATTAAGCCAATCATGTTTTCCGCCGGTTTCGGACAAATCGATCACACCAACTTGGAAAAACAAGAAGGCGATTTGGGCATGTTGGTCGTTAAAATCGGTGGTCCGGCGTATAGAATCGGCATGGGCGGCGGTGCTGCGTCCTCTAAAGCCGGCGGCGAAGACGAAGCGAACGCGAGCTTGGATTTCAACGCCGTCCAAAGAGGCGACGCGGAAATGAGTAACAAGTTAAACCGCGTGGTGAAAGCGTGCGTGGAGTTGATGGACAAGAACCCAATTTTGAGCATTCACGATCAAGGTGCCGGCGGGAACTGTAACGTCGTCAAGGAGTTAATCTACCCGAAAGGTGGAGAGATTAACATTCGCGCGGTGAAACTTGGTGACGAGACCATGTCCGTCCTCGAAATCTGGGGCGCCGAGTACCAAGAAAACTCCGCCATGCTCATCAAACCAGAATCGTTACCGATCATCGAAAAGGTTTGCGCGAGAGAGCGATGCCCATTTAGCGTACTCGGATCTATAAACGGCAGTGGTCGCGTGACGTTGAAAGATCCGTTGGCTAAGCCTGGTACGGTTGGCGAGTTCCCGGAAGATTTGGATTTAGAAAAGGTCTTGGGCGACGTGCCGAAGAAAAAGTACGATTTGAAGAGAGCGCCGCCGTCGGTGAAACCGTTGGCGATCACGGATTCGCCAAAAGACGTTCTCGGTCGCGTGTTGAAGTTACCGTCCGTGTGCTCGAAACGCTTTTTAACCACCAAAGTCGATCGTTCAGTTACTGGTTTAATCGTCCAACAACAGTGCGCCGGAGAATTGCAAATCCCGGTGAACGACTGCGCGGTGATTTCGCAAACGCACTTTGGCAAGACTGGTGGTGCGACGAGTATTGGCGAAGCGCCGATCAAGGGTTTAATCGATCCGAGAGCGATGGCGAGAGTCACGTTAGGGGAATCCTTGACTAACTTGGCGTTCGCCAATACCACCGGTTTGAAAGATATCAAGTATTCCGGAAACTGGATGTATGCTGCGAAATTGGACGGGGAAGGCGCGCACATGTACGACGCGTGCGATGCGTTGAAAGATACGATGATTCAACTAGGCGTTGCCATTGATGGTGGCAAGGATTCCTTATCCATGGCGGCTAGAGCGGGTGGTGAAGTTGTCAAAACGCCCGGAACTTTGGTCATGTCTTCGTACGTCACCGTCCCAGACGTGACCAAATGCGTCACCGCCGACGCCAAGTTGCCAGGTTCCGGTAAATTGGTTTTAGTCGAATACGGGTCTAAAGATGGCTCAAAGAGACGATTGGGTGCTTCAGCCATGGCTCAAGCGTACGACCAAGTCGGCGACGACGTTCCGGACATGGACGATATCGAGACGTTTAGAAACGCGTGGGAGACGACGCAACAGCTCGTCGAGGGCGGTAAAATTTCCGCCGGTCACGACGTTTCTGATGGTGGACCAGTTGTTTCCGTGTTGGAAATGGCCTTTCCATCCACCACGGCTGGCGTGGACGTCGAGCTCCCCGGCCCAGACGCCAACGCGGCGTTGTTCGCTGAAGAGTTGTCCGTCGTCTTGGAAGTCTCCCCGGAGAACGAACAACACGTCTTGCAAGCGTACGCCGGGAAAAACGTCACGGCGAGAACTATCGGCTCGGTCACCAACGATGGGAAAGTTTCCATCAAGCACAACGGCGCGATTGTCATCGACGACACCACGGCCAACTTACGAGACGCGTGGGAACACACCTCGTTTGAACTCGAAAAATTACAATCCTCGAACAAAACAGTCGCGATGGAGAAAGCCGGCTTGCGCAACCGCAAAGCGCCGACGTGGAAGCTCACGTACGATTTAAAACCAACCGATCCGGCGAAACTTTCGCGAACGAATAAAGCGAAAGTTGCGATCGTCCGTGAAGAGGGTTCCAACGGCGACCGCGAAATGGCTGCCGCGGTTTACTCCGCCGGCATGGACCCGTGGGACGTGACCATGTCCGATTTGCTCACCGGTAAAACCAACTTGAGCGATTTCCGAGGTCTCGTTTTCGTCGGTGGCTTCTCCTACGCGGACGTGTTAGATTCCGCCAAGGGTTGGGCCGGTGGTATTCGATTTAACGAAAACTTAAAGAATCAGTTCAAAGAATTTTACGAACGAAAAGACACGTTTTCCTTGGGCGTATGCAACGGATGCCAGTTGATGGCTTTGTTAGGATTCATCCCGTCTCAAACCGGCAAGGTTGCGGAAACTCCTGACGCAAAACAGCCGAGATTTATTCACAACGACTCGGGTAGATTTGAAAGCCGATTTGTGACGGTTGGTATCGATTCGAACACCCCGTCCATTATGCTTAAAGATATGGGTGGGTCGCGAATGGGAGTCTGGTGCGCGCACGGCGAAGGTAAAGCGCACTTCCCAGACTCGAGCGTCATTTCCGAACTCTCCAAGTCCGGTCAGTGCGCGGTGCGATACGTCGATAGCGCCGGAAAACCAACCACGGAATATCCGTTGAATCCGAACGGGTCTCCAGAAGGTATCGCAGGTTTGTGCTCAAAAGATGGCCGACACTTGGCGATGATGCCGCACCCGGAGCGCGCGTTTTTGGGATGGCAGTTGCCCTGGTCGCCGAATGACGCAAACGTTCAAGACGTCGGGCCGTGGTTGAAGATGTTCCAGAATGCTGCCGATTGGTGCGATGCGAACTAATAATAATAAAGAAGAAGAACAAAACGGTTTAAAATAAGTGAGAGTAATAATTGAGAAGAAAAAGAGAAAGAGAGAGAGAAAGAGAAAGAGGGAGAAAGAAAAGTGTGAACACGCGTAGCCAAAGCGTACGTATAGAGTAATTTATTTCATATGAATATATAAATAATGTGTGACTATCATCATGATCGTTTCTACCGTTTCCCCACTTTGCTGCATTACGGAGGTAACGCGTTCAAGAACGACATCTTATTCTCTCCCCTCTTCTTCGTCGTCGTAGTTCCGAAACCTGACGGCGAATCGACTTCGTCCTCGTCGCCCTCTCCGAAAAATACTCGATCGAGTGCGTTTTGCATGGACCCTTCCCCGTCCAACTCCTTGTCTTCGTCCGAAGAAGACAAGGCGTCTGGATGATCGGAGACAACCAAAACGGGCGTTCGAAAAACTTGACCTTGGTCGCTTTCGTCGTCCACGCACAGAGCTGCCGCTGGCGTTTGACCGCCGCTCTTCGAAGTCGTCCCAGATGAGACTTCCGAAGTGCTGCTTTTATTCGTATTCTTACCTCCTGAATTCGGGACTGCGTTTAAACCGGAGTGCGAATATAAAGCCGCGGTGGCCGCAAACATCGCAGCCGCTTTGGCCGTCTCCGTGACTTCATCCTTGTGCGCTGCATTTTTTCTCGCGATCGACGCCGCGAGACTATTGTTGTGAGTGCTATCGTCATTATCATTAGCTACCGCTGTTGCTGCTGAGGAAGAAATATTCGCCGTCCGCAACTTTTCCAAAGCCGCGTTGTACTGATCGTCCAAATCTAATATGTCGTGTAAGGACAGCGTTTCGTTACGACGTCGACCTCGACCGTCATCTTCTTCGTCTTCTTCGTCTTCGTCCTGCGCGGCGAATAAAGTTTGCACGCCGGACCCGTACGTCGCGCCGCCACTACTCGCTAATGACTTCACCGTGACCGCGTCGTCGTCTTCCTCGAAACCTTCCTCCTCTTCCTCCTCTTCCAGCTTATCCAACCTCGTAAACTCCTCCCTGGCCATCCGCGCCGCTCGCACCAGCAACGCGCAATCTTCTTTCGCTTCTTTCAATGCCATCTTTAACTTTGCGTTCTCTCGTTCCGCCGCGTCTACGCGCGCTTGAAGTAAAGCGTCTCTCAGTTGTTCTCCTCCGGAACTTTCTTCCTTTTGTTTCGTCGCCTTATTCGCCGCCGCCCTGAGCGTCAAATACTCCTTCGCGAGTGCTTTCACGCGAGATTTAATACTTCTCGTCTGTTCGGCGACAACACTCGTCAAAGTCGCTTCTTCGTCTTCATCTTCTTCTTTGAAATGTCTATTCTTCGTCGAAATCGAAATCGTCGAAATCATCATCGCGTCGATCACATCGCTCGCGTCCGCGATGATTTCTCCGAATCGATCGAACAGAAGTCCTTCCTCGTCCGTCATTTGGATGTTAAACGAGTCGTCTCTCCGTCTCTCGAGTACTACTCCGAACAGGAGTTTCAACACCAACACCACCCCCTCCCCTGAGGACACCGAACGCGAACGCGTTGGGAAAAAGCGTCCAAAATATCTTCACCCAAACCGGATTGGATTTGGATCACGTCTTCTTTACTCGGACACTACTGGTGCTCTCTTTTCTGCTGACACACACACACACGCGAGAGAGAGATAGACGCAGAGAGAGGAGAAGGATCTCGCGAGTATTACGGGGAGAGTAGTAAATAATGAGTATACTGTAGTGCGTTGAGAGTCTATTTAAAAGGACTTCTTAATTGGGTAAACCTTAAATAATACCAGAGGGAAGAGTTTTAAAGCGGTAGTAGGTTTAATATCATAATATACTATACCTTTCTTTCTTTCTTTCTTTCTGTGCGTGTGTGTGTTTATATTCTCACTTCTCGTCGTAGTGTGTAATAAGCATATAAAGCTCTCTCTCTCTCTCTCTCTTTCATCAAACTCGTTATTACGCTCAACGTTTTTATACAATGGTGTTGTTGTTGTTATGCGAAAGCAAAAAAAGCACATTTAATTTACGGCAAACCGGCGTTTCTCCAAGCCCCATAGCCACCTTTTAAGACGAAGACTTTGTTGAACCCTTTGTTTTTCAACGCTTTGGCGAACCCTTTGCTGTTGCCGCCGACGATGATGTACTTCTTTCCCTTACCGACGCCGTTCATGGCGCTCACTTTCAACGCGGTCACTTCGACCGATTCGCCTTTGGCGTCCACCTCTAAAACTCTCCCTTTCGGCGGGTTTGGCCCGGATTTCGCTTTGTCATTTACCGATCGCAAGTCGATGATGTTGGTGTTACCGCTCAGGACCATTTCGTACGCTTCCAACGCGCCGACGTCGCCGGCGTAGCCTCTCGCGGCGCCAGCGAAGACGCCCAAGACGCCCGGCAAGATCAAGTACGCGACGTACGCGCCAATCGCCAACAAACCGAGCTCGCCGGCCGAAGCCGTGGACACGTACTCCAACGCTTGCTTCCCAATCGGCAACGCCGCATCCACCGCGCTCTTACCGGTCGTCTCGACCACGGAAACAACCGGCGCGACGTCCACGCCTTGCTGCTTCAACGCGCCCGACGCTTGCGTCACCACCCCGCTCGCGCCCGTGGAGGCTTTGCTAATCACATCCGCCGCGACCGGAGCCACGTACTTGTTCGCTAACCCACCAGCCGCTTCCCCTAACGGTTTCGCCGCTTCAAACGCGCGTTCCGCGTACGGCGTCACCACCGGTACCGCTTCGTCGTACGCCTCTTTCACTTGCTTCGCCACTTCCACGGTTTGCGAGACGCCACTGGCGACGGTTTCCGAGGCCGCATCCACGGCATCAAGAAACCCGGCGAGCTTTTCCGTCAACTCGGATGCACTCGCCGGAAAAGGAGCGGTTAACAACAAAGACGTGGAAGCGATTCCCAAGAACTGTTGTTGTTGTTTTTGCTGCTGCTTCTTCGAAGAAGAAGAAGAAGAAGATGCCTTCGTTGTTTTTCTTCGGGAAATGGCCGATGATCGAACCGTCGTCGTTGATTTCTTAAAAACAGAAGTGCGAGAAAACATCGCACTCGTCGTCGTCGTCGTCATGGAGGAAGCCATTTTATTAATGATAACAGGTCGTCGTCCGTACAAACGTCTGTGTGTGTGGTGTGTGTGTGTGTGTGATGTATGTGTGTGATATGAGAGAAAACACGAAGGTTTTTAAATAAAAAAGATTATATGGCCATAAAACACTCCTCTATTCTCGACAAATAGAAAGCGTTCAGAGTCACTCGTTTTCATTTGATTGGAAGACACATCAGCAGCTTGATTTTTGAGATCTCATCAAATTTTGTTTTGATTTTGTTTTTCATTTTTTCAAAAACGCCAATTTTTCCTTTGTGTTCACATCATTCAACATCTTATTAGTTCATCTGGCGAATATGGTTGACGCCAATACGCTCTTCAACCTGTTCTTTTCCTCCTCCGACGACGATGATTGGAGTAGTAGTGATGAGAGCGATGATGAAAACAAGGAAAAGCTGCAAGCGCTTTCGCAGAAGATGGCTGAGCTGAAACAAGCGGAGCAGAAGATATGGCTGAAGATAATGGCTGATAGAAGCAAAATCAACGCGCTTCAGTATATCTTAAACTCTGTCTCTTCAACGGAAGAGCAGAAGAAGAAGGCTCTTGCGATGTTGATGGCCTTAATAGAGGAAGAGGAGGGCGACTGAAGAGAAAGAGAGAAAGAGAAATATAAAGAGAGAGAGAGAGTCCCATTGATACGATACTACCACGAGAGAGAGACACCACATGTAATATGAGAAGCACATCATGCACAACATATATTATTCTCAAGAAGCAAAAAGAGAAGTGAAAGAAATACACAATACAAACAATATACATTACACGCGTGAACAACAACAACATTATACAAAGAATTTAAAGAATATTAAGAAGAAGAAGGAGAGAAGAACAGATCGCGAGAGTTTCGATAACACGCCTCCGCGACGTCTTCGTAGGACGTTTCTTTACATCCGGCGACGATTTCGCACACCGTCGCGATTTGACACGGTTCGCTGCGGTCTTTAATCATCGAGCCTTTTTGCCATTTTTTCGGTTTCACCGGTGTGCCGAACAGAGTCTGGATTCGATTACTGTTTTCTTCTTCCAAAAATTTGTTCCCAAAGTGCGTTTTTTTGACGGCGCACCACGGCGCGTCCGTTTCCAAGAGCATGCGATCGAGCGGGATGGATTGGACCACGTTTACGTTCTCTTCCGTTTTCAGCGAACACCCGTTGACGCCGATATATATCTTATCGTCCAACGCTAACAACTCTTCGAATTCTTCTCGAGTTCCCGTGAACGAGTGCACGACGGCGCCTTTTCTCAAGTGACTGATGTTCCTCTTCAAAATCTCGTAAAAATCCTCCCTCGAGTTTCTCGAGTGCAAAAACAAAGGCAAATCAAACTCCTTCGCCAACTCGAATTGGTATTGAAAATACTTCTTCTGCGTCTCTTTCTCGCAGAAATGCAACCGATCGTAATCTAATCCGCACTCGCCAATCGCTTTAACGACGTCTGCGTTCTCTCGAACGACCGTTTTCAGCGCTTCTAAATACCGTTCGGGCGAGCCGTCGTACTTTTCCTCAAACTCGTCGCACCTGGTCGGATGCACGCCGACCGTGCTGTACATCTTCGGAAACACGCCTTCGCTACCATCCTCATCATCCTCCCCTTCTTCTCGGTCGTCATTGATACTATTATTACTACTCTTCCTAAAACTCTTTTCGTTCCACATCCGACACTTGCTCGCCGCCGCTTTCGCCTCCTCCAAAGTTCCCGCCGTGACTAAAATCTCCCTCACGCCTATTCGTTTCGCTCGCTCCAAAACGTCCTCTGTATCCTCCGGGTGCGACTGGATTTGCGAGCCGAAGTAAAAACCGTCGAACGTTGAGGGTGAGGCGGAGACTAAATTCGCCCCGATATCGCAAAACTTCACATCGGGCATTTTGTTGTTGTTGTTAATGTTGTTCACAGAAGAACGAGCAGCAGACGACGACGACAGAAACGACGATTTGCGGGAGTAGCAGCACCTCTTCTTCAGAGGCGCACGACAAAAACGAGCAGCGGCAGTAACAACACACGGAGGAAGTCCTGCTCGCATGTGAGATAAAAAATGCAGAGAAAAAGTCCCCTATTTTATATAGGGGAGTTTTAGTAGTAAGGGGAAATGCAATTTAAGCAAGGGAAAAGTGTCTCTCTCTCTTTCTCTCTCTTTAATCTAAGAACGAGTTATCTTCTCATTGCCTCTTCTGAAACTGCTTGACAAAGAAAGCGTATTGTTCGTTCGTTGGTTCTGGAGACCCTTTTTCGAGCAAGTAGTTTTCGCACTCGGGGTGCTTGAAGTAACGAGCGCCAGCGATATAGCACCAGCCGTTACGAGGCGCTTTCGCCTCTTCGAGTAAGTATTTGAGGCAATCGAGGCGGCCGTGCCTTGCAGCGTTTCCCACGCATTCGAGCTTCAAATCATCCGATATCTTTCGTTCTTCAACGAAATATTTCAAGATGTCTATGCGACCCTTTCCTGCTGCTTGCATTGCCGCTTCTTCTTCCGTATCTCGCGAAGGTTTCACTTTGTCGAAAAGAAATCGAAGACAGTCAAGGTGTCCTTGATAAGCAGCTTGAACGCACGACTCTTCTTCATCACACGAGCAACCATTAGAGAAGCAGTACTTGAGTATCTCGAGATTTCCTATACGTGCTGCCGCATTAATCGTCCATTCATCCCACTCGCAATGTTTCACTTCTCTCGCCCACTTGAGAAACTCGAGTTTGTTCGTTGCAGCAACTTCCGCGCAAAACCAGGCTTGATCCATCACTCTTCCACTTGTACTTTTCTCTCCCCAGGGCATGTGATTCCACGCCCATTCCAACATCGAAATCGATGAACATTCGCAAATAGTCGCACATAATCCCGATATGTCTACCCTGGCATACTTAAGCACACCCCGACTCTCACCATTCACCTTTGCAAAGAAAAATTGATCTGTCCCATTCAATTTCGACAAGACATGCGATACAAACACATCCTTATGATGCACCACCAATCCGTTCCAAAGAGGTGACGACGAAGAGAGCGAGAGATTCCCCAGTTTCTCCAGTAATGCGCTTCCCGCCTCCTTTTCACCCTCGTCCTCGTCCTCTTCTTCCGAAGAAGAAGAAGATGAGTACTTCAGTGTATCCCACTTGGAATAATCTATTACCATTTGGACATGCGAATGAGACTTTTTTTTTGTAAAAATTTGAACAAAGAAACGTTTTTTAGACGAAACTGCCGCACAAACAAAACGACTATTCATAGAAAAAACAGAGAAACATAATATATAATATGGACGCTGTGTTTGGATATTTCGGCGGGGGTTCCTCCGCCCAGTCGAAGAAAAACAAGAGGCTGCAACAACAACAAAACGAGCGATCGTCGTTACCGTCCTTACGTCAAGGGCACCAGAAATCGTTATCGTTTGGCGTTGATGATGATTTTGATGATGATGACGAAGATGAAGATGATGATGAGATTGGGAGTGGAAGGAGTAGCGACGAGGACACGGAGGAGTCAGATGAGGAGGAGGGAAAAGCGAGCGGTCATCGGAAGAAAAACAAGAAGAACAACAAGAAGAACGAGAAGAAGAATAAGAACAGTAAAAAACGGAAAGATAAACTGGACGCGTTGCTCGATAACGACGACGAGGAAGATTTAGAGGCGGCGGAGGAAGATGCGAAGAGTTTTGAGATGCTCAGAGAAAAACTGGACCAATCGGAACGGTTGCGCGTCTCGGAAATGCGCGAATCGAAACAACGGTTACTGGTGGCGAGGCAACAGTCGGCGGAGTTTTCGAGAATGGTGGCGAAGGATTTGAAGGACATGGAGGAGAAGATTGTAGGAGGGAGTACTAACGACGCGGAAGAGCTGATTGAAATGTTGAAGCAGACGTTGGAGGAGGCGAAAGCGTTTGCGGCGAACGCGACGGAGGAGCAGAAGAGGGCCATACGGGAGGTTGGCGTAGACGCGACGCACGTTATGGCGGCAGAAAATGGAGGAGGAGAAGGAGGAGACGGAAAGGAAGAAGAAGAAAAAGAAGAAGAAAGAGAAGCAGAGGAAGAAGAATTTGATAAAGTTACGGATCAGGTGATGGCAGACGCGAGCGATGTCGCGACGGAGAATATTAATAGGGAGAATAGAAACAACAACAACAACACAGGCGGATTCAAGAAGGGTTTTTTGATGGAGAGAAATCCAAACAACGCGATCGAGGTTGAGATGAAAAAACTGGAAGAGGCAAAGAAGAGGAACGGCGGCGGAGCGAATCCGAGAGAGTCCTTCTTAGAGCGCGCCAAATACATACCGCTGCGATTAGATCACGACGAACGGAAATACTTGCGTTTGTTTGAAGCAGCGTTACACGTGAGCGAGTACACCGACGTTGTTGACGTGCAGTCGTGGTCATCCAGGTCGCAACGAATTGCGAGGATGATTAAAGAGATTTGCGCCATCATGTCCGGTTTAGTCGTGGCTTCGGATTACAGAGCTGGGCAAAAACTCATTCAAGACCGCGAGTTTAAGGACAACGCGAACTTTTTCGGGATGATATTTGAAATTGGAAGGAGGCATAAAATCATGAACCCGGAAAAGATGCGATCGGAGTACGGGAAGATGGTGTATTTGTTACAAGACTCGCAATCGCCAGACGTGAGAGAGATGTTGTCGTTTAAGTTGGTGAGACCGTTGAAAACGGCGTACTGGTTGCTTTCGGAATCTGAAAACGGTTTGGACATGCTCAACGATCCCTTAATGTCTACCGCGACGGCGGAAATCATGCACGAAGGGAAGCCGAGACACGAGGTGCAAAGAGAGATCAAGCAAAAAGAACGCGCCAGGGAAACATTGAGCAAAAAATACGCGGCGAGAGATTTAAGTTCGGAAGACATTTTGCACGTCTTATACTCCATCGCGGACAACAACACGTACTTGCGCTATAATCGCGACCCGGTTGATGAAATGTTAAAATTTCTGACGGATATGTTCGATCCTAAAACACCCGAGGAAGGGTTCTCGTTGGGCATCTCCACAGGGATGGAGGGCGCGCGCCTATCGCATAATCACGGCAGGCAGTACGCGTATGTTTCTCAATCGCTGATGCTGTGGAGAGAAGTCGCGAACGATATGTTCAAACTCTGGTACTTGGCCGAACACGATTTGTTGCGAGATAACAACCGATACACGTTGCAAAATACCGGTCAAGGTCTCAATCGCGTCCAACATTCGCCGCAAACGTTGAAGTGCATGCATGAGATTTTGCACAGATGTCAATCGAAATTAGGTCACTGGGTCGGATCTTCGGTCATTCACTTGGGCGACCACAACGTCCCGAATGCGTTGATGTTTATCGACAAGTACACGCAAGTGGCGAGAATTTTAGCGCCGGTCGTCCTCGTAGTAAAAGAGTTGCCGAAACTGGCGAACAAAAACCGCGAGTTGCGCCAATACATCGAGAACGCCTTTGACAGCGTGGAGAGCTGTCGTAAGTTGATTTTGACGGACTTTTTTAGGCACGCGTTTGACGGCTCTGGTGCAGATAATTTCTTTGACGCCGGTTCGTGCATCGACGGTCGATTGACGTCCGCTTGGAACTGGTGTTCGAAAATCGAAAAGAAGTCGTACTACCACGTGTTTAAGTTGTGCGGCTTCGCGTCGTTCGATTCTCGGGATCAGTAAAAAATTAACTTTTCATACAGTAGCACATGTATATGAAGACTACTCATACAAATAATCACTAAATAAAGCGCGGTTTGCCTACTACATCTACTGCTATTATCGCTACTATTTACGTCCTTTGCCGCGTCCACCTCTTCCTCCTGATCTTCCTCCACCTCTTCCTCCTGATCTTCCTCCACCTCGACCGCTCTTTTTCTTCCGGATGTCTTCTTTTCTTCCTTTTCGAATCTGGTCCGCATTTCTGAGCTCGCTCGGCGCGTTGTTTCCTGAATAATTTCCGCCACCTTCCGTACCTTTCGTGTGAAAATGTCGTTTGAACCGGCTCATGCCGCCGCCTTCGGACGCACCGGCTCTCTTCTTCTTATCGTATCTCGCGCGCGTTTTCTCGTCTTCAACCTCACCAACTTGCGAAACGTATCTGTTCGTTTTCGATTGCCACTTCTTATACGTCTTTCCGAGCGTATCTTTCGAAACTACTTTCCCGCTTTCGTTTTTAATCCTCTTTCCGTTCTTGCCGATTTCATTCGCGTCGACTTGGACGTAATTTTTCTTCTTCTTGTCCCAAACGCTGACGAGTTTCTTTTGTTTGCGCATGGACGCGCCGTCTTCGGCGACAATGTCCATGGTCATTTCGTTCAAATCGTCCATCGTGCAACCTTCTTTCGTGCTCAATCCAAGCTCTTTGTGATTGATTTTGCGAGGAACGACGTCCATGAAGAACTCGTCATCGCGAAATTTACCTCGTGAGAAGGCGTCTTGAGAGACTAGCGTTTTCAGCTTCTTCTTACCTCCAGAACCTCCTCCTCCTCCTGCTCCAATGTCGACACCGTTTACTCGTTCGTCGTCGTCGTCGTCGTCGTCATTACCTTCGTCGTCATCCAAATCGTCATCGCTGCCATCATCATCATCATCGGCGTCATCATCCGCGTGAGTATTTCCGGCGACAATCGGGTTCTCATCATCCCCTAAAGGTCTCAATTTCTTCGTCTTTTCTTCCCCGTTATTCCGCATCTCGATAAACTTTGCGTGCGCTTTTCGTTTCTCGCTCATCGCGTTCACGGATACCGAACTTTTCCAGTTCTTTCCGATTTTCCCAGCCGAAGCAAACTCGGCTTCTAAGACGGTCGCGTGCGGGCGGTAATTTTTCATCCCGCGCATGAGCTCGGCCAACTCTTTAGCGTTTTTGTACGTGGTCGTGTTCGCCGTTCCTCCGGCGTTGGACGCTTTTCGAAAGATGGCGGCGCAGAACAACGGGTGCGGCCCACATTCAATAAGCGGTTTCGCGCGAGCAACGGATTCCGAACTTGCTGGAATTCTCGTCTTTTGGTACGCTTTGTACGCGTTCACGGTGGTTTTCTGCAACGCTTCCAGCTCGATGTGCGTTTCGTGCAATTCCCGGACGCGATCGGCGAGTAAATCTAAGGAACCGATTGGGAACGTCCCCACGACAGACTCTTCGTTTGCGTCGCCTTCTCTCGCTCGTTTTTCCGCCTCTTCTTCGTTTTGTGGTGGCACAATATCCGCCGGTTTGATTTTTCTACCCAAGAACAAGTGTAAATCGACGACGTACCCTAACTCTTCTTTTACCAATATCGAGTGCGCGATACCTTTCCTCCCGGCTCTGGCAACGCGACCGACTCTGTGTACGAACAGTTTCGCGTTCGCTGGAAAATCGTAATTAATCACGTTATCTAACAAAGGCACGTCGATACCTCTCGCCGCGACGTCGGTGACGACCATCACGTTCGCCTTACCCGATTTGAACGTCGCCAGAGCGATTTTTCTCGCCGCAAAATCCATCGCCCCGAATATGGACACGCACGAGTGGCCCTCTTTTTTCAGCAGCGTTTCCAAGTGCTCAACATGATGTCGAGTGCTCGCAAAGACCACGGTTTGAGATTTTTCGTTTTCAACGACCGTTTGTAAGATTCTCAATAAGGCTGCTATTTTCTCCTCTTTGCGCACGAGTGCGAACGTCAATCGCAAATCTTCAGATATTTTCATCTCCGCATCGAGACGTATAACTCGCGGTTCTCTCAACCCGACTTTCACAAACTCCGCAAGTGCGCTCGGCAACGTCGCGGAAAATAACAACGTCTGTCTCGATTGACTCACTTTTTTCATAATCTCCGAAAGTTGGTCCTGAAAACCCATCTCTAACAACCGATCGGCTTCATCTAGAACAACTTTTTCCACCAATCGTAAACTGAAACTTTCAATCTCGTTCGTGTGGTGCAACACTCTCCCCGGCGTAGCCACAATGACGTCCGGATTATTCGCCAAATCCTCAAACTGCATCTCCATGCTATCGCCGCCGACTAAAGCGCACAACCGTAAATCGGTAAACTTTGCCATATCTCTCGTCACCGCGAACGTTTGCAACGCCAACTCCCTCGTCGGCGCTAGAATCAACGCTCTCGCGCCGTTCCTCAGCGAGTGCTTCTGCAACGCCGCTAAAACTGGTACCACAAACGCCGCCGTCTTCCCGCTTCCGGTCCTCGCCATCGCCACCACGTCCACGCCGGTGCTTATCACCGGAATCGCTTTCCTCTGAATAGGTGTCGGTAATCGATAGCCTTTGCGCTTAATCGCTCGAAAGATGTCCGGAGGCAAGTCCATGCTCTCAAACCCGCCAGATTTCTGCTTTTTCTTGTTCAGTTTCTCCTGTTTCAATCTCCGGCCGGTCAGCTTTTCCACGCGTTCGAATCCAAATTCAACCATCGTCGTATTAGTATTAGTAGTATTCTTCTCAGCATCATCATCATTCTCATCATCAGACGACGTTGAATAACTGCTCGACGACCCCCCTTCGTCTTCTTTTCTCCTCCTCTCATCCAAACCCATCTTATGCGTTCTTCTTTGACTTTTTCTTCTTCTTTTGCGCCCTAATGTGTGTGTGTGTCTTATTCGTAAAGTAATACTAAAAGGATTTAAAGAATTTGAAGACTTTGCGCCGTCAAAAACTCTCTCGCGTTTGCTCTCTTTTTTGGTTCTTTCTTATTTTCAGCTGAAACGGTTCCTCATTTTTTTCTTCTTCTTTGACTTCTGATCTTTCTTTCTTTCTTTCTTTCTTTCTTTCTTTCTCTCTCTCTTTCTTTCTTTCTTTCTTTCTCTCTCTCTCTCTCTCTTTCTTTCGAAGGGGAGCAAGGCGCGCGCGCGTAAAACGAACAAATCGGCGATGATGTGTAAAACATAATGCCGATTATTCTCTGAGAGTTGTATCTCGTGATGATAAAATCTGCGCTGAGCCGAAAAAGAACACGCGCGGTTTACTTTTTTTTGTATCTCTCTCTGAATTCACTCTTGGAGAAGAAGAACGATTTGATGAGAGAGCGGGTGGTGGTTCCCTCTTTCTTCTCTTGGTGCGCGTTCGGCAATGATTAAAGACTGACTTGCGACGTTTTCTGATAATCTCGGGTACCAAACAACCCGCGCTTTGCTATGATTACTTGAAACGTTTCTGAGCCGAAAGAGACCAAGCGCGCGAGAGAGGAGAACAACCCTTTGCCCCGGGAAAAAGAGAGAGAGAGATACAAAAAAAATACGCGAAGCGCGCTGCTTCCTTCTCTCCCTCAGTCGCCCGCGAAGTTTTCCGACGATGATGTTAAAAAATGTTGACCTCCAATAAGTTCTGATGTTCAAAATGATTAACAGCACATTATTTACTGAGTCGGAAAGCAGAGCGAACGAAAATCGATTGAACAACGAAGCGACAGAACACCCGTGTTGGGAGGAATTTCCACACGACGAAAATTTTGGATTTTTAACCACTTTTTTCCTCTATTTTTAGACACAAAACATACAGAAACATCGCATGACCGCAAATGAAGGTAAAGACGACTCGGACGACGAAAACGACGCAGTTTCAGACGACGGGTTCGTATACGCAGAAGTTGAAGTCGTGAGCGTCGAAGGTACCGATTCCGAAGACGAAGATGAGAGACGGAAGGAAGTGTTGTGTCTGCGGGAGGAAGACCGGCAAAACGGAGGAAGCAAAGCGTCGCCGAGTCTAGAGTTGACCGAGGAGAAGATAGAGGATGTGAACAACATTAGGAAGAAGAAAAAGAAGAAAAAGAGGAGAAAGTCAGAGCAAGAAATAGAAGAGGATCCGACTGAATCCTCTCTTTCTGTGTCGGAAGAATTTCCGCGAAAGGTGCCGGTCGACGATGCTCCACCTCCTTTCGTTCAATTAGGTATTCACAAAGAGAACGAAGACCAAAAAATACAGAGACAAACGCAATTCACCTCCCTCGCCAACGCCACGAAAACCAACCAAGACGCGCTCTTACTCTGCGAGCGACTCAGGAGAGAAATACAAACGCACAAAACGCACCGCCTTCGTTTAGAGCAAGAAAAACGCGAGCAAATGAAAACCATCAAGCGCCTGAAGAAGGAAGCGGAGGAAGTGTTCGCGCCGGCGATTGAAGATTTGAACGCCAAGTACGGGGTTGCGATGAAAGATCGAACGATGTTGACGATCGAGAGAAATAAGTTGATGAAAAGAATTAAAGGATTAGAGAAAGAGTTGGAAGAGTTGAAAGATGCGCAGACGAAGAAGAACAAGACGAAGAAAGAGGAGGAAGAGGAGAAAGCAAAGGCAAAGTCAAAGCCGACGAGTAAAGTGGCCACGCGGGTGAAAGCCATAGAACACAAAGTAGCGAAAGCAGAAGAAGAAAGAGAGGAGGAAGAAGAAGAAGAAGAAAAGGAACGAAAAGAAACATCGTATACGGCACCTTCGTCCGCTCTTTTGCTACAAAAGTTCAAAAAACGACAGAAGAAACACGCGGCGAAAACGCGCGTCGTCTCGCAAGAGGAGGTTGGAGAAAATACGCGACGAGAGGCGTTTGACCACGCAGCGCGCGCGAGGCAAACGGACATATTTGAAGCAATGAAAGAAGAAGAGGAGAAGAAAGAACGGAAGCATATGCAGACGTTATTATCGCAGTCCCGAACAGAACAACACCGGGAAAAACCACGAGTGGTAAACGTTACGCATACGAGACTCATTCGTCTACCGAAATCAGACAAAGACCAACGTTTCGCATCTGCTCTACACCCATCGAAAAAGTGCATCGCGTACGGCGACGAGAGCGGTGGATGGAGAATGCTCGACACGAACACGGGAGAAGTCGTCGCATCATTTGAGAATTATGCCGTGTCTACGCAAGAGATATGTAACAGTCGAGTTACCTTTATCACCTTTGTAAACACGGGTAAAATATTGCTTTGCGGCGACGCTCGAGGCTGCGTATCCTTGTTCGATTTGACGCTCGCGAAACGGATTTTGTTTTGTCCGCATTCGCCTTTAGTAGCGTTACCATCGGTATCTTTAGCACCATCTACGATATGCGATACCGCAGAAGAATCGCTGCTGCAGCCGGCGCCGCCGAAGTTAGATTCTGAGTCTGTGTACTGCGTCTTTATCAACGGTACCGGCAACAACGGCGAGACAAACTCTACGACGACACCTCTCGAAGCCGCGAAAACACCGGCGGTGAAAGGCATAGCGCTTTCGCCGAATGAATCCTTCGTCGCGGTAACGTACAAGCACTCCAACGTCTTCAAAATATTCGATTGCTGTTATTCGATGCCGAAGGAATCACTAGAAGAGAACTCCTTTCTCGTGTGCGAGATTAAGACCGAATGTTCGCCGGATATTTCGAGCGTAGATTTTATAAACGATACCACCGTAATCATCCGCGACGAGACGTCCGCGGCGTACAGAGTATCATTTTAATTCACCTCAAATCGGCTATTATTGAATAAATATATATTCTTAGAAAAAATATACACAAACGCTGTTGGTTGATTCTGCTCTTGCTATTATTAGTAGATTCTTGCTTCTCTTCTCTCTCTCTCTCTCTGTCTAAATTTTTTACTTCTTCTTGTTCGATACGCTCTTATCGTTCTCTTTGTCGTTACTCTCTTTCTCCTCTTCTTCCTTCTTCTTCTTCATCGCGTCTTCATCAACGCCAACGCCGCCGTCGACGGTATCCTCCGCATCGTGCATGTCACTCACCCGTTCGCGTTCTTTCTGTTCCATCTTGTTATTAATTAAATCGTGTAACGCGACCACAGTTCTTATGAGCGCGCCTAAATAAATCACCAACTGCGCGTCGTTCGTTTCCACCGCGAACGCCTTGACGTAACTCTCTAAATTCAAATTCGGTAACCCGTTGAACGCGTTTTGCAACTCCCCCAATATCTCCTGGTTCACCGGTAACTGATCGCTCAACACCAACTCCATGTATTTCTTAATCTCTTTTAATCTCGTTTCCAATCCTCTCAACGCTCTCGCTTTCTCCTTCACTTGCGTGCTCAGCGTGCTCACCGTCGCGTCCTTCACGTCTCTCAACAAATGCTCAACGCCAATCGCCTCCGGGTCGCTCGCCTCAATCGTACACGGCACGTGCTCGTGCGTCTTCTGCGCTTTCTGCGTCATCGTTCCGTCTTCCTTCACATCCAACACCGCCCTGTACGCATTCGTCGGCGCGTCGTCCGCCGTCGGCGACAAGTTCACGATAACCAACACCGGATCCGCGCAATATTTCTCAAACAACTCCCCGATGTCTAAATCATTCTCCCGGATTTTCGGCCCGGTGGAATACCACCCGACTACTTTCTCCTTCGCGTGTATTCTCGAGTGCATTCGGTACATTTGTTCCGCGTACGCGTGATCGAAAAACCAAATGGACGCATCCGACGGGTCCTCCTCGAAAGGTACCGCGAACGACGACGTGATGTCCAGACGGTCGTTCGCCACGGAACCGAGTAAGACGCCGACGACTCGTCGTTTTGCCTGTTGGTTCGAATCGTCCTCGTCCTCGTCTTCTTGGTCGTCGTCCTCGTCGCCCTGATAGTAATGATGTTACGCGTCAATACGTTTAAAAGAAAAAGAAGAGAAAAAATATCGATAAAATCATCGCGCTCGAGAGAACAGAGAGAGAGAGAGATGAAGAGAGAGAGATTGACATCATCATCATCATCAGATCGCAAAAATGGGAAAAAAGAAGAGAAAAAACAAGCCTCGTTG
>Ga0209090_10000779_pt1 | contig 20090 bp, 10 predicted proteins | sample ArcticOcean_MG_C_9_FD_187432 | JGI IMG/M metagenome (GOLD analysis project Ga0209090, IMG submission 187432) | Marine microbial communities from western Arctic Ocean - ArcticOcean_MG_CB2_152 (SPAdes) (version 2) | ecosystem: Environmental > Aquatic > Marine > Oceanic | place: Arctic Ocean... | reverse complement strand
GGTTCGCAGTTAGTTGCATTGGACGACGCGTCCATCGATTTAGGCGATGCGAATGTAACCGATTGCGTGTGGGTGGACACTACGGAGAAAGAAGACGACGCCACGGCGCGAGAGATTTTGAGTTTCATCATCGACGATATTTTACCTCGACGGCGCATCAACGCGAAAGAAAAGTTACAAGTCTTATCGCCGATGCGGAAAGGCAACAACTCCGCGGCAACCTTGAACGCTTTTTTGAGAGAGAAACTAAACGCGGCCGACGGATCCGACTCGAGCGAGTTTGCCACCGCCTCCTCCTCTTCCTCCTCGACCGACGACGAATCCGACTTCCTTCACAACGACGCCGCCGACATCCTCAAACTCCGCAAAGGTGACCGCGTCCTTCAAAAGAGAAACGATTACACCAAAGAAGTTTTCAACGGCGATCTAGGCGTCGTGACGTCCATCGATACGAACGTCACTACCGTCACCTTCAACAAAAAGTCCATCCAATACACGAAATCGGAGGTCCTCGCCAACCTCCTCCCGGCGTGGGCAATGACCGTCCACAAATCGCAAGGTTGCGAATATAGCGCTGTCGTGCTCTGCCTCTCCTCCGCCCACGGGTTAATGCTTCGCCGAAACCTCTTATACACCGGCGTCTCTCGCGCGAAAGATTTATTAGTCATCCTGGCGCCTCGCCGCGCGATGGAACGCGCGGTGCAAGACACGCAAAGCGCCGAAAGAAACACCGGTTTGGCGAAAAAAATAAACGCGAGCTACGACATCTACCCGCATTCTTCATCTTCGTCGACGGAAAAGAAGAGTGGGGGGGTCGTCGGAAGCAGCGGCGGCAACCCCGCCTCGAGCGAGTCGTCGAAAAAGAAACTCACCAAGCGCGAAGCCAGGTGAGAGAGAGAGAGACAGAAGAGAAAGTGCTTTTATTACGTAAAGATTTTATGCGTGTACACATATACGCGCGACTTAGACGCGGTTGAAATGACTATTATTTATATACTGTAATATCGAGCGCAATGACACAAAGAGCGCATCATACGTGCTCTCGCCGCCGCTGGATGATAGTACGCCACGTCTCTTTTTCTCACTCAAATCTCTCTTTTTGGAGGAAAAACCCTCACAGTTTGCCCCAAGTCTTATCCCCATTTGTATACTCTTTGCACGCGGAAACAGAGACCCTTTTCGCTCGAACGAAAAGAGAGTTAGAGAGAGTTAGAGAGAGTCTCTGGAGCGCGCTTTAGATATATATATAGTTGTTTGAGCTCTTCTTCTTTGCGCGACAGACAGAGAAAGAAAGAAAAAGAGCGAGCGCGAGAGGCAATCTCTCGCCGTCCAATTTCCGTTACGTTTTTGCGCGCTCTTGTTGTTGTTCTCTGAACTCGAGAACACGACGAAAGGAAAGGAAAGGAAAACATCAAAATCATGTTTCGACGAGTGGCGAGACGAGGGTTTAATGCGATTTTACGGACGACATCGTCGTCGTCAAGTCACAACACCACCTTTAACGAGAAGTTGATGTTGCCTTTAAAAAACGTATCTTCTTCTCGATTAAATAAGGAGAGCTGCTTTTTTTACGATGACCGAAAAAATTTTACCTCGAGGACGACGACGACAATTCAGACGACGGATTGTGCGTTCCACCGAGGCCACCGACGGAGGATGAATAATACGCACGACGAGGACGAGACCCAGAAGATTTCGGTGCGACACAACAAAAAGCAGCGGCGCGGCGTATCGTCGTCGTCGATGAAATCGGGTCAAGATTCCACCAACAGACGCTTATCGGAAGCGTTTTCGAAGAACTTAGTCGACGACATTTATCGCGGTTCGTTTCGGAACCAAACGGGCGTGTCGTTGAAGTACATGATGGATTTCGGGAACCATCCGAGAGATCAGCAGTTGTTATTTTCTGCGCATTTTTTACACAAAGAGCTGCCGATTCGATTGGCGCACAGAGTCGCGGAGTTGGAGAATTTACCGTTTGGTTTGAGCACGAAACCGCAGGTGTTGACGGTGAGAGATTGGTACGTCGAGTCCTTCGAGGATATTCGAGAGATGAAGGAGATAAACTCGATGGAGCGGGAGGAGAAGTTTACGGAGTTGTTGTCGTCGGTGATGAAGAGGCACAACGACGTGGTGCCGATGATTGCAAGAGGGGTGTTGGAGTTGAAAAACGAGCTCGCGGAGAAGAGTAAGAAAGGAGGATCGCACGGCAGTAGTAGTAGTAATAATAATAATAATAACAATAATAATAATAGTAGTAGTAGCATCGACGCTAATCGCATAGCGCACTTACCGGAAATTCACCAGTTTCTAGATGGGTTTTACATGTCCAGAATAGGCATGCGGATGTTGATTGGACAGCACGTGGCGTTACACGAGCCACCGAAAAAAGACTACGTTGGTCTCATTTGTACGAAAACGAGAGCTTTAGAGGTCTGCAAAGATGCCGTGGATGATGCGAGAGCGTTGTGCGCGAGACAATACGGCGACGCGCCGGAGGTTGAAATTTTCGGGGATCCGAATTTGACATTTGCGTACGTTCCTGGGCACATTCATCACGTGGTATTTGAGTTAGTAAAGAACTCGTTGCGAGCGGTAGCGGAGAGATATAAAGATTCGGACGTACCACCACCGGCGATTAGAGTGGTTGTTGCTGAAGGCAGCGAAGATGTGACCATCAAAATTAGCGACGAAGGCGGCGGTATTCCTCGGTCTGGATTGAAAGAGATTTGGACGTATTTATATTCAACCGCGGATTCGCCTTTACAAGAGATGGAGTTTAGCGAGGCAGGCGCTGGTTCGACGCCAGTAGTTTTAGCGGGGTATGGGTACGGTTTACCGCTCAGTCGTTTGTACTGTCGGTATTTCGGTGGGGATTTGCAAGTGCTGTCCATGGATGGGTACGGAACAGACGCTTACGTGCACTTGAATAGATTAGGAACGGGTACAGAACCGCTACCGTAATTGTCAGTGGTGTTTGTTTGTAAACTATTTTTCGCAACCGAGAATAAAAAAACACTTCTTCAGTCTACGCTTCTTGAAAAAGATTCAAATCTCTTCTTCTTCTTTTTCCTCTTCTTAAAACGCGCAAGCGTTCAACTCTGCTATGCGTTGCTTCCCACTCGCGTCGAGTTGAGGCAAGAAAGCGCGCATTAATGATCTCGGCAATCTCGCTTCAGGATCATTTTTGCTCTTTTCGTTGGAAATCAACGCCGTCGCTTGTCTGTTGAACATGTCGAACGCAAAGCTGATGGAAGTCTCCCAGGCTTGGGAGTTTCCATCCGTCAAATGAACAACTTTCCCGCGCTCGATGACAATCGCGAGCGTTTCTTGGATGGATTCTCTCGGCGATCGTTTACTGACGAGACAACTCGGGAGTAAGTTTTGCGTGTCAGCGTAGGAGATGCCGACGATTAAACTCCCCAAAGCGCCTTCCGTGGCATCTTTTGAGAGCATCGAGGAGACTTCAGCGGCGGCGCGAATTAATCGATCCACGTCAGTGATAACACTTTGTCCGTCTCTCTGCTGAAAAGACATGGCTTGTGCGGCGGCAGCTTGTGCGGCACGACTGCCTTTAACCGCTTTCGAGGCGGATTTTTCTGCAAACTTGGCAATCTTGCCGACGTTTCGAAACACCGCCCAGACAAGTTGCGCCGCAGACGGCGACGAAGGATCCAACGCTTTCAAAACGCTCGCAAGCATTACTCGACCTTTCGGTAAAGAAACAAGTCTTTGGAAGATGACGTCGCTTTCATCGCTGCTCAAAACCGGCGATTCTGGCAAACGCAAAGTAGCGACCAAACCTTCCAACAGAAATGTTTTACGTTGCGTCAACGCGTCCTTCGTCTTTTGCTTCATCGACGCCTTTTCCACTTCGTTTTCCTTTTCTGCGTCGTTCTCGTCTTCGTGTTTCATGGTATCATCGGCGGCGAATTCATTCTTTAAGAGTAATCGGTCGATATCATCGACGTCTAACAATAAGTACATCGCGTCTTCAATCATAATTCTCGCCGCGAGTAAAGGTTCGTTCGCCAATCGCACTCTCGGCTCGTTTTCGTCATCGCCAGACTCGTCATTCTCTTCCTCCGGGCCGGTTGGGATTTGCAATAACTGTTTCGGCGTGCGAACGTTTGAAAACGGCACTTTACCCAACCCTTCCAAGCCAGGCACGAACGTCACTTCGCCTCTCTTTTCTTTCACGTGCGAAGGCAACTCTCTCAGCTCCTCCGGACAAAACGGTTCTCTCAAACGCCCCGGATTATTCTTCGATAAAAATGCTTGATGGTAATAATCGTGCGAGTACGCCTTCTCTTGGTCCGGGTGCGTCGCTTTCCACTGAATGCGTAAGATTTGTTCAATCTCTTCGCCTGTCATCAATTCGCCTTGGAATCGAGGACGACCGTCTCGTCTCGGCCCGGTAAATATGCGTCTCTGTTTTCCTGATTCTGTGTAGTGCTGATTGAAACCACCCACGCCACCTGGACCACCTCGACCACCTCGACCTCTCCCGCCGCGATGGTGATGAAATCCGGGCGGTCCAGGAGGCGGCGGCGGTATCATCCCTGGCGGCAGCGGCATCATCCTAGGCGGCGGAGGAGGACCTCCGTCCTGTCCCAGCGGTGGAAACATATGCATACCTCCCATTCCCGGTGGCGGTCCTTGTGGCGGCATCATACCTTGCATCGGCGGTGGCATTCCCGGCCGTGGCGGTCCTTGCGGCGGCATTTGGCCGCTAAACATCGGGTGCTGCGCTCCAGGCATCGGCGGTAACATCGGCGGCGGCGCCGCGTGTCGCTGTTGGCCGTTGTTGTTCATGTTGTTGTTGTTATCATTATTACCCCCACCACCATTTCTCGCCGCGTTCAATAAATCCATCGGCGTCAGCAGTTTCTGTTCGATACTCGCCGACGACGGAATGTCCACTTCTTTCGATTTGTTGTTCAACTCTAAGTCTTCCATCTCGCCTCCAATTTCTTCCATTTTCTTCCCGTTCTCATCTTTCTCTTCTTCGTTGCCGAAAAACCCGGCCAATTTCGGCGGTTTCGGAATGTTCGCGAAAAATCCCATCTTTCGTCTTCTCGTTCAAATCTTTTTAACGTGGCGCACTTATTACTTTCTCTCTCTCTTTATTGCCGAATGAATGAATTCGCGTTTAGAAGAAATTTTCCGATCGATCGGCCGCCCCCCAACTCTCTCTCTCTCTCTCTCACAAAAAACGAGCGCAAACTCGCAAAAGCCGACGAAAAAGATTAAGTAATCAATACAACGAAAGCCTCTTTAACTTCTCCTTCGAGAAGCGCAAACAAGTAGTGTGTTAAAGTGCGTGTCTTTACGCTTCTTTTAAAAACAAAATCGATGAGAATCGTTCTCGTTGTTTTATGAGGAGAAAAGTGAGACGAAATTGTTCAGTTTTTTCCTCTTTTTCGCTTCTTCTTTTTCAGTCAAACGTTTTTTTTTTCGGTCAAAAAAAAAAGACTCGAGCATTATTACATTTCGCATGTCGTCGCACGACGAAAGAAGACAAAGAAGTTCTCTCTCGAACGAGGAGGAGGAAGAGGAGGAGGAGAAGGAGACGAGTAATGTAAAGAACAGAAAGAGAGATTTGACGCGTCTGGCGGCGGAAACGAGACGACGACGAGAGGAGTTTTCGCACAACAGCGAGAGATGGGCACGGGAAGAAAAAGAGAGAGTTTCGAGGAAAGTGAAGGAAAGGAGAGAGGAGAACGAGAGGAAGACGGAACTGTTTTTACCTTGGAGGAGGAAGAAGAGGGAGATTATGGTTGGGAGGAAAAGCGCGTGCGAAGTGAATTTGATGAACGCGGCGGGTGAGGAGAAGGAGGGAGAAGAAGAAGAGGAGGAGGAAGATTTTGGTCTCGTCGTTCCAAGGCACTCGGAGCCGAACGTGCGATACGCGAGGGAGGAAGAGGAGGAGGAGGAGGAGAAGAAGAAGAAGAAGAAGACTGATGAACAAAAACGAAACTCTGTATCGATTTCATGGTGGTGCACTTTCACGACGAATGATACGGAAAGAGAGAAGCGTGAGAAAGCGATTGAAAAGTTGCGCGAGCGCAGGCGCGGGATTTTGTCCTCGGTCAAAGCGGAGAAGAAGAACGAGAAGAAGAAGAAGAAGAAGCACATTTTCGTACAAAACAAAGAAGGTAAAGAAGAAGAAGAAGAAGAAGAAGAAGAAGAAGAAGAAGAAGAGGAAGAGGAAGAGGAAGAAAAACCAATCGTATGCGCATCTTCTCCAAGACAAAATTTGAAATCCAAGCGGTTTCGAATGAAACAGGAAGTTTCCGAATCGAAAGATTTTGCCGGTCAAGAGGCGAAGCTTTTAGCCTCCATCGCGCGGCTGGACGAAGTCGTGAAACGAACAAACGAAATAAACGGTGCATTTGCCAAAGAAAATGAACTACGAAAGAAAGATGAAGAACCGAAAAGAGCGCAACCTCCGCAAGAAGAGCACGCTCTGATGCGTTCCATCGCGCGCTTAAATCTCAAACTTGAGTTGACGCATGAAACCATTCAAATCCACGACGAGAAGCTATTCCGGGAGCTGCTTCAAATCTCCTAAAATATAAACTCATGCGTAGTGATATGTCCGTGTGATTAAATAATAATACTCGTCTATGAATAGATACTAATCACGCCAAAGTCAGCCAACGAAGCCATGCACTGCCTCTCTCTGGAAATGACGTGCGAGACCATGTTTAGTAATTTCCTCCTCCTTCTCGCGATGCCGTCGTCTTCAACTTCGCCCGCGATCATATCCGACTCAACCTCCTCGGCCGATTCTAACCCGTCTAATTTCTCCTCTAAAGTCTTCTTCGCTAACTTTGCTGCCGCTACTTTTTTGCTATTGTCCTTCTTCTTTTTGTTCGCGTTTGCCGTCTTCCCAGCGCCGATACCGAGCATATCGCCGATTCTCTTATCCTTGTTCCCGTACACTTTCACTTTCGGCTGTTCGGCGAGTTTCCTATTTTCTTTGGCGCCAAACAACGCGTTTTCTCGAGCGTTCGTGCTGACCATGTTCCAATTTTCGTACTTCACCACGCCTCTTCCGCTGTTTAACCACGCCGATTTCGGTATCTTACCGCTTGGACGTTTGTCGTAATACCACTTCTCCAACTCTTTCCCGCCAAACCCAATCGCCGAGACGCGTTCGCATTTTTGCAACATGAGAAAGAGCATCAACAAACCAGAAGTGACGATGTGATTGTTCAAAGTATCGTCCAACTGTTGCGCCCACTGACGAAACGCGGGATTCATCGCGTACGTTTTCTTCGTACCTAATCGCATCAAATCCATCGGGTTCCCGTTCCATTTCGTCAACACCGTTTCGTCTTCGTATTCTCTCACGCCTTCGTATTGCGTGTTGGTTAATCGCAACGTCGTGAACGACCCGACGTCGTGTTCGTAGCCAATCGTTGGCGCGTTATTAAGACGAACGATCACTTCGTGTTCATCGATCGTTTTCCCGTACCCTTTCCCTTTCAACGCCGCTCCCGAGGAGACCACCGCGCACGTCTTGAAACTCGCCCTTTTCGCAAACATCTGACTTTGATTCTTTTCGTCGTCTTCGCTCCCGTCGACTTTACCGTTCCACGCGTCCCCAAAAATATCCTTCTCCGGTACCTCCCCTCGGTGAAATACCTTCCCGTTCACCTTAATCTTCTTCTTCTTTTTATCTAAAAGCATTTGCTTCTCGTGCCAAATCTTCCTCGCTTCCTTCTCGCTCAATATCGTCGTTCCGAGACCGCCGCTCTCGCTCTTCTCTCGCTCCTTCTTAAAGAACAAATCCTTCGCTTTCTCATCGTGTCTGCTCCGTCTTAAAGACGGCGTGTCTGGTGTGAAAATATACGTTTCGTTTTTGGTACTTCTACTCCCGTTATTCATCGCGCGGTCTTCTTCCTCCTCCTTTTCCTCCTCCTCCTCCTGTTCCACGTGAAACACATTCTTGTGCACGGACACCCAATCGTTATACGGCACGTTCGGGAAACATTTCGGCACGTCCGAAGCGACGTGTTCGCAAAATGTGCCGCTCAATGCCGCCGGGCAATCGGAGGATTCTTTCTCTTGTCGTTTTCGATGGCGCAAGTCCGCCTGTTTCGTTTCGATGATTTTATTAGAGAATGAAGTCCCCGACGCTTTACTCACATCTTCTCCGTGAACTCTTCGTGTTGGAGGGAACAAAGACGGCACGTGCACTCCGTCTGCAAATTTCGCATCCGGTCGGACAAAGACGAGGAAAACGAGCGGGATGAAAAACGGCCTCCTTTTTGACCCTTTTGCGGTGGTCTTCGAAGTCGTCGTCATCTTCTTTTACGCGTCTTTGATGATTGAAAAGTCTGGGGGAAATTCGATTGATTTCCATCTCTCGTGTCCTCATTACTTTGGAGCGAACGACGAAGAACGAACCTATTCCTGTTGCAGATATAAAGAAGACGAGGACGAGGACGAACGGTTCCTCCTCTGTTGTTCTCGTTCGCTTTGTTGCTTTCGAATATTCTTCTTAACTCTGTCGTTGTTTAGAGAAAGATACACAACAAACAGAAGATGGGGAAAGAACGCTTCTCCGCCTTCGACGTGTGCGCGGAAGTCTCGTGTTTACGACGCTCGATTTTAGGCTTATGGTGCGCACAAATCTACGACGGCGCGGAGAAGAATTCCTTACTCTTAAAGTTTAACAAACCAGCATCTGAGGAGGACGCGACGACGACGACGGGAACGGGATTAAGCGAAGCGAGGAAAGTGAACCTTCTTGTCCAACCCGGAGTGAAACTGCTCTGCACGCGATACGCGAAACCATCGACATCGAGCGGTAAAAGTGATGGGAATGGTAGTAAAGAACAACAAAGTGGAGGACCGTCGAACTTTGTGCAAAAGTTACGGAAACATGTGAAGCAGAAACGGTTGAACGATATCCGACAGCTCGGGATGGATCGCGCGGTGTTGTTGACGTTCGGGGCGAACGAGACGGAGACGAAGTTGGTGGTGGAATTGTACGCGAGCGGGAACGCGGTGTTGTGCGATAGGGAGTTTATGGTGATGACGTTGTTGAGGTCTCACGTGGATAAGAGGAAGAACTTGAGGATAATGGGGAAAAGAAGGTACCCGGTGGAGCGGTTTCGAGCGTTTCGGATGCCGACGAGAGAGGCGTGGGAAGAGGCGCTGAGAGGGGTGTACGCGGAAGAGGAAAGAGCGGTAGATTTAGACGAAGACGAAATGGAAGACGAAAAAGCGTACGAGGAGGAGAAGAAAAGAAGAGAGATAGAGCGGTTGGCGAATATCCGCGCGCCGCAAACGTTGCGAGAGTGCTTGTGTCGCGGATTTTCGTTCGCGCCGGCGCAGTGCGAACACGTCGCGGCGAAAGCCGGCGTAGAGAAAGGCATGCTCGCACCACTCCCTCTCGAGAGCGAGGTTGTGAAAGGAAAAGTGTACGAGTGCATAGAAGAAGAGTTTCGTTGGTTTCGGGACGTGACGCAAGGGAATGTGTTTCCAATTCCCGAGGTGACTTGCAAAGCGCTGACGATGGAATTGTTGGTATCGTCGGGAAAAGAAGAAGAAGAAGGGAAGAAGAAAGAACACAAAATTGTCGAGGTATTCGAGGACTTCTCTCCGCACCCGATGAAACAAAACGAAAACAAGAAAACGGTCTCAATCGACGAGATTTTAGGTAGGGATAATGGAGAAGAAAACGCGCAAAACGTGTTCAACGACGTTTTGGACGAGTACTACGCGAAGCTCGAATTACAACAAGGCATCGTGCAAAGAAATCGCGCGGAAGCGCAAGCGTTGAAGAAATTTGAGAAACTGAAGAAAGATCAAGAGAACAGGTTGAAAGTTCTCGAACGCGACGCGGAAAAAGAAGCGCAGAGAGCGGAACTGATCTCTCGGAACGTGGATGATGTGGCGAACGTGTTAAACGCGGTCAACGACGCGTTGGCGAGCGGGATGGCGTGGGACGATTTAGAATCTATGATTAACGAAGAGAAAAGGAGAGGCAATCCAGTCGCGAAGTTCATTTCGAGCTTAGATTTGAAGAACAACCAAGTGACGATAAAGCTCGCTCCGAAAGAGGACGTTGAGATTGACGAAACGACCGGCGAGGAAGTCGTCGTGAAGAAGCACAAACCGATCGACATCCCGCTCGATTTGAGTTTATCGGCGTTCGCGAATTGCAACGCGCGTTTCGATCTGAAGAAAAAACACGATACGAAACTTGACAAGACGGCTAAACACCACGACAGAGTCGTTTCGGACGCAGAGAAGAAAGCGTTGATGAAAATAGAGACTTTGAGAGAGAAAGCCCTTCCAGGCGCGAAAGCCGCACGAACGCCGTTTTGGTTCGAAAAGTTCATCTGGTGGGTCACCTCGGAGAATTGTTTAGTTTTACACTCGACCGATAACACGCAAGCAGAAATGCTGTTCGCGAAATACGCGAATAGAGCGGAAACTGGGAACGACTGCTTCATCTTTTGCGACGAAAACGGCGCGCCGGCGATTACGCTCGTCAAACCGCCGCCGCGATATTCCTCGGCGAATGGCAACGGCGAAAGCGCTACTACGCTGAAAGTGCCCTCTCTTTCACTCGCACAAGCTGCGCAGGCTACCGTCGCGAGAAGTGAGTGTTGGGCCAAGAAACGGTCTGCGTCTGCGTGGTGGGCGAGAGCGCGAGACGTCTCCAAACGTCGATGGGACCTACCAGAAGATGCCAGTTTGCTGCCGAGCGGTAGTTTTGCTCTCGTGAAAGGAGCGCGCAAGAAGTTCTTACCGCCGGCGAAACCGGAAATGGGTTTCGGTTTACTTTTTGCCGTCGTCGCGAGTGGTGAAAATACATCCAGTCACGACAAAGAGCGCGTGGTAAAATCAGAATCCGCGGATGCGACGTTTTACGATGAAGACGGGGACGAAAGGCGTGGTCAACTCGGATCGAGAAATACTATTCGAGAAATAAGCAGCGAGGAGGAGGAAGAGGAAGAGGAAGAAGAAGAAAACGAAGACGAAAACACCCAAGAGGAAGACGAGGAAGGAAAGAATGTAAATGGCGAAAAAGTGGTAAACGAGCTCGCCGAGCAGGTGGAGTCAAAAGCTTCGATCGATGCCGCAGGAAAAGGCAGAACGAAGCAAAACGAGGTTTTCGAAGGCACAAAAAAACGCCTCTCCGCTGCGCAGCGCAAACAGATGAAGAAGAAAGGCGGGGGCAACGGTCGCGGTGACGACGACGACGTTTTTGACCCGCTCAAAGCGGCCGCAGAGGCCGAGAGCAAAGAAACAAGCATTTCTAACGACGAGATTGAAGAGGACGAAGAAGAGAGCGACATGGACGACGGGTTTAAAGAAAAGAAAACAAACGACGCCTCGTTCGTCTCGAATCCCAACAAGCCAAAGGTGCGCGGAAAATCTGCGAAAGCGAAACGCGCGGCTAAAAAATACGCCGAACAAGACGACAAAGATCGCGAACTGGCCATAAAGTTACTCACGATGAAGCAAAAAGAGTCGAAGAAAGATAGGAAGAAAGCAGCTTTAGTGACGCCGTTGAAACCAGAGATGTCTTCTTCTTCGGATGCCGCGACGATGAAAAAGAAGCAAATCGTCCTTCCCGAAGCGCCGACTCCGGAAATGCCAAACTTGAAAGAACGCGGTATTAAACCTTTGGTGTACGAACCACTAGACAACATCGACGACGACGGGAACAGTAGCGACGACGAAGAATCGACGAAAAGTCTCAACATCGCCGTCATCCACGAGCGCCGCGATACACAAACCGAACTCGCGTTGCGTCAACTCACCGCGCAGCCGTTTGAGCGAGACTGCGTGTCCTTTTGCCTCCCCGTCTGCGCCCCGTTTCCCGTCCTCGCGAGTTACAAGTTTCGAATCAAACTCATCCCAGGAACGCAAAAAAGGGGTAAAACGGTGAATGATTGCGCGAACATCCTTTTGAAAGCGCCGATATTCGCGTCGAACGACGAAAAAAACGCCGCGCGCGAAGCGCTCGAGACGAAACTCGAAGAGTGCGCGAGAGCGCTCCCGCTCGGCGGGTGTAAGATTACGCTACCTCCGGGCGCGATGAAAGAGCTCCAAAAAGCGCAAAAAGAGATGAAAAAGATTAAAGTCAAGAAGAAGTCCTAGAGAAGGAGTGCTTCTAACTCCATCGTGTTGAAAATGTACTCGCATTATTGCTGCTAAAACTCTACGTACTTTCTCTCCGTCTACTACATCACATCTCTTTCATCGCTTTCGCTCGGTGCCAAAAGTGACTAAAATCGTTCATCCTTTCCACACACAACCCGGGGATTTCCCCTCGCTCTTCTCTGATTTCTCGAAAATTCCCGAACGCGCCTATGGTTTCGCTAAACGTCGCGCACAAAGCCATCATTGAAGCCATGAAAAGTTCCATTTTGATCGATGATATCGCGTTGAGAAAAGAGTTGTTCTCGCCGTTATTCTTCGATGATGATTTTGACTGAAAATGAATCTGTCTTGACGCACAATGGCACACGACGAGAAACGACGAAAGGAATAAAAGGAGGCCTTTTTGCCTCTGTTTATTCGCGTCCATTTTAGCTCTCTCTTTATGTGTATCTCTCGTGTACTCCTTCCTTTCACATGTATTTCTCCGCAAACAAAAGCGGAGAAAAAGTGTAGACATTTTAGGGAAAATCCGTCACTTGTCACTTTTGCATTCGACTAAAGATGAAAGAGGAAGAAGAGGAGGACGAGCGTCGATCGCTGCTTCTCACAACGACGACACGTTCGAAGAAAAGTAGTTTCAATAGCGATAGTTTCGAGAGCTGTTTGAAAAGGAATAGTTTGACAGATAGGAGTCTCGAGGATGATGCATCTTTGTCTCCTTCTTTGAAGTGTAAAACAACGGGGAGATTGAGCCGCGTGATGATGGTGATGTTAATGTTTACGTTTATGTTCGTGGGTATCACGTTCGAAACGAAAAGAGGAGGAGAGAAAGGAATACCTTTTCAACGACAACAACTCGGAGAAACTCTGAATACTACTGCTGATATTGCCGACAATAATAATGCGAGCACTAAGTTAACGTTCACGTTATACACCGCGTGTTCCCCAATGGACAAAGTCTTGCCCACTTTGAGAGGAAGCGAAGGCGATGATGACAATGATGATATGAAAGAGTCTTACGACTGGTTTTCCAGAGTCAAAGCGAAACTGGTGTTAAAAGACGACGACGAAAATATCGGCGGGAACGATTTTAGCTTCAACAGAGGTATTCCGATGGAACAGGTTTCCTGCGGCGTGTATCGCGTCGAGACGGGGTTGATGCGACGAGGGACGGCGTTTGGGTTCGCCTTGTACGAGATACCCGTTAAAGATGATGATGATAAATCGAATGTTTCGAGTTTAGGTCGGTTGATACATTACGAAAACCAACGGAAAGACGCGTACGAGTTCGAACCTAAAAGAGCGGTCGTGGTGAAAGATATCGGGTGTTTGACGACCGATCCGAGGAGAGTGGATAAAAGGTGCCCGTGGGGGGAAAGAGGCGGCGTCGTCGGCGGGTACTCGGACGCCATCGCGGAAGACGAACGCGAACATCCGTTTGGAATGCGCGAGTGCACGTTTAAGTACGAATACGGCGACGTGACGTTTTATAACCGAGTCTTTGACGGGAAGCAGTTGGAGTACGTGTGGGGGAGTTGTTTAGAGTCGTGTCCGGCGTTTACGAAACATCCGTTTTGCGCCGCCGCGGCAACACCAACATCACCACCTATAGAAGAAGTAGAAGAAAAGAAAGAAGAAGAAGAGGAAGAAGAATTCAGGAGCAATCAAACCTCCAAAGTCAACGACGACGAAGAAGAAGATGAAGAAAACGAAGAAGAAGAGTTTACGTGCGAAGATGGCCATCACGTCATCGCCGACGGAGAGACAAAATCCTGCGGCGAATGCCCGCCTGGTACTTTTTCGTTCACGCCGAACGACGCGGTTTGCCAACCGTGTCCGAAAGGATTTTTCCAACCGTTCGGTAAGAGCGATCGGTGCGAGGCGTGTCCGAAAGGCATGTACCAAGACGAAGAAGGTCAGAGGTTTTGCAAACCGTGCGACGGATCGGAGATATCGCCGGACGACGTGACAGAATTGAAGATGGAGGAGTTGCACGACGAAGGCGTACCAAGCGGCGGCGTCGCGTGGAAAATGGTAACATCCGCCACTGGTGATTCGTCGTCGTCGCGTTTAGGTGTCACCAAGCGTCGTTCACGTCGCGAACAAAATAATAGCAATCGTAAACTGTTAGGAGGAGGTTTATTCGGTAAAGGCGGGTGGTTCTCGGACGATGACGACGAGAACGATATCAACGGCGACGGCGTCGTCGACGCGAGGGACGTCATCGAGCGAAAAATTGAAGACGCGAGAGCGAAAGGTATAGGCGCGGAGAGTAAAGATCAGTGCGCCGCGTCGTCTGCCTCGCCGGTCATCGTCGTCGACGACCAGGACGGTACCATCGCGACGAACGACGACAAGAGCACGCCGATTGACGTAAACGTCACGAGTGAAATGACGAAAGATAGAGTGGTTCCAATGCCGACGACGCCGAAGATAAACGTCGTCGTGAGCGACGAAGCGAAAGAGACGAGGAAAGAAAGAGAACCGGAAGCCACGTTTGAATCCGCGGCTCAAGAGACTACTTTTCCGGTCAACAATCTTGACGCGGCGGGTAATGTTTCCACCATTGATCCGGAAGTCATCGCCGACGAAGCCGCAACACTTAAAAATTCCGTCCGTCACGAAAAAGAACTGAACGATTTGCTTCGAGAAAAGGAAGTCGACGACGACGATACCATCGTGGACAAGAAAATCGTGAAAGAAGAGGCAATCATCGAAACGTTCGAGAAAGTAAACGTCAAAGAACTCGAGAAGATTGACAAGACATTAGCATCCGTTGCCGCTGAAGAAGCGGCGACGGTAAAAGACGCGTCCTTATCCACATCAGTAGATGTCGAAGAAGCCAAGGAGGATTCAACGGCGACGACGGCGATGACATCTTCTTCTCCTTCTTCTTCTTCTTCTTCTTCTTCTTGCGACGAAACCGTGCGAGGTGAATTCGGCGTCGGCTACCGCGGGTGTCAAACGACCACCAGAACCGGGAAGAAATGCATCGACTGGTCCAAACAACCGTTCGGGAGCAAATACGGCGTCGCGCACGCAAAGTGGTCGCACCAATCGCAACCCGATTTCATGGACGAAAACCCGCGGAACTATTGCCGAAACCCGAGCGCATCCGCGGATGGCATTTGGTGCTACGTGGACGCGCAAGGCGGCTTCGATTCGTGCGAACCAATCAAACGATTTGCCGCCGGTTTAGGCATCGACAACCCTCCCATCGAAGAAGAAGAAAAAGATGTTAAAGAACAAGAAGAACAAGAAGAACAAGAAGACGTCTTCACCATCGCCGCGGCGGATCGCTTCGAGGAGAGAGTAATTTATAATTTAGGGTCTTAGAAAGTATAGGGTTTAGAGTACAAATTTGGGAGGGAAAAACCGAACAAAACACACACAAAATCCTCTCGTTTACGCTCTCTTTTGCTGGTACATACACACACGTAAGATGTCGACTGGGGAGGAAACCCATCCTTTACTTTTGTCCAAGAACACGGGGCGCGCTCCTCTTTCTCTTCACGACGTACACGAAAACGATGGCGTTTTGAAAGTCGGATTTGATGTTGGGGAAAAATCATCCTCGAGGAGGAGCCGCGGACATCAATTTGTCCTCCTCGCGATGGCTGCCATCGGGTGCTCGCTTCTCATCCTGAAAGCACACGTGCACTCAGAATTCGACGAAACAAAGTTAGGCGCGACCACGTACTACGAAAATCCAGTGTATACCGATCAAAACACCGATCCAATGACGGAGAAGAACGTGAACGATATCAAAACGTCTCGAATGACGGTTGCGTTGCACACCGGGTGCTCGCCGCACGAAAAGCTCCCGTGGCAAATCGAAGACAAATCCACGTGGGGTACCGAAGTCGGCGCGAAAATCATATTTAAATCCGATACGAACGATTTCTTCTTCGAACGAGGGGTGGAGATGGAAAACGTCGGGTGCGGGTCGTATTCTATCGAGACGGAGGATCTCCTCGTCGGCATGCAGTTCGGGTTCGCGTTGTACCAGAAGAACAATCAAACGGCGCACCAAGCGACGAAGGATATCGGGTGTCGATCGGAATCGGACTCGGATACGAGATGTCCGTCGTGGAAGTCACCACATGGTGACGGTATCCGAGGCGGGCCGATGGAGATGACCGAATGCACGTTTCAATATAAATACGGCGCGGTGACTTTTTACAACCGAGTCTTTGACGGCGAGACGACGGATTACGTTTGGGGAAGTTGTTTGGACACGTGCCCGGCGTTTACGAGAGCGCCGTATTGTGGGAAATCGGAAGAGGTGCCACAAATTGGCCAGCTCGAATTGAGAGAAGATGAAAAGTGCACGCCGGGCGAGTATTTACAAGCAAACGGCAAGTGCCAAAGGTGTCCGGTTGGACATTACTCCGGGAAAGCCGAAGCGAGCGAGTGTCAGCCGTGCGCGGCGGGAACCATGCAACCGAACGAAGGTCAAAAGGAGTGCATCGCGTGCCCGAACGGGTGGTACCAGAGTGAACTCGGTCAGCAATACTGCGAATCCTGCCCTGGCTCGAGAGCGGACTCGTCGAGACGCAAGTTACAAGGCGGCATGCTCGATAAGATGAAACATTTCGATTGGTCAAAGTTCGGGTCCGTAGATGGCTGGGAGTGGGTGCAAAACACGACCGAGACGATCGTGAACAAAACGGAAACCGCGTACGACGACGCCAAGAATGCCATGAATAATACGTTGACCAGCGGCGCGGACGCCGTGAAACAATCGGCGAAGAAAGCCTCGGACGCGGTCTCCGACACGTTCAGTAAAACGAAAGAGAGCGCGGAAGATTCAAAGGACAGCGTTGATGCAGCCGCTGCGGACGCGAAGGAAAAGACGGACGACGCAATCGACGACGCCAAAGAAAGCGCGGGAAACACCTCCGAGGATGTGAAAGTGGCGGCGAAGAAGACGCAAGAAAGCGCCGAAAAGGCAACGGAGGATTCGAAAGAAACTGTCGACGATGCCGTGAACGGCGTAAAGAAAGCGACGGTTTCCGCCGAAGAAGCTGCGGAAGACGCCGCCCACGACGCCAAGGAGAACGTCGAGAAAGCAGCTACGACTGATCCGAAACAAGCTGTTGATGATGCCGTGCACGAGGTGAAGAAAGCGACAGTTTCTGCGGAAGAGGCTGCGGAAGATGCCGCCAATGCGAGCAAAGAGAGCGTCGAAGATGCGGTGGAAACGGTGGAAGACGAGGCGGAGAAAGTGAAGTCTCACGGCGGTAACGATAGCGATAGTGATGGTAGCGAAAGTAGTAGCAGCGAAAATACAAACGACGACGACGTCGTCGTCGAAAAGAGCGTCTCAGTTGAAACGACGACGACGACGAAAGAGGAGAAGGAAGAGAGTAGCGGACCAGTCGCACAGGAGACTACTCCTACTTCCATCTCTAGCGACGAAACTTCTTCGTCTTCTTCTTCTTCTTCTTCAACTACTACGAGCGCTGCTCCGACGACGACGACGCCGTTGACGACCACTTCGACTCCAACTCCTACGACTCCTACTTCCACCTCCTCCTTTGAAAACGGCGACAAAAACGCCAACGGCGGCGCCACTTCCCTCGCGCAGTGTCCGTCGGCTTCCTCTTCTTCTTTCGAGTTAGAAAAAGAAACAGAAAAAGAAGAAGAAGAACTCACGAGTCGAATCGGCCAAGCGAAAACGACACCACGAGCTTCGTCTTACCGAAGAGGGTTCCACCACGCCGGCAATGGTGAAAACGGCGTCGCGACGCCTCCTCGCTCTTGGGCGGTTTAATATTAGTTAGCGCTTTGTACACAACGAAAAATTTACCCATGACTCTACAATGAAAACACCTTTACTAAGTGATAGAGACAAACAACTCCGCAATAATGACGCAGAAATCAATTAGAATATTATCAATCCATTTTCGTAGGAGCATTAAAAACTTGGAGTGCAACTCATCAGACCTGTCCAGACCTCTTAACGTATAGTATTACGTATACAAACCAGGCTGCATTTAATTGTACAAAAGATCTACATTTTTTTCACTCATTTTCGTAAAACAAAAATTCCTCTCTTTTGGGACCCGCGTCTCTCTGGGAAATTCATCACGTTAAAAGTCACGTACACGCGCGTATTATATACACACATATATCATCCCGTTTTTGTCGTCTTCACATCATGTCGAACAAAAGGAACGCGAATTTACACCCAGAATCTCTCTCGTTGTTGCGTTCCATCGAGAACGACAACAACAATAGAAGAAACTCTACTACCGATCGAGCGGGGAAAAACGCCACCGGAACGACTTTGGTCAAGCTCTTCGGCGGCTTTGGCGTCGCGTCTTTAGCGATCGCCAGTTACGTTTCCGGGTACAAGAGCACCTCAAAGGAATATCTCTCTCTCGGTGAGAATAAAAGTGCGAAGAATAAGGTGGTGTTGCACACCGGGTGTTCGCCAGTCGCGCAGGTATGTTTACGAGATTTGATTGAACAACTCCGCGGCCTCTCTCGTGTTTGGGACTCGAGAAATTTTTGTCCTCCTATTATTAACTTCTCTCTCTCTCTCTCTCTTACTCTCTAAACATCAAGCAGTTACTGGTGGACACGTTCGAAGTGGAAGACCTGGCGGATTGGGGCGAAGTCGTCGGCGCTCGTGTGTCCATCCACGGGTTAACCGGCCACACGATGACGCACGGCGGGTGCGGTCGGTACGAGATCGAACAAGACGAAGACGTCCAGTTTCACCACGACGGGCCGTTTGAATTTACGTTGTTCGCAAACAATCCAGCGGATGAGGTTTCGGTGAAGGAAAGAAACGCGAACGTGACGATGCACATGACGGAGTGCACGAAAGAGTTTTCGTACGACGGACAGAAGGTCATGCAGAGAGTGTTTGATCGAGACGGGGACAGGCACTTTGTGTTTGGGTCGTGCGATCATCACTGCCCGGGATTTTACGAAGACGTGTTGACGCATTACGGGACGGCGTGTCCGGTGGATGAGAAGAGCGCTGAAACGGTTTTACCAGCGAATTCGACCGAGGGGTCAGATGCGGGGAAGTGTTCCCCGGGGTCGTTTACGAACACGAACGGCGAGTGCGAGGAGTGCCCGATTGGAACGTACACCGACGAGAGAGGGTCGACGACGTGTAAGAGATGCCAACCGGGGCAGTTTAACCCGTTCCCGGAGGCGCAAGGGTGCATGGCGTGCCCGGATGGGTATTTCCAACCGAACTGGGGGCAACAGTATTGCGTCGCCTGCGACGGCGACGCCGCTTTGGGGAAGAAAGAGTTTGCTTTGCAAGGCGCCTCGAAGAGAAAGTTGTTGGGCGGCTGGTGGGGCGCCGCAGAAGACGAGGAAGGCGAAGACGCGGAAGACGTGGAAATGAACCACGAGCAGTATCACAAAATCGGCGCGACGTCGTTGGATCAGTGCGGTGCGCCGGCGGTGCAACAAAGTGCCGACGAGTACGAAAAGACGCAAGAGCATGAAAACGACCCGACCTTTGACGCGACGCCGGGAAGCTCGAACGAACCCGTCAACGACGGTCCGAACGGACCGGCGGCGACGCCGGTGTTGACTGGGAGAACCGATAAGCTTGGTCACTGCGTGTGCCCAGGTACGAAACCGAAACCGAAGCCTGTTGATGATGCCTCCGGATCATCTCCTTCGCCGACCTCGTCATCTTCTTCGTCTGAAGTTGAAGTGAACCCGGTGACGCACGTCGTCGCGGGCCAACCGTGCGGACCGTGCGCAGCTGTGGTCACACCAACACCGGAGACGACGACGACGACGACGACGACGGTTGAAGAAGAGAAGAAAGATGAAGAGAAAGAAGATGCGTTTACCGATGTCAATTCTTCGCCGATTGAAGATTCCACGGCGACTACGAACACGAACGACGACGGCGATTCGGCGGCTCCGGAGGTGCAAGATCAAACGAACCAAGAACCGATTGAAACTTCCGCGGC
>Ga0209090_10000769_pt1 | contig 20200 bp, 19 predicted proteins | sample ArcticOcean_MG_C_9_FD_187432 | JGI IMG/M metagenome (GOLD analysis project Ga0209090, IMG submission 187432) | Marine microbial communities from western Arctic Ocean - ArcticOcean_MG_CB2_152 (SPAdes) (version 2) | ecosystem: Environmental > Aquatic > Marine > Oceanic | place: Arctic Ocean... | reverse complement strand
GCCAACTCAAAACAAGTAGGCCTTGTTCATATGATGAGAATATTTTTGACTGTATTTACTATACCAACATTAATATTAATTATATTTCCTGGTTCATTTGAAAGAGAACCTTTATGGCCGAGTTTATCTGGCAGTATTCTCGACTGTTTTATAATTATATTAATAATTCCTTCTGGTCTTTTTTTTGGTAAAATTTTTAGAATACCTGGAAGACGTTTGTTTGGACCACTAATAATAAGTGCTGTTCTTCACATGACAGAAACCATTGATCTAAATGCGCCAGTAATTATTTTTATCTTTGCACAGTTAATGACAGGAAGTTTTTTTGGAAGCAATATGAACGGACTAACATGGAGAATAGCAAGACAATATGTTGGCCACGCCATTACCATAGTTATTTCATTAGGTATATGTATGATACCTTTTATCCTAATTATCACATCTATTATAAGCGCAAGGCCCGAAGCAATAATACTAGCCTACTCACCTGGGGGAATAAATGAAATGGGTTTAGTTGCCGCTACATTAGGAATAAAACCAGCTTTTGTTATAACACACCATTTAGTTAGATTATTTATTGTTGTTTTACTTTTAGGATTTGCTCAAAAATTTATTTACCCTAAGCTAAAAATTTTATTACAAAGTTCAAAATGAAATTTGTTTATTCTTAATTTTAATGTAAAATATTTAATAAGCTTTATTTATGGAGAAAAAATTGATTAAAGGACTAATTGCACCAATATTAACACCATTTGACAATCAACTTAAAGTTGAACAAACAATGTATAATGAGCTTGCTAAAAGTTTAATTGAAAATGGATGTTCCGGACTTGCTCCTTTTGGTACTACTGGAGAAGCTCTTTCTCTTGGAAATAAAGAAAGAATGAATGCATTAGAAGCATTAATAAATAGTGGAATTAAACCAGAAATTTTAATTCCAGGAACTGGTTTATGTAACTTACCTGATACAATTGCAATTACAAAACATGCAGTAAATCTAGGTTGTCATGGGGTAATGACTTTACCTCCTTTTTATTTTAAAGGCATGAGTGACAAAGGATTATACGAGCATTTTGAAAAATTAATTGAAGGTGTAGATGATAATAACCTTAAGATCTATTTATATCACATTCCTCAAGTTTGTGGCGTAGGACTTTCTATAGAATTAGTTCAAAAACTTAAATCATCATACCCAGATATAATTGTAGGCATAAAGGATAGCTCTGGTGTTTGGGAAAATACAGAAGCTCTTCTAAATATTAAAGATTTGATAGTTTATCCAGGTGCAGAGTTACCTGTGATTGAAGCTATTAAACTAGGTGCCCCAGGATGTATTTCAGCAACTGCCAACCTTAATAGTAAGGATATTTCTGAGGTTATAAACCTATGCCATTCAAGTAAATGGGATGAGGCAGAAAGTTTGCAAATAAAAGTGAAAAAAGTTAGATTGTTGTTTCAAGATTATGCCCCTATTCCTGCGCAAAAAGCTCTCTTAGCTATGCAAACTAAGAATGCTTTGTGGAAAAACTTAAGGCCTCCTCTACAACAAATTTCTGAAGAAAAAACTTTAGAATTATCTAATGTTCTTAAAGATGAATTTGATTTTACGTTTTAAATGGTAATATAATATTATGAGAATTAAGGACTTAACCCTTCCTCTCAAAGGCCAATGTCATTGCGGCTCAGTAATTTTTGAAATTTATACAAATATTTTAGACTTAAGAAGATGCAACTGTTCTATTTGTAGAAGAAAAAGTTTTGTAATGGGCACAGCATCTGAAAAAGATTTGGTAATTACTTCAGGCAAAGAATTTTTAAATGTTTATAAATGGAATACAAATATTGCTGAACATTATTTTTGTAAAGTCTGTGGCATCAACACCCATCACAAAAGAAGAACTCCTTTAAACCAATTTGGTTATAATATTGGCTGCATTGAAGGTTTTGAAATGAAATGGATTGAAAATATTCCTTTCATTGATAACACATCTATGACGATAGTAAACATCAATAGAAAAAATGCTGGCATTGAAATCAAATAATATAAATTCTAAAATATAAGTTTATTTTTTTATAAATTTAAGAATTATGCTTGCAAATATTATTACTAAAAAAACTCTGAACATATGATGAGGACTAATAAAAGACATGTCTGCTCCGATTGAAAGAGCAAGAAGGTTCATTTCCGACTGACCTCCAGGTGAAAACGCTAACAAGACAGATAAAGGGTCATAACCAAATTTCATTAAAATATAATAAACGAGAATTAAAGGTATAATTGCAATAAGTGTTGTTATAAATCCAGCGAATACTGGGCCTGTGATTTCTTTTAAAGTAATATTTTTAAACAAACAACCTAATGCAGCCCCTAATAAGATTTGTACTAATATTACTAATATATACATCGGCATTGCATTCACAATTCCTGATATATGAACAAATGCTGATAATATCATAGGCCCGATAATTGTTGGGCCAGGAATTTTTAATTTAACAGCCAAAAACCATCCAAAAAATGAAATTAAAAAAACAAAAGGTAATTGTTTCCAATTATAAAATAAGTCAGGTTGAGGGATTATATTAGCTCCTAATTTTGGTACAAATAAAATAAGTAACGATGCAAATAAAACAACAACAACTATCCTAGTTGCATGAATTAACACTAATATTCTTGGATCTGCGCCAACTTCATTTCCAAGAACCACCATTTCATTCAAGCCACCTGGAATCGAGCCATATATAGAAGTTGCTTTATTCATTTTCATAACTTTTGATAAATATAAGTAAGTTGAGATACCCATCAAAAGAACAAAGCCTGGAATAAATAATAAAGAAACTCCAATTTCTGGAATTCTACCAATAATTTCAGGTCCAAAATTTGCTCCAATAGTACACCCCAAAAGAGCTCTACAAATCGGTCTTGGCTTTTTTCCAATTATAATTTTTTTGCCAAAAGCTGAAAGTAAACCACAACCTATTAAAGGGCCAAGCATCCAAGGCAATGGCAAACTTAAATAAAACGCTACAAAACCAGAAAAGACCGCGAATAAAAGGCTAAAAATGTAAATCCATTTTTGAGACCACCAATCTAGATATTTTAAAAAATACAAATAATAATTAGTCATTATCTAAATTTTCTGGAAGATAAATATTACCATCCATAATTTTTCTAGCAGTCCGATATATTCCACATGACTTTATATAAGAATTATTTATTATTTTTTTTTCAGAAGTTTCAACTGTACAGTCAATTATTCCAAGTGGATGCTCAATCAATATCTTATTCATCCCACTAACTTTTAAGTTAGAAATTTTTGAAGCAACTGTGCCAGGAATTAAGCATGCTGAAGCAATACAATTGCTTCCTGTAGCAGCATGAGTTTCATGACAAGTGCTTGGTGTAAAGTATCTTGAAGTTATACTTCCTCCATTCAACGGCTTGGATAACAATGCAAATTTAGGCAATACTTTACCTGAAACGTCTCCCATTCCCATTTTAATAGCTGCTAATAGCCTTATTCTTTCAATTTTATCTAACAAATTTTGATTTGAGTTTAATTCTGCACTTGTTTCATTTCCAGTTATTCCAAAATCTTGTGCATTAGCCATGACAATTGGCATAGATACATCTAAACATGTTACATCAATATTCTCTATTTTTATTATTGGTTCATTGGCAGGAAGCAATTTACCTGTTGCTCCACCAACTAAATTTTTAAATTTCAGTAAAATTGCAGCACCTTCTCCAGGAACACCTGCAATTTTTATGTTACCTGAATATTTAACCTTTTTATTTGGCGTTGGAACAATTGCTTCAATTATAGAGCCGGTATTAACCGCTTTAATAATTATTTTAGTTGCGTCCATTTCTGCATTAATCAAGCCTTGCTCTATTGAATATGGGCCTACTGCTGACAACATATTACCGCAAGTAGGGCCAAAATCAACTATAGCTTGATCCACAACAACTTGAGCAAAAAGATAATCAATATCTATTCCTGGTTCTTTGCTTTTTGAAATAATACAAACCTTACTAGTTACTGAAGTTGCGCCACCCATTCCATTAATTTGTCTTGTATCAGGAGAACCCATTGCAGATAATAAATATTGAGACAATATTTTTCTATCACTAGGCAAATCTTTTTTGTTAAAGAGAAGCCCTTTAGATGTCCCCCCCCTCATATAAACAGTAGGTATAGATTTTTGATCAGACATTAATTTCTTTATATTGAATTACTAATTATTTTTATTAAATTTTGAGTTATTTCAGATGTTGAGGCAGTACCACCAAGATCTCTTGTTAAATTTCCTCCATCTTCAAGAAGGCTTGTAACAGATTTATCAAGTAAATCTGAAGCTAAAATAAGATTTTGTATTTTTTGTTTTTTTCCAATCCAATTTAGCAACATACTTGTTGATAATATTAATGATATAGGATTAGCAATATTTTTACCGGCTATATCAGGAGCTGAACCATGCTGAGCTTGCGCCATAGCATAATTATCACCAGCATTTAGAGAGCCTGCCAAGCCAAGTGAACCAGATAATTCTGTTGCTAAATCTGATAAAATGTCTCCAAACATATTAGTGGTAACTATTACATCAAATTGGCTTGGATTTCTTACAATATGAGCTGCGCATGCATCCACAAGCATTTCTTTATAATTTATATTTTTGTATTGTGAAGCAACATTCTTACATGCATCAAGAAAAATACCATCAGTAAGCCTCATTACATTTGCTTTATGAATAGAATGTACAACTTGTTCTTTAGGATTTGACCTTAGCCTTGAACTCGCGATTTCAAAAGCAGTTTTAGCAATTCTAGTTGACGCTTTTTCAGTTATTTTTCTTAAAGCTAGCCCAACACCAGGAACCGGACTGAATTCTCCATTTCCTTCAGCCATATTCCTATCCGCATAAAATCCTTCTGTATTTTCACGTACTATTATTAGATCAATTGATTTTGACAAAGATTGAACATTCTTATAATTTTTGGCTGGCCTTATATTAGCGTATAAATCTAAACCAATTCTTAACGCGCCAGATGGGTTTATTCCTCCTTCTGATGAATGAGGATATGCATTATGATCTACTGGGCCTAAAATAATGCCATCCGCTTTTTTTGCACTTGATAATATGTTTTTAGGAAAAGTCGTGCCAAATTGTTTTAAAGCATCAAACCCAATAATACCTTTTTCAATTTTTATATCAATTTCCATTTTAGTGTTTAATAAATCAATAATTTCTAAAGTTGAGCGCATTATCTCTGGCCCAATACCATCTCCTTCAAACACAATTATATTAACAGTCACATGCTTTCCTTTAATTACTAATCACCAGTAAATGAAACTTCTTTTTTGTTAACAAAAGCTTCTATACCATTAATCCCATCCTTCGTCTTAGAACATTCTGCAATCATTCTAGATTCAAACTCCATTTGACCTTCCATAGAGTCTAAAAAGCTATTATGAAGTAAGGATTTAAATTTTCCAAAAGCTAGTGAAGGCCCCAAAGCTAGTTTGTTAGCTAATTCTTCAACTTCATTTTTAAGATCTTTAATATCAACTACTTTATTAACTAAGCCCCATTCTAACGCTTCTTGAGCACTCAATGTTCTATTAGTTAATACTAATTCAGCATACCTCCTAGTTCCAATAATTCTTGGCAAAAAATAACTTGATGATCCATCTGGAGTTAAACCAGCTTTAGAATAGGCTGAGACAAACTTTGCATTTGATGAGGCTATTACTAAATCAGCAAAGCCAACAAATGAAAGTCCTGCGCCGGCAGCTATTCCATTTACTCCAATGATTAGAGGTGCATTCATTCTTGAAAATCTTGAAATAGCACCATGTAAAATTGTTGTAACCTCCTTTAAATGACTTGAAATCTTTTTTCCTTGTTTATGGAATGAATGCAAATCACCTCCAGCACAAAAAGCCTTTTCTCCTGTCCCAGTTAAAACAACTGACCTAATGTTTTTGTTATCATCACATTCTAATGATATTTTAAACAACTCTTCTGCCATGATATGATCTAATGCATTATATTGATCTGGTCTATTTAACTCAATAAAAGCAATATTATTTTCGATCCTAAATTTTATTGTTTTTAAATTCATTACTTATTCCCTAATTTTATTTTTTCTTAAATTATTTAAAATTTCTTCTGTATGTTCCCCTAGTAAAGGAGGAGACAAATGAAGTTTTGCTGGGGTATCAGATAATTTAACAGGAAAGCCAGTCATTTTTATTTTTCTACCTTCAGGCCCAGAAGAACTTATGACCATTTCAGCGTCTTTAACTAAATCACTATTAAGAGCGTCATGTAAGGATGCTACTTTACCAGCAGGACAACCTGCATCATTAAGTTTTTTAATCCAATAATCTGATGTTTGTTTTATCATTTTTTTGTTTATAATAGAATTTAAACTATCTCTATTATTCATTCTATTTTCATTATTTTTATATTTTTCATTATTTAAAAGATCAGTTAAACCAACACACTCTAAAAAAATATCACAAAATTTGTCACTTGCTGGTGCAACTGCAACCTCACCATCTGAAGATTTGAACAATCCATAAGGAGCTAAAATTGGATGATTATTCCCTGATTTATTAGGAGACTTTCCTTTTACAAAAGTTTCTGAGGATAGGTAAGCCATCATTGAAATCAAACTTGATGTTAAACTAGCTTCTACACGTTGACCTTTATTAGTACTATTTCTAGATTGTAAAGCGCATACTATTCCAAATGCACAATAAAGGCCTGCTACTAAATCAGAAATAGGCATTGCTGCCCTCATAGGCCCTGTTTCGTCAGTTCCATTCAAAGACATAAATCCACTTAAAGCTTGAGCTATAAAATCAAAAGCTGGTCTATCACTCATCTCTCCCTTGCTACCAAAACCATTAACTGATGCGCGAATTAATCTCGGGTTAATAGCTTCTAAAGATGCATCGTCAAAGCCCATTTTTGAAAAGACACCAGCTTTAAAATTATCCACAATAACATCTGCATCAATAAGCAAAGCTCTTAAAATTTCTTTTTCAGATTCTTTGTATAAATCTAATACAATTGACTTTTTATTTCTATTAAATTGAGCAAAATATGAGCTGTAACCTTCAATCATATCACCTTGGTTTCGAACATTATCTCCTTTTGGTGGCTCTACCTTTATTACTTCAGCACCCATATCAGCTAATAACATTGTACAAAATGGACCAGACAAAACTCTAGTAAGATCTATAATCTTAATACTATTAAGAGCACCTTTTTTATGAATTGTTTTCATTTATGCACCTATAGCAGTAGGAACATCATCCATTGAATAAGATAATAGTCTATGACCTGCTCTCATAACCTGACCAGGAAGTTTATGTCCAACTAGGCCTTCAACTTTTTGAGCAATTGAAATTAATTTATCCAAATCAATGCCAGTTTCAATTCCCATCTCATGAAGCAAATAAATTAAATCCTCAGAGCATATGTTCCCAGTAGCATTTGGAGCGAATGGACACCCACCCATGCCGCCAAAACAGCTTTCATAATCAGTTATACCTTGATATAAACCTGACATCACATTAGCAAGGCCAACTCCTCTTGTATTATGAAAATGTAATGTAATACCTAAGTCAGGAACTTTGTCTCTAATAGCTTTTATGGCGTCAGCAACGACTGGAGGAGTTGCCATACCAGTTGTATCACCTAATGTAACTCCCTTAAAACCCATACTTTTATATTCTTTAGAAATATCAGCCAAACTTTTGGTTGAAATATTGCCTTCAAATGGACACCCAAATGCAGTAGCAATATCTCCTTGAACAGGTATGTTATTCTTGCCTGCAATATCAGCTATTTCTCCAAACCCAACTAGAGATTCGTTAACACTTCTATTTACATTCTTTTTATTATGGCTTTCAGATGCAGATAAGAAAACAACAATTTCATCAAGATTAGCTTCAACAGCTCTTAACGCCCCTCTAGCATTTGGAACTAAGGCAGCTAATGTTGTTGTAGAACTTCTATTTACCCCACTCAATATCATTTCTGCATCAGCTAATTGAGGAATAGCTTTTGGAGAAACAAAAGAAGAAACCTCTATTCGTGGAAATCCAGCAACAATAAGATCATTTATAATACTTATTTTATCTTCAGTTTTTAAAATTGTTTTTTCAGACTGAAACCCATCTCTTGGGCCAACTTCTGTAACTTTAACATTTGTTATATTCACTAAATTTTACCCCTAAAAGTCATTGTTAGTATTTTTAAAAGTTGATTTTAATATAACCTTACTTTAAGAAAATACCCTTAACTGGTTAATTTTATTTTATATTAATCTTAATAAATATAATATCAATACTTGACGTTTTAAATATTTGGTAGTGATAATATTATATAACATTTAAAACAAAACAACTTGGGGATTTTAATGAAAAACATTTCAAAAGTAATACTTGTTGCTTCTTCTATAATAGCAACTTCAACAATGGCAAATGCCGATCAGTTTTTAAGAATGGTTTCTGGGCCTGCTGGAGGATCTTGGTATCCACTAGGTGCAAAAATAATGCAGACTATGCAAGCTCAAATCAAAGGTACTGCGACATCTAATACATCTGGTGGAGGAATTTCAAACGTTCTTTCAGTCAATGGTGGAGATGCAGAAATTGGCTGGAGTTATGCTCATACAATAGCTAATGGTTATGCTGGTAAAGGAAAATTTAAAAAGCCAACAAAAGACATTCGTTATTTTGCTACACTATACCCAGCAACTTTTCAGGTAGCGGTTAGAGCAGATTCAAAAATTAAGACATTTGAAGATATGAAAGATGCTAATATTAGTCCAGGTAAGCCTAAGTGGACAGGAACTGCATTTTGTGAATCTATTTTTAAAGAATATGGATTTGACTTTAATACTATTAAAAAGAATGGTGGCGTTGTTCATAGTGTAGGTTATACAGAATCAGTGGCTCTAATGAAAGATGGTCAAGCTGACGTGTTTATGGCTGCTACTTCAGTTCCACAGGCAAGTTTCATTGAACTTGAAAACAGTCCAGGAATTAGGTTTATTGCATTACCTAAAAATAGAATTGATAATATAGTTAAAAATAATCCTGGTTATATTTATGGAAACATTCCAGCTAGTGCATATAAATCATTGGATAAGGATGTTCCGTCTTTGGGGATTGTTACATCTATGATTGTACACAAAGATCTTTCAGACGAAATGGTTTATAAGATGACTAAAGTTTTCTGGGATAATCATGGTACTTTTGCTGAGGTAAAATCAATTTGGAACAAAGTTAAATTTGCTGATGCTTTAAATGGTGCAGCCGTTCCAATTCACCCTGGTGCAGCCAAATATTATAAAGAAAAAGGTTTAATTAAATAATTTAAACTTCTATTTCAATAAAGGGCACGTGATCTAAACGTGCCCTTTTCTACAAACTAAATTAAATTGAGTAATAAACATGAATGCTAAATTAAAAAAATTAGAATATAATGAAATAAAAGAATATAGCTTTCTTGATGATTTACTCTTATGGAATAAAGATAAATCTCTTGCATATTGGATTATAGTAATATGCTCATGGCTTTCAATTAGTCTTGCTTTATACCATCTTTATGTTGCAGTATATGGAACCCCAGAAGGTAGATCTTTTAGATCAGTTCACCTTTCTGTAATGATGATTTTAGCAATTTTTTTTAAACCTCTTTTCAGATCTAACATAAAAGAAAAAATTTTAATTCCTGGTTCAAAAGATAATAATCTTAGAATGTTTGGATTTATAACTGATACGACGATTATAATGCTAATTTTATTTGTACAAGCTTGGACAATTTGGGATATTGAAGCTTTTAACTTAAGATATGGTGACAAGGAAACAAATGATATTATAGTTGGGGCTCTGTTCATGATTCTATTGTTTGACTCAACAAGGCGAGCTGTTGGCTGGGCTATGGTTTTAGTAGCTGGTTTTTTTGTAACACACGCATTATATGCGGATAAATTCTTTGGCTTTTTTTATGGTCCGCCCACAAGCTTTGATAAGTTTATAGATACTCTATTTATGACTTCTGATGGTATTTTTGGAATACCCCTTTATGTAGCATCAACTTATATAGTACTTTTTATAATCTTTGGAAGTATCCTAATTAGATCAGGTGTAGGACGGTTTTTTGTAGATCTTGCTATCTCTTTGACAGGCCATAGGGTCGGAGGACCAGCAAAGGCAGCTGTAGTTGCATCAGGAATGACCGGTACAGTTTATGGATCAGCAGTAGCAAATGTTGTTACAACAGGGTCATTTACAATTCCTTTAATGAAAAATTATGGTTATAGACCAAGATTTGCAGCTGCAGTTGAAGCTTGTGCTTCTTCTGGTGGTCAAATCACTCCTCCAATTATGGGGGCAGCAGCCTTTATTATGGCTGAGTTTCTTGAGACATCATACTCATTCGTAATTTTAGCGGCAATACTGCCTGCTTTTTTATATTTTGCTACAATATATTTTATGGTTCACGTAGAAGCAGAAAAGCACGGTATAGAAAAAATTGATAAGTCACGATTACCAAACGTTTTAGAAGTTCTTAAGGATGGATGGCATATGTTAATATCTTTAGGGGTATTAATTGGGCTTCTAATAATTGGTTATACCGCTATGACAGCAGGTTTTTGGAGTATTGTTTCTGTTATTTTACTTAGCTTTCTTAAGTCTAAAACTAGAATGTCTGTTGTTGATATTTTAAGCGCTTTAGAAGGTGGAATTAAATCAACAGTTCCTGTAACAATTGCATGTGCTTGTGCTGGAGTTATTATAGGTTCAGTATTTGTATCAGGTTTAGGTTTAAAGTTCACCCAATCTGTAATTGATTTATCAGGTGGAAATCTATTCCCTCTTTTATGTTTAACAGCCGTAGCTGCTATCATTTTAGGAATGGGTATGACAACCACGGCAGTTTATATAACTGTTGCTGCGTTAATAGTTCCATCTTTAGTTAAAGCTGGTATTCTTCCAGTTGCAGCTCATATGTTTGCATTTTATTTTGGAGTTGTTTCTTCAATCACACCTCCAGTTGCGTTAGCTTCATTTGCTGCTGCTGCTATTGCAAAATCCCCCCCCATGGCAACAGCCTTCGAATCAAGCAAAGTAGGTATTGCAAAATATATAGTCCCTTTTGCTTTTGTTTATAATCCTTCTCTTCTATTACAAGGACCAATAATTATTAGTTTATATAGCTTTTTGTCTGTGCTTACTGCTTATTGGGCAATGACACTTGGTCTAGAAGGTTGGCTCAAAGGACCATTATCCTTAGGGAAAAGATTAATTGCATTAACTTCAGCATTATTTTTATTAATACCTCCACTACTAAACTTTATGGATATATCAGGTTTTGTTATTAATGGAATTGGGTTATTGTTATTAATTAGCCTTTATTTAATGCCTAAAAAACAAGAATTATCAAGAGCAAAATTATGAGTAATATATTTCTAGGACCTATTCGATACTGGATTTCTTTAGTGATAACTATAATTATAGTTTTTTTACCTGGACTGATTTATATGCATGTAACAAAATTTAACTTATTCATTTTTATAACATTCAGCATTACAGGAATTTTATTGGCTTTTATATTAAAAACATATAAAAAAGGAACACAGGTGACACGAGAAAAATGGTAATTTTTTTCTGCTTGATTCTGTTTAGTTAATTTGAAAATAAGGTTGTATTAATGGCAAATAGAAAAGAACCAAAAATTCTTTTTAATGCCCATAAAATAACTAAATCTTTTGGAAATTTTAAAGCAAACGATAATATTAACATCTCCATTGTAAAAGGGGAAATTCACGCTTTATTAGGAGAAAATGGTGCTGGAAAATCAACGCTCGTTAAAATGTTTTATGGTATTCTTAAACCAGATTCAGGAACTATAGAACTTAATAATCAAAAAATAAATATTTCTTCTCCTAACTTGGCTAGAAGTCATGGAATTGGAATGGTTTTTCAACATTTTTCTCTTTTCCCAGCCCTTAATGTAGCTGAAAATATACTAATCTCTCTTGATAAAAAAATTACCTTTAATCAATTAATTTTAGATATAACAGAACTTTCAAAAAAATGGGATTTATCCATTGATCCTTTAAAACAAGTGAACGAACTATCTGTTGGAGAACAACAAAGAGTAGAAATCATACGTTGTTTGATGCAAAATCCCAGATTATTAATCATGGATGAGCCAACTTCTGTTTTAACTCCTCAAGAAATTACTAGTTTATTTAAAATTTTAAAAAAGCTGGCTAAATCAGGTTGTTCAATATTATATATTAGCCATAAATTAGAAGAAATTATTGAGTTAGCTGATCAAGTTACTATTTTAAAATCAGGTAAATCGATTGCCACAATTAACCCAAAAAAAACTACAACTTCATATCTAGCTGAAACAATGGTTGGAAAAGAAATAGTTAAGTTAAAAAAAATATCAAAGAAACCTTCTACAAAAAAAATTGCATTAAAAATCATTAATTTAAATAAACAAAAAGAAAACAATTTTGGAACAAATTTGAATAATATAAACTTTGAAGTAAATTATGGTGAAATATTAGGAATTGCTGGCATTGCTGGAAATGGTCAAATTGAATTAATGGAAACTCTAACTGGTGAAAAAAAATGTCAATATGATAAAGAAATCTTATTTGATAACAAACCAATAGGTTTTAAAGGAGTTCAAGAAAGAAGAGATCTGGGAATAGAAACAATTCCTGAGGAAAGAAATTTTCATGCTAGTGTTCCTGACTTAAGATTACATGAAAATACTTTTCTTACTTGCCATCAAAAATATTTTGCAACAAAAAATTTCTTTTCTTCTTTATTTATAAACCCGCAATATAGCTTAGATGAAAGTATAAGAATAATAGAAGATAATGATGTTAGATGTCCTGAAAAAAATCCCTTTGCAAGTCAACTATCTGGTGGAAATTTACAAAAATTTATTTTAGGAAGATCATTAGCATCAAACCCTAAAGTAGCAATTTTTTCACAACCAACATGGGGTGTTGATATAGGAGCAGCAACACTGATTAGACAAAAATTACTTAATATAGCAAATGATGGTAAAGCAGTAATTTTAATCAGCCAAGATTTAGAAGAGATATTTCAATTATCCGATAAAATCAGTGTTATTAGTAATGGTTATCTTAGTGATATAAAATCCATAAAAGATATATCTGCAATTGATGTAGGATTGTTAATGGGATCAAATTTAAATAATTCTAACGAAAACAAAATAATTTAATGATTGTATTTACTCCTAGGAATAAAATTTCTAAAAATTGGATTTTTTTAGCTCCAATCTTATCTATATTTTTAACAGTCATTTTAGGTGGGTTTATATTCACGTTTCTGGGATATAATCCAGGAGAAACATTATATCACATTTTTATATCTCCTTTTACAAGAATTGATCGAATAAGTGATGTTTTTGTCAAAGCCTGCCCTTTAATTATAATTGGAACAGGTTTAATTTTTTGTTTCAAAGCAAATGTATGGAATATAGGAGCAGAGGGTCAATTTATTATAGGCGCCCTTCTAGCTGGATCTTTTGGATTGTTATTTCCAGAAATGGATACGAAGTTTTTGCTTATGATCATGTTATTTATTGGTTTTTTAGGTGGGGCATTATGGGCATTTATTCCAGCAATATTAAAAACAAAACTTAATGTTAATGAAATTCTTGTAAGCTTAATGTTAGTTTATGTAGCCATGTTATTAATTGATTTTGTAGTTAGAGGACCTTTAAGAGATCCAATGAGCTTTGGTTTTCCATTGACAAAGGCATATCCAGAAGGAGCTTTGATAAATAAAATACCTATCCCTGGAATTGGATTCCTTGGCCAACTCCATTATGGTGTAATGTCTATTTTTATTTTGGTGCCTATAGCATGGGTTATTATTAATAAAACATTATTAGGGTTTCAAATTAAAGTATTAGGGTCTGCACCTAAGGCTACTAGCTTTGCAGGCTTTAAAGAAAAAAGAATTACTATAATAGTTCTATTATTATCCGGTGGACTAGCCGGTATTGCTGGAGTAATAGAGGTCTCAGCAAATATGGGACAATTACAACCTGAAATATCATTTGGATACGGTTTTACAGCAATTATTGTAGTTTTTTTAGGACGTCTCAATCCCATTGGTATTATTTTAGCAGGTATAATAATAGCTACAGTAAAGCTTGGTGCAGATAATGCGCAAATGGCTATAGGAATTCCTAAAGTAGTGACAGGTCTATTTGAAGGAATTTTATTGTTTTTTCTTCTTACTGGTGAAACTCTTCAAAAGTATCAAATAGCTTGGAAAAAATATGGGAGCTAAAAACGAATGGATGCACTAATATTAACTATAATTGCAACATCAATTCCTTTATTATTAGCGGCTAGTGGCGAACTTATAGCTGAAAAAAGTGGTGTGTTAAATCTAGGCGTTGAAGGCATGATGCTTTCTGGAGCTGTTGGAGCATTTGGAGCTGTGTTATGGCTTGGAAACCCGTATTTTGGAATAATAGCCGGAGCAATATCTGGAATACTAATGGCTTCAGTTTTTTCAATTTTTACAATAAACCTTATGACTAACCAAGTTGCTACAGGACTTGGATTAACTATTTTTGCTACAGGCTTTTCTGGTTTAGCTGGAGCTCCTTTGGTAGGTAAAACAATACCATATTTGCCTAAAATAGAAATTTATCTACTATCTGATATTCCTTTAATTGGTAATATTTTTTTTAAACAGGATCTTCTTGCTTACATATCAATTCTCTTAATTATTTTAATAACTATTTTTTTAAATTCAACTAAACCTGGTATTGTGTTAAGAGCTGTCGGAGACAATCACAATAATGCTCACTCAATAGGCTATCCTATAAAAAAAATACGATGGCTTGCAACTTGTTTTGGAGGAATGTGTGCGGGATTAGGTGGAGCTTATATCCCTCTAATATTAACTCCACATTGGTCAGAGGGTATGACATCTGGAAGGGGATGGATTGCGATAGCATTAGTAGTTTTTGCTTCATGGATACCTTGGAGGATAATTGTAGGAGCATTGCTTTTTGGTGGTATTACTATTGCTCAATTTGTAGGGCAAACAAGAGGATGGCCAATACCATCACAAATTTTATCTATGATGCCGTATATAGCTACAATTATTGCACTAACAATGATCTCAGGTAGGTTTTCTAAAAATAAAAGCATTGTACCAGCATCACTTGGTAAACCATTTGTAGATGTAACGTAAATTTGACTAATAAAAGAACAATTAATAATAATAAATAAAAACTTATTGTTATTTAAAATATAAACTATAAAATTTAAAAAAAAATGAGGGAAAATAATGAAAAAAATTTTAATATTGATATCTATTATAATAGTAGGTGTTTTAGCATATTTATTTAATGAAAATAAAACAGTAACAAAAGTTTCATCAGATATATCAACATCAACTAAAGTAGGATTTGTGTATTTAACTACACCAGGTGATCATGGTTGGACTTATGCTCACGAGCTTGGAAAACAACAGGTAGAAAATCATTTTGGTAAAAAAGTAATTACTACTGTTGTTGAAAATGTTCCTGAAGGACCAGATGCAATAAGAGTTATTAGAGAACTAGCTCAGCAAGGCAATGAAATAATATTTACAACTTCGTTTGGGTATATGGAACCTACTTTAAAGGTAGCAAAAGAATTTCCTAATGTTAAGTTTGAGCATATGACAGGTTATAAAAGAACACCTAATTTAGCGACTGGAAACATTAGATTCTATGAAGGAAGATATGTTCAAGGTGTTGTTGCAGGATTAATGACTAAAACAAATAAAATCGGTTATATTGGTGCATATCCAATTTCAGAAGTCATAATGGGTATTAATGCTTTTGCGCAAGGACTTAAATCAGTTAATGACAAAGCATCAATTTCAGTTGTCTGGGCAAACACTTGGTATGACCCTGTAAAAGAAGCTGATGCAGCTAAAGTACATATTGCAGAAGGGGCTGATATTTTAGCTCAACATACAGATTCACCTGCTGTGTTACAAATAGCTGAAAAAAATAAAATTTTTGGATTTGGTCAATCAACTGATATGTCTGCATTTGCTCCAAAAGCACAATTATTTGCATCTGTTAATAATTGGGGCCCTTACTATATTGAGAAAATTGAAGCTCTTAGAAATGGTCAATGGAATACTGGAGAAGCACCTGACCATTGGACTGGTAATAAATGGGGAGGATTTTCTACTGAAATGTTACAACTTTCTGAGTTTAAAAACATGCCAGATGAGGTGGTTAAAAAAGCTGAAGAAGTGATGAATGAAATCAAATCTGGTAAACTAAAAATTTTTGCAGGCCCGTTAATTGATAATAATGGGAAAGAAATTTTGCCCGCTGGAAAAGTAATGGATGATGGAGGCCTTTGGGGAATGAATTACTATCTTCAAGGTGTGGATGGTAAAATACCAGGTTAATTAAACATAACTAACTAACTAACTAACTAACTAACTAACTAACTAACTAACTAACTAATTAGCTAGTTAGTTAGTTTTATATCAAAGGTAACTGGCTATTATTAACATGACAATTATAGTGTTTTAATGTTTTTAAAATTTTTATTTATCATAATATTTTCTTCACTTAATAATACTTTAGCTTTTGGATCAATAAAAACTAATGTATTAAAAGTCATAAATCAAATTTCAATTTTAGATATATATGGAAAAAGATACACTTTAACTAAATATCAAAAACTAAAAAATGGGGATTATTTAAAATCAGAGAATTTACCCGCATTACTAATTTTAAATAATAAAACAAAAATATGTTTATCTTCTCATTCGTCTCTAAAAATTAAAAATATTAAGAAAAATGAGCTTAATTTTGAATTAATGAAAGGCATTTTCTACTTTTCAATTCCTAAAACCACAATTGATGTTCATAACATTTATTATTTATCTTATAATATAAAAAATGTTAACAGTGATTTTATCATCAAAAATAAACTTAACTTAGATATAATTAATTATAATCAAACATTAAATTTGAAATTTAAAAACAATCCTCTAATCAATCTTTTACCTTTTTCATATAATACATTATCTGAGCAAGGTGATTTAATAGTATCTAGTAAAGTAGAAAACATTAAAATATTTGAGAAATATTTTTTAGATGGTTGTGTTTCTAAAAAAGAGAATTATAAATCTATTAATAACTTTAAAGATTTACAATATAGATGCGTATCTCAAAATGGCAAGTTAGTTTGTGGAAATCTTTCTAAATAAATCGTTATTAATAGTTTAAATAAATAATTCTTAAAGCAATAAAACTCAAAAGGATTAATATTAATTTATCAAAAGTTTCTTTGGATATCGACTTAGCTATCCAAGATCCTAGTGGCATAAAAAGCATTAAAACAATTGTAGACAAACAACTTATAATTAAAGTTTCAATATTTAAAAATTTATAAAAATATAATGCTGGCATTTGGAATAAAGACATTACACCAAAATATACAGAAATTGTAGGTATAAACTGATTGCGCTCAAGCTTCATTGAGTTTAGAAAAGTTAGAGAAATTGGAGCAGACAAACCAGCTGCTCCTTGTAAAACACCACCTCCAGCTCCCATAAGAAAAACTAACTTTTTAGCTTTTGTATAATTTAATTTCCAAGTAGGAATAATTAATTTTAAACTTATATATATTAAAATTATAAATGCTACAGCTAATGTTAACGTCTTAATTGAAAGGTTTGCTAATAATATAGTTCCTAATAATGCTCCTAACCCTCCTCCTAACGCAAAAGAAACTGTAAAAAATCGAGGCATTATTGTTTTTCTAAATTGATACAATTGACCAATATTAGTTAATAAATTTGGGATAACCATAATTACAACAGCCACTCTTACATCATAGAAAGCTGCAATAACAGGAATAGTTATTATGGGAGCACCTGCTCCCGTAGCTCCTTTTAATATTCCACCAAGAGCAAAGGCAACCAATATTGCAATGATTATAATTGGGTCAAACATCATATTACAACATGCTTTATAATTTCAATATTAATTTACCAAAATGTTTATTTTCTCTCATACATGTTAGAGCATACTCTACGTCTTCAAATTCAAATGTTTTATCAATAGGCAATGAAAAATTTCCTTCTAAAATCAAATTTTTAAAATCATTCCACATATTTGAATACACATTTCTAATTTCATCTAAAGATCGTGTCCTAAAAGTTACACCTTTGTAGTTAATTCTTCGTAAAGCATGTAAATCACAATTAAAATCTGTAATACCCCCAGCTAATCTGCCAACATTAACTATATTACCTTTTATTTTAGTAGCTAACATATTTTGGTTAACAGTATAACCAGAAAGCTGATCAATTATAAGGTCAACACCTTCTCCGTCAGTATGATTTAGAACTTGATTTACCCATTCGGAATTCTTTGAGTCGACAACAACATCAGCTCCAATTTCTTTAAGTCTATTATGTTTTTCTATTTTAGTAGAACTACCAATAACAATTTTTGCACCTTTATACTTTCCAATTTGCAAACCCATCAATCCAACACCTGAACTTGCACCTTGGATTAAAATTGATTGTCCTTTTTTGAAATCTCCAGCAGTTATTATAGCGTTATGCATAGTTGCTAGAGCAATTGGCAGAGTACTTGCTACATCAAAATCCATATTATTGTCTGGAATTTTAATTACTCTACCCCAATCAGTGATTGCATATTCTGCCCATGCAGATGTACCTGAACACATAACTCTATCACCAATTGAAAAACCATTGACTTCACTTCCAAACTCTATGATTTCTCCTGAGAACTCCATTCCAACAATCGTCCCAGAGCCTCCAGATGATCCATGAGCGCCGCCATCAGCAACCATTAAATCCGCTCTATTCAAACCACATGAAAACACTTTGATAAGAACTTCATTTTTTTTAGGTATAGGAATTTCAACATCTAAAATTTCTACACCATTTTTAGCTACTACAACGGCTTTCATGAATCTTCCTTAAATATTTATTGAATTATTTAAATTACAATCTAGCTTCTTTTAATTTATTAGCTATTCCCTCAGAATATATTCTAACATCACTCGCTAATGTGGCTAGATGATATCCATTAGATAACTTTTCTTTTAAGTATGCAGGAGATAAACAATGTATTCCAACTTTTATATTATTCTTAATACAAGCATCTTCAATCCTTTTTATTGCATCTATCATCTCAGGCTCTACCCTATCTAAACCAGGCTTGAAACCCATTGAAATACTCAAATCAGATGGTCCAATATATATTCCAGTCAAACCTTCTGTTGCTGCAATTTTTTCTACGTTTTCTAAAGCTTCAACTGTTTCTATCATTGCTAATGAAATTATATTTTCATTAGCTTCATCATGATATCCTGCACCATGAACCATCATTGCTCTTGTTGGCCCCGAACTCCTATAACCGACTGGAGCATACTTTGTTGCACCTACAAAGTTAATAGCATCTTCAGGTGTATTAATCATTGGACAAATAATACCAAGTGCACCAGCATCCAGTGATTTCATAATAATTCCAGGTTCATTCCATGGAACTCTAATCATAGGTGTCTTATTAGAACCAGATATAACCTGAAGCATATTCAGAGCTACTTGATAGTCAACTAATCCATGCTGCATATCAATTGTTATAGAATCAAAGTCATTCATTGACATCATTTCAGCAGTAACTGTATTAGGAATTGAACACCATGCGTTTATGGCACCTTTTCCATCTAACCAACATTTTCTTAGCGATTGTTGTTTCATAATTTTATCTCCTATAAAACTTGTTTATTTATAATAACTTCTGGGTCTACTTTATTGTCGAAAACATCTAGCACATTCTGAACTGCTTGTTTTGACATCCTTATTGTTGCTTCTATTGTAACACCTGCTATGTGAGGAGATAGCAAGATATTATCTAATTCAAATAAAGGATTAGAAGATGTAGATGGCTCATCATCATAAACATCTATTCCTGCGGCTCGTATTTTTTTTGTTTTTAAAGCATCATATAAATCTATTTCATTAATGATACCGCCTCGAGCACAATTAATAATAAAAGACGTATTTTTCATCATGTCAAATTCATTTTGAGAAAACATATCTGTTGT
>Ga0209090_10000766_pt1 | contig 20215 bp, 24 predicted proteins | sample ArcticOcean_MG_C_9_FD_187432 | JGI IMG/M metagenome (GOLD analysis project Ga0209090, IMG submission 187432) | Marine microbial communities from western Arctic Ocean - ArcticOcean_MG_CB2_152 (SPAdes) (version 2) | ecosystem: Environmental > Aquatic > Marine > Oceanic | place: Arctic Ocean... | reverse complement strand
TCAACGGTCACGGCGTAAAACAGAACAGTGAATTAGATTTTCCCCACTGTTCTTCACGCTTCTCAGTGCTTTTTTTTTGGATAAACACGCCCTGCTTTTGCAGTGACTTCTTCAACCAGTTTTGTTTTGTATAAATTCCTTCCATCTTTAAGATTATATCCTTTTCTCTTATCGCCCTCATCGTTCCATATAATCTTGTCGTTCACAATCTTCATTTTGAACTTGATGTCGAAAGAATGACCTACTTGAACTTCCTTCTCACTTCTATTGACGCCCATCTCTGAATGCACAACTATTTTAGATAAGAGACCCTGAAGAAACTCCTTCTTTTTAGACTGACTCTTAGATGATGTGTTTATCTGCGCTGCGAATTTATCGACCCAATCAACCCATACCAAATTCTCATTCAATTCATCTAGTTGTTGTTCAACTAACTTGTATTCTTCGTGTTGCACTTGCAGTTCATCTGAATACCGCTGAATGACTTTGTTCGCTATAGATTTGTCTTTCTTTCCAAGACCAATATCTACTTCCATATCAACGATTTGATTTTCAATGTTGTCGATTGATGATTGAATTCTCTGACACTTATCCTCTAACGCTAGACGTTCTCTTACGATGTTTTCCTCTATCTGTTGTTTCCTATCTAACACTTCCTGCTTCGTCTTCTCCCTCAATGTATGACTGTCTGAGACTACTTTTCGCACCCTTTCCATGATTGCAACATCAGTTCTGTCCATATCAAGAGACTTCTTATTACTACAACCTCTATCAACTCCATCACGCCACTGATAATTCTTATTCATGCAGTAATATCTGCGTGTATTGATTTTTGTTCCATCTTTCTTAGTGAGTTCTTTTACTTCAGAACCAATATTAGTTCCACACTCACACACAAGAAAATCACCGAGAAGAGAAGCGTGTTTTTTGTTTCTGTCCTTCATCAGATTATTGCGTTCGAGTTTACGCTGTACGCTATTAAATTGACTAACAGTGATTATCTTTCCTACTTTGAATGAGAACTGCCTCTCTATCTTTTTAATATAAACAGTATGAATTCCAGTGTATGTTTTGTTGTTTAACATCTTAAAAATAGTTGTCATATTCCAAAGACCGCTACTTGTTCTCCTTGTCTTAACGCCTTCTTTATCTAAATGATTTTTTATATCCTTAAGAGATTGTCCTTTCTCATAAGCGTTGAACATCCATTTGACCCACTTCACTTCTTCCTTGTTTATCTGCCACTGCTTGTCGACATTCTTGTATCCAAATAATGCAACGCCACCAAGATAAAAAGACTTGTTTGATGCGACTGCCTTTTTTATTTTTGCAATCTTTCCTCTTGCAAACTTCTCTGTCCTCTTTTTGTTTTCATGCTCTTGAAGACGAGTGATGATGTCGTACATAACGCTCTCATCTTCGTTGTCGAAATCTATTCTGTTTGGCAACTCTCCTTCATAGAGACTGATGTCGTACTTCTCTAGATAGTCTCTTCTGAACAGAAGACCATCAGTCATATCTCTAAACATACGAGACCTGTCTTGACACCATATGTTCTTAACAAGACCTTGTTCAATATCTACTTTCAATTGTTCTAAAACATCTCTGTAATGAATTGTTGAAGACCTGGCACCTTCATCACGATGTCTGAATTTAAGTCCTAACTTCTTTGCGACCTTCACGCCAATATCTTTCTGAACAACAAGACTATTTCCAGTCTTCTTTTGTTCTGTAGTACTTACTCTTGTGTAGCAATCGAGGAATAATGTTGTCATGAGACGCTCAAATTACACTTAGTGTCACACCTAGTGTTCACTATTGATGAAATGGAAGACAGACTGATATCTACACGCTCCTTAATTTTTCTATATGAAAGTCCTTCATTCTTTAACTTGATGACAGCGTCTTTAACATCATCAGTAATGAAATCATTACCGCCATACTTCTTGCCTTGTGATTTAAGTCTTTCAATGCCAACTAACTGCCTCTCCTTACGAATTGAACCTTCATATTCACTCATGACTGATACAAACTGAAAAAACATACGACCCATTGCGTCACTCGTGTTAATACCTTGTTTCCAACAGTAGAGACCAACATCATAGTCTTCGAGAATCGTTAAGAACTTCAAGAGTTCAGAAGTCTTTCGCCCAAGTCTGTCCAAACTCCAACAGATGACCATTTGTATTCGTTTCCTTTTCACATCATTGATGAGTCTATTGAATTCACTTCTGTCTTCGTTGTTCTTAGTTCCACTAACTGTCTCATCATAGACATCGACTATCTCGTAGTTAAATCTCTCACAAAGTTCATTGAGTTCAGTTAACTGATTAGATGTGTGCTGCCCTTTCGTTGAAACACGAACGTAGACGCCTACCTTTTTCTTTAATTCACTGTTCATAATACTCATTATACTACTTTTTGCATATCAAAGTAAAATAAACAGTGAATTAAATCAAAAACCCTCTAGGCAGAAACCAATGTCATTGATATACTAGATGCATAAAGTAAATTAAACAGTGAATAAGAAATAATATGAGTAGAATAGAAAGGAAGCGTCATGCCTGCTGAATCAAGATACACAAAGAAAGTACACCATGCGATTAAGAGAGCGTCTTTTGAATATCACAAAGATAGAGATGTAAGATTAGACAGCGTGCAGATAAGTGACTTACCTTTCAGACTAGTTCTGACTTCTCGCAACATAGATGCGTTATTTCATAACTATCTCGTTAGTACCCCCAAGGAATATTCAGATTTCAATTATCAAGATATAAGAGAAGGCAGAATAATATTCTTATCAAAATTCTCTCTCTCAGAAATCAAGAATAGTAAGACAAGAGAATCTTTTGCAAAGAAGATGACTGAAATAATCAGAACCGATACTTTTAAATCTAATTGGACTGGCAAACATTTTAGTGAAGAAAGACTTCATGGAAGTCGTCCCCCATCACTTGAAGCGTTCTTTTAGACAACTGTTCGAGTGTTATGAAAATACATACTCTGAAACACCCATTAAATCAGGGGGGTGATGTATCAAAATTGAAGTGTTCAAGTGTAAACAATCGAACAGTAGTGTTAAGAAACACAAATTACTAAATAACTATATGAAAGTGAAAAATGAATATCAGATGTTCTTCAAACAGAAATGTTTTACACATCACATAACTCTACCGCCGTCTCCCTTAAACGAGAAGAATGTTGCCAGTGTTCTAAGAAAGATAGAGTTTAAGTTGAATAAGACATTCCTGAAATCATCATTTCCGAAATACAAAGAAACCGATAGATTTAGATTCTTCATCTTTCCTGAAGACAAGAATCTACATCTACAACACTTTCATGTCTTGCTCTACTCTCCACGCTGTAGAGAGAAAGAGTTCAACGCTGATAGATGCATAGCGTGTAAGTTCAGAGAAGAACCACATTTCTTAACTTGCCCTCATTGCACTTCACGAGTCTTATATGAGTTGATTGCAGAAGAACTTCCAAGACTCAAAGATGTAAGTATCACTATCTCAAGTGAGACAGATGAATACTCCAACATCTATGCAACCAAGAAACAGAACTTTCAGTACGAGTACGCTGACAGTTATCTTGTTTGCTGATTATCTGAACTGTCCAGTTAGATAAGAAATGACCACCATGTCACTTGATGACATTGTGATAACTATTGTCTGAATAAACATAAATAGATAGAGAACATATGAAAACATCATCAAAGATAATCCTAGAAGACATGAAACTTAGTAATGAATTTAGATTTAATATTGAGTTATTAAAGAATGACAGAATGAAGAGTACTTTATATTCAATAATGTCCAATCTAGATGACATTAATAATAAACAGACTAAAGAATCAGATAAGTTATTTGCGCTAAAGAGTGTTGTTAATGATTTTATTGAAGTGACTAACGCCTTAGTGACTGACTATCTATTTAAATCATCTATAGATTTATATAAAAAACAAAAGACGATAGAAAAACTTAAGTCGTTTCTAGAAGTAGATAAAGAGTTATCGAAGAAGACGTCTAAATCTAAAGAACCTGAACTATCACCAAAAGAAAAAGAAATAATGAGGAAATTAAACCTATGAGAAACAAAAACTATGCATCAAATCCACTACAAGTGAGATTACACACGCTACAAGAAGAGACACTTAATAAAATAATGAACGACAGAGAGTTCTGCAATCGCAAGAATATTATTTCTAAGTCTGACGCTGTACGCTCTGCATTATTTTCTCTATGCAAAGACTACGAACAAGAAAAATATAATGAATATATTGCCTAATAGACACTACAGTAAAAGACGACTAAAACAGTGTATGACAAGAGAGAGATATTCGTCCTAGTCGACTAGTATCCTGAGAGTAAATCGATGCCAAAACCAATTCCGATTCAAAAACAGATTAAGGTTGCATAAGGAGTGGGGGGTGAATTATCCTATAGTGATGAAATCATTTCTTTATAAATTTTCCATCTTTACTATTTTTATTGCTCTCGTTCACTTCACACTTGAGACTCTATTTACCATAAAGTTTGGACAAACATTTGCTGGATATTTACCTGACCTTATTGCAGTTGCTTTGCTGATAACTGGTGGATATCTAACAATTAAGGATTCAAATGCTATTGGTCTTTTATGCGGTGCCTGGGGTTTTGCATTTTGCCTTCACTACAGGAGTTGGGCATGGAGATTTGATGATGTAATTGGTGGAACGGCAACAGAATTGGTTGAGACAGTGGAGTGGTTTTGAACAGTGATTTCTAAATTATGAATGATTTTAGAAACCTTATTGTTTTAGCGCCAATAGCATATTTAATCCATCATTTTGAAGAACATATAGTTTTCAATTTTAGAGAATGGAGAACTAGTTATTTTCCTGACAATAATCAGGTCTCAACTGAAGAAATCCTTATAAGATTAACCACTTTCTTATTGATAATAATTTTTATTCATATAATTAAAAGAAATAAAGCGAGTGCTCATCTAATATTATTTTTTTTAATGACCACGCAAATCATAAATGCTTTTTTTCACATATTCTTTAGTTTTTATTTTCATGACTTTAGTCCTGGAACTATAACAGCGCTTTTATTATATCTTCCAGTTAACTATTTAATATTTAAAGCAGCGCTTAGGGAAGGGCATCTAGAAAGCACAAAGCAGATGATGTACCTTTTTATTTTAGGAGCATGTACCTTTGCTTTATTTGAAGCACTTGGACCAATTGTTCTCGTAATCTCTTTATTATTATCACCAATCTATTATTTTGCTGTGAATAAATATGATTATAAGTAAGCATAAATCACTGTTCCAAAACGCTCAGTCACAACCATGTATGTCTTGGCATTTACTATGCCAATTTCAATAATTTCATTTATCATCACTGTTATATTATGTTTACCAAAAAACAGAATTAAAAAGGACAGTCTGTGGGAAAAATAAATTTAAAATTACATGAGAAGTAATAGAAAAAGATATTCAGTTAATACTTAAGAAGTTAATAATAATTAAGAAACAGTTAAGTCAGATTTAACACTTAGTGTTCAACCTAGTGTCGAATCTTGAAGTCAGTTATCTCTGATTTAGTCTTGAACTTTCTTACAGCGTTGAGTCGAAAATCCCTTTCCTTCATTCTTTTCAACACGCTGTAGACAGAATTACCTGTCACCCCCCAACTACCACCACAATGAGTCTTTATGCCCGAACGATTCAACCATTTAGTAATTTTTCTATAACTCATTTCCCTCTCTTCATGCATATAGAAGATGAGACTATGTAGAATGATTTGTCTTTGATTTAGTTCTTTCTCTTTGTCATCGTCATAGACAAGAGAGTTGTCTTTAAAGTGAAGCGTGAAGTCTAAAGTGATAGATTCTCGAGATTCTAATTCACTGTTCTGTTTTACTCCACGGTGACTGACTTAGCTAAGTTCCTTGGTTGGTCAATATCTGTGCCTCTTAAAAGGGCTACTTCATAAGAAAGCAGTTGAAGGGGGATGGTATAAATAATAGGTGTTAAAAGAAAGTCGCACTTAGGCATGCTTATCACAGCGCCATTATTTACATCCATAGTTACTGATGGATCTGCAAATACGTAAAGAGTTCCACCTCTAGCTTTGACTTCTTCTAAATTAGATACAAGCTTTTCTGCAATTTCACTCTCTGGGGCTAAAGCTATAACTGGCATATTTTCATCTATAAGCGCTAATGGTCCATGTTTAAGTTCGCCGGCTGGATAAGCTTCAGCATGAATATATGAAATCTCTTTTAATTTTAAGGCACCCTCTTTTGCAATCGGGTAAAAGACTCCTCTTCCCAAGAAAAGCGCATTATCTTTGCTTGCTATAGCTGGTGCTATTGCTAAAATTTGATCTTTGAGCTTTAAAGTCTCATGAATAACTTCTGGTAAAGTCCTTAGTGCAGTAACCACTCGCTTTCTTAGTATTGGATTTAATTCTCTGCTTTTTGCTAAAGATAGTGCCAGGAGCATGAGGCCGGCAAGTTGAGTGGTAAATGCTTTGGTGGAAGCAACGCCAATCTCAGGCCCTGCATTAGTAAATAAAACAAAATCTGATTCTCTGGCTAAAGAGCTTGTTGGCACATTACAAATTCCAACCGAGCCTAGATAGTCTTTTCCTTTTGCGTATCTTAATGCAGCAAGGGTATCTGCGGTTTCGCCTGATTGGGAAATAGTAATTAATAAAGAGTTCTTATCAACATGGGGGTTCCTATACCTATACTCACTTGCATAATCAACCTGACATGGAAGCTCAGAGATAGAGGAAAACCAATTGGCTGCTACTCGGCCGGCATGCAGGCTGGTTCCACAGGCTACTATTTGAATTCGCTCCACTTGTGCAAATAATTCAGCTGAACCCAGGCCAAAAATATTATCCAGCACATCATCGCCGCCTATTCTGCCATCAATGGTATTTAGAATAGCTTGGGGCTGCTCATAAATTTCCTTTTCCATATAATGCTTATACTCACCTTTTGAAGTTGCCTGACTGGAAATATCTATCTTAGTAATCTCTCTGGTGACTTGTTTTTTGTTAGCATCAAAAATTGTATAGGCTTCTGCTGAAATTTCAGCCACATCACCGTCTTCTAAAAAGATAAATTCATTGGTTAATTGACCAATTGCCAAAGGGTCAGATGCAGCAAGTATTTCGTCTGTGCCTAGGCCCAATAATAAAGGTGACTTGTTTCTTGCAACTACAAGGCTTTCATTGTCGTTGATATCAATAGCTGCAATGGCATAAGCCCCCTCTAGTTTGGCTTTTGCAAGATACATGGCATCAATCATGTTGTTGCTTTGTTTAAGATAAAGATCAAGCAAATGGGCTATGAGTTCTGAGTCTGTTTGGGATAAAAATTCATAACCATCTTTGATCAAAGACTCTCTGAGTTCTATGTAATTTTCAATGATGCCGTTGTGAACAATATAAACGTTATTTTTTGATTGGTGCGGATGAGCGTTTATTTCTGATGGCTCTCCATGGGTTGCCCATCTTGTATGCGCTATACCCAGCTTGCTCTTTGGTTTTTCAGCAACCATTTTGTCTTCAAGTAACTGAACTTTTCCAAGCGCTCTAAGATGCGCTATTGAGTCGTTTTGATGCAGCGCTATGCCAGCAGAGTCATAGCCTCTGTACTCCATCTTATGAAGACCTTGTACTAAAAGTTTACCTACATTTCTAGTAGATGCAGCAGCTATAATTCCACACATTATTTTTTATCCTTAGACCAATCTTCTTTGATTACCTGTTTGCCTCGGCCTACGGCCAAAGCATTATCTGGAACATCTTTAGTAATAACAGAGCCAGCTCCTACGTATGCATTGTTGCCAATCTCAACTGGAGCAACGAGTGATGAATTGGTACCAATAAAACTATCACTGCCTATAGTGGTCTGATGTTTGTTAGTCCCGTCATAATTACAAGTAATCGTTCCCGCGCCAATATTAGTATTCTCACCAACCTCCGCATCACCAAGGTAGGTAAAGTGATTGGCTTTAGCGCCTTTGCCTAAAGTGGTTTTTTTAGTTTCTACAAAGTTGCCAACTTTAGCTCCATCCTCAATTACGCTGCCCTCTCTTAGTCGAGCATAAGGGCCGATACTGCATTGTGAACCAACCTTTGCATTACACAGATGAGAAAAGGGCTCGATAGTTGTGTTATCGCCAATGACGACATCTTTTAAATAGTTGTTTGCGCCAATAGAAACTCCATTTCCAAGCTTAATATTGCCTTCCAATATCACATTGATATCAATTGAGCAGTCATTACCAGCATCTACGCTGCCTCTAACGTCTGTTCTTGATTTATCGGCTAGTGTGATGCCTTTGTCTAATAAGTCTTGTGCGTTCATATTTCTTAGTATTGATTCAAGCGCCTCGAGTTCTGATTTACTGTTTGCTCCTCTTACCTCATCATTATTTGCGGTAACAGGTATTATATTAATACCTTTTGCAGAAATAATCTTAACTAGGTCAGTTAAATAAAACTCTTGAGCCGCATTATCATTGGTAACTTCTTGGAGTCCAGCCTCTAAAAGCTCTTGGTTTATGCATAAAATGCCTGTAAAAATTTCTTTAATAAGTTTTATATCAGCTGTTGCATCTTTTTCTTCAACTATAGCTTGGGCTATATTGTCAGCATTAGTAACCACTCTGCCATAACCAAAAGGATTATCTAGAGAGGTAGTAAGAATTGAGAAACCGTCCTTGGATTTTTTAATTAATTCTCTTAAGGAGTCTTCTGATACCAAAGGAACATCGCCATATAGGACTAAGACCGTTTCATCCTTGCTGGTATGAGACATAGCGCTTTTTACAGCATCAGCAGTACCAAGTTGATTGGTTTGAATGACTGTAGAAACATCACCTTCTATGTTTTGGAGATGCTTTAAAACCCCGTCTTTGTCATGTCCTAAAACAACTGTAGATTTTGAATGAAGATTTGCTGTCGTTCTTAGAACTCTTTGGAGCATAGACATGCCACCAATGGTTTGGAGAACTTTAGCTTTATTAGATTTCATTCTAGAGCCAGCTCCGGCTGCAAGAATAATAGTATGTATTTTCACAATAATTTAAAGTTAAAGACTAACCTTAAATGTTTTTGCGCAGTTTTTGAATAGTTTTTAATCTTGCGACAGCTTCGACGAGTTGCGCTGCTGCTTTTGCGTAGTCAATTGTTGACTGCTGATCGGCTAAACTTTGCTCTGCTGCCTCTTTAGCTTTTAAGGCTTCTGATTCATCTAGACTATCTGCTCTTTCGGCTGTATCAGACAAAATAGTAACCATGTCTGGTTGAACTTCAACAAAGCCGCCTGAGCAAAAAAAGGTTTCTTCTTCTGAGCCATTTTGAACTCTAACAGGCCCAGGTGCTAGGCCTGTTAACAAAGGTGTATGTCCGGGCGCTATACCAAGCTCGCCTAGTGATCCAGTAGCAAAAACCATAGTGGCCTCACCTGAATATATTTCCTCACTCGAGGACACTATGCTGATCTTAATATTGCTCATACTTATAATGTTTTAGCTTTTTCTACTGCTTCTTCTATAGTACCGACCATATAAAAAGCCTGTTCTGGCAGACCATCATAGTCGCCAGCAAGGATGCCTTTAAAAGCTTTAATGGTATCTTCTAGTGATACATATTTACCTGGAGTACCTGTAAAAATTTCAGCTACGGTAAAAGGTTGAGATAAGAATCTTTGTGCTTTTCTTGCGCGTGCGACTAGCTCTTTGTCTTCTTCAGATAATTCATCCATACCTAAAATAGCAATAATGTCTTTCAGCTCGTTATATCTTTGTAAGATCTGCTGAACTCCTTGGGCAACATCGTAATGCTCCTGTCCAACAGTGAAAGGTTCCAGCTGTCTACTCGTTGAATCCAATGGATCCACCGCAGGGTAAATACCAAGCTCAGAAATGGATCTAGATAAAACAACTGTTGCATCCAAATGAGCAAATGTTGTCGCTGGTGAAGGGTCTGTTAAATCATCAGCTGGAACATATACCGCTTGAATTGAAGTAATAGAACCAGATTTGGTAGAAGTAATTCTCTCTTGCAGCGCTCCCATTTCCTCAGCTAGTGTTGGCTGATAACCAACAGCTGATGGCATTCTTCCAAGCAGAGCTGAAACTTCAACTCCAGCAAGGGTGTAACGATAAATATTATCAATAAATAAAAGCACGTCTCTGCCCTCATCTCTGAATTTTTCAGCCATTGTTAGTCCTGTTAAAGCCACTCTAAGTCTATTTCCTGGAGGCTCATTCATTTGACCATATACCATGGCAACTTTTGACTCTAAAGGCTTTTCAATATTAACAACTCCTGACTCTTGCATTTCGAAATAGAAATCGTTGCCCTCTCTGGTTCGCTCTCCTACTCCTGCAAAAACTGATAATCCTGAATGCTCGGTAGCAATATTATTAATCAGTTCCATCATGTTAACTGTCTTACCAACACCCGCTCCGCCAAATAGCCCAACCTTTCCACCTTTTGCAAAAGGACACATAAGATCAATAACTTTAATGCCTGTTTCAAGCAAATCATTTGATGCAGCTAATTCTGTATAAGTAGGTGGTTTTCTGTGAATAGGCATTTTTTCTTTTTCGCCTATTGGGCCTCTTTCATCAATAGGATTTCCTAGAACATCCATAATTCTTCCAAGAGTCTCTTCGCCCACTGGAACTGAAATAGGAGCATTTGTTCTTAAAACATCAAGGCCCCTTTTTAAGCCTTCTGTAACTCCCATAGCAATAGTTCTAACAACCCCATCACCAAGCTGCTGCTGAACTTCCAAAACTGTTCCAGTTTCATCAATAGTTAGTGCTTCATATATTCTGGGAACATTGGTTTTTTCGAATTCAACATCGATAACCGCTCCGATAATTTGTGTAATTAACCCGTTACTCATATTTTTCTCCTTAAACTGCTGATGCGCCGCCAACTATCTCTGAGAGTTCTTGAGTGATAGCTGCCTGTCTTACGTTGTTATATAAAAGTTCTAATTCTTTAATCAAATCGCCTGCATTGTCTGTAGCATTTTTCATAGCAATCATTTTTGCCGCTTGTTCACATGCATTATTTTCAACTACTGCCTGATAAATTAAGGACTCTATGTATCTGGTTAAAAGCCCCTCTAGTAATTCTTTAGCCTCTGGCTCATATAGGTAATCCCAGTGCGTTGAAGCCAAAGGATCTTGCTCTACTGCTGGCAATGGTATTAATTGCTCTACTCCTGGTTGCTGAGTCATTGTATTAACAAAGGAGTTTGAGCAAAGATAGGCCTGATCAATATCTCCATTTTTATGAAGATCTAAAACAACTTTTGTTAATCCAATTAAATCATCAGGGTTTGGTTTATCCCCTAGCTTCTCTACTTTAGCAACAACCTCGCCACCTATGCTCTTAAAAAAGGATGCTGACTTTGAGCCAATAAGAGCAAAGCAAGATTCAATGCCTTGAGCATTTAATTCAGCTGACTTAGTAATAACCTTTTTAAATACATTAATATTTAATCCGCCACATAAACCCTTGTCAGATGAAACAATAATAAAACATGCTTTTTTAGGCTTTCTCTCTTCATAAAAAGGATGAGAGTATTCTGAGTTAGCAGTTGCAATATGAGCAATCACATCTTTAATTTTTTCAGAATAAGGTCTGCCTTCAAGCATTCCGTCTTGAGTTTTTTTCATCTTGCTCGCGGCCACTAACTCCATAGCTGAAGTAATCTTTTGAGTACCTTTGATACTCGCAATCTGCTTTCTTACTTCTTTTGTATTAGCCATTTCTTATTTCTTATTTCGTTAAAAGGTTTGTGTTTTCTTGAAAGATTCAACAAGTTCCGTGAATTGCTTTTCAATACCATCATCCCAATCGCCGGTATCATTAATTTGTTTTTCAAGATCACTTTTCTCAGCTGTTAAGTAGCCATGTAGTGCTTCTTCAAAAGCTAAAATTTTGTTCACTTCCACATCTGCCAAATAACCTCTATCTGCAGCAAATAAGCTTAGCGCTTGTTGAGCTACTGACATGGGTGCAAATTGCTTTTGTTTTAAAAGCTCTGTAAATGCTCGTCCATTTGCAAGCTGTTGCTTTGTTGCGTCATCTAAATCAGATGCAAATTGGGAGAAGGCTGCTAGTTCACGATACTGAGCTAAAGCTGTTCTAACTCCACCAGCAAGTTTTTTCATAATTTTAGTTTGTGCCGCTCCACCAACTCTTGAAACAGAGAGACCTGCATTAATAGCTGGTCGTATTCCTGAATTAAATAATTCAGTCTCAAGATAAATCTGACCATCTGTAATTGAAATTACATTAGTTGGAACAAAAGCCGAAACATCGCCTGCTTGAGTTTCAATAATAGGCAGTGCTGTTAAAGATCCTGTTTTGCCTTTAACTTTTCCGCCGGTAGCTTTTTCAACATAGTCAGCATTAACTCTAGCTGCTCTTTCTAATAATCTTGAATGTAGATAGAAAACATCTCCTGGATATGCTTCTCTTCCAGGAGGACGTTTTAATAGCAAGGATACCTGTCTATAGGCTACCGCTTGCTTAGATAAATCATCATATACAATAAGAGCATCTTCACCCTTATCTCTGAAATATTCTCCCATTGAACACCCGGCATATGCTGAAAGATATTGCATAGGGGCTGGATCAGACGCTGAGGCTGAAACCACAGTTGTATGCTCCATAGCTCCATGTTCTTCTAATTTTTTAACAACACTAGCAACAGTCGATTGTTTTTGACCAATGGCAACATAGATACATTTAACCCCTGTGCCTTTTTGGTTAATAATCGCATCAATAGCTACAGCAGTTTTTCCTGTTTGTCTGTCGCCAATAATAAGCTCTCTTTGACCTCTGCCAATTGGAACCATGGCATCAATGGCTTTTAGTCCAATTTGAACCGGTTGATCAACGGATTGACGAGCAATAACACCAGGGGCAACAACCTCAACAGGGGCAGTCGCTTCAGCTTTTATTTCACCCTTACCATCGATTGGAGCACCTAAAGTATTAACTACTCTTCCTAGTAACGCTTCCCCAACAGGAACCTCTAGAATTCTTCCTGTACAAACAACTTTTTGGCCCTCAATAAGTTCCAAGTAATCGCCAAGCACAACAGCGCCAACTGAATCTTGCTCTAAGTTTAGCGCAAGACCAAAAGTCCCGTTCTCAAACTCTATTAATTCACCATACATGACATCGCCCATGCCGTGTATTCGAACAATACCGTCAGAAATACTAACGATAATGCCCTCATTCTTTCTTTCTGCAGATAAATCTAAGCCTGCTATTTTGTCTTTTAGGACGCTTGAGATTTCAGATGGATTTAATTGACTCATTTTTTTACCTTAAAAATTTAATTGGTTTACTAGTTTTTTGACTCTTCCTCTTATGGAAAGGTCTAAAGTTTCATCACCAACCTTTAAAGACATGCCGCCCATTATAGAGGCATCTTCTTTAAAGTTGATGTTCGCACTTGCTCCATGCAAAGCTTGAAGTTTGTTAATAATAGTTTGTTTTGATTCAGCGCTTGGCTCAGAAGCAACGATGACCTCTATTGAGCTTTGATTGTTATGCTCTTGAAGTAATTCCTGATAAATATTAAAAATAGCACTTAGGAGATTTAATCTACCATTTTCTGCTAAAACATCTATAAGGCGTTTAGTCAGGTTTGATAATTCTGCATCAAAGACACTTATCAGTTTTGCTGCCGTTTCTGTTTTAGAAAGTTCTGGGTTTTCTATAATTTTATTTATTTGCTCTGTTTGAATAGCTTGGCCTAAAAGATTAAGTTCGTTTTCAACAGAATTAACTTCGCCTGCCTCTAAAGCGGCAGAAAATATTGCTTTCGCATATGGTCTGGCTAATGAGGTGAGTTCAATCATTTCTATAGTTCCGCTGCAGCTTTCTTAAGAAGATCATCGTGCTTCTCAGGAGAAATTTCTTGATCCAAGATTTTTTGAGTTGTATCAATGATAATTTCAGACATCTGTGATTTTAATTCTTCTTTTGCATTATTTGTTTCATTCTCAATAGCTTTAGACGCTGAGGATAATATCTTTTCAGCTTCATCTTGAGCTTTGTTTTTGGCATCGCTCACTATTTGAGAAGCTCTTTGGTTAGCTTTATCAATTAACTCTGAAGCTTCTACTTTTGCTTTATTTAGTTCTTTATCAAAAGCAAGTTGAGCTTCTTCTAATGAGTCATCTGCTTTTTTAGCAGCCTCTAACCCATCAGCTATTCTTTTTTCGCGCTCAGCCATGGCAGCAATAATTGGCGGCCATACATACTTCCAGCATATAGCCACAAAAATAACAAAAGCTATAGTTTGTCCGAATAAGGTGGCATTAATATTCATTCTAAATTAAGTAGCAAACATTAAGTAAAGACCAAGACCAACGCCAATCATAGGAATAGCATCAACAAGACCCATTACAATAAATAATTGAGTTCTTAAAAGCGGTATTAGCTCTGGTTGGCGCGCAGCACCTTCCAAATATTTACCACCCAAAACACCCACTCCGATTGCAGCACCGACAGCACCAAGGCCAATCATGATTCCTGCAGCTAAAATATTAAATTCCATTTCTTTCTCCTTTCAAAAATGAGGATCTATTAATGATCCTCTGTTTCGTGCGCCATTGCTAAATAAACAACAGTTAACACCATAAAAATAAATGCTTGTAACGCTAGTATTAAAATATGAAAAAGCGCCCAACCAACATGTAAAAATATTCCCATTATCCCAAATGCAAAGGAGCTAAAGAACATCATTAAAGCGATAAGTATAAAAACCATCTCTCCTGCATATAAATTTCCAAACAGCCTAAGCCCTAAAGAGATAGGTTTGGCTATAAAATTAACACCTTCTAAAACTATATTAACTGGGATCATGTATTTACCAAAAGGATGCAAAGTTAATTCGCCTATAAAACCCTTAAGTCCCTTTACCTTAATGCTATAAAAAATGGTTAAAATAAATACAGCTAAGGCCATGCCTAAAGTGATATTGGGGTCTGTTGTAGGAACAACTTTAAAATACTCAAGTCCGACACCTTTAGCTAATTCTGGAAGGTAGTCTACTGGGACAAGGTCCATTAGATTCATTAAAAATACCCAAACCATAATGGTTAGTGCAATGGGTCCAATAAGAGGGTTGGTTGCAGAAGTAAAGATGCTCCTGACATTTTCATTCACAAACTCTACCACCATCTCAACAAAATTTTGCAGCCCGCTTGGAGCTTCTGTTGTTAGTTTTGGTATCCCTAGTCTAAATAAGACAATAAAAACGATGCCCAAAAATACCGACCATCCCAAAGAATCAACATGAAAAGCCCAAAAACCCATCTCTTCGACACGATGCGGGTCGCATGTCCAACCTTCATCTACTTTTCCACACGTTAGATTGGTTAAATGATGCTGAATATAGCTAGATGATGTAAGTTCTTTAGCCATTATGTTGCAATACCAGTGTTAGAATTATTTGGTTTGTAAAAAAAATTAATACAGACAAATGCGGTCAGAAGAAGCAAATAATGCTCGCTAATAAAGGTTAGTGAAAACAATAAAAAAGCTATAAACAAAGCCCACTTTGAAGTCCAGCCTGCCATTAAATTTGAAGCTTCTGTTTTAAATGCATAACTAAGCCTGTTTGCTTGATCGACAAGCAAAAGATACAACATGGTAATTCCTAAAACTTGTAGGTTGTAAATACCCATTAAAATCAACAAAAATGCTGTTAATGCTTGGTTTTTTGTTAAATTTTTTAGATGCTTCAAGTGTATAAAAAAATATTAGGAATACAGGCGAGAATTATAGAAAGATAACGCCTGAAGAACAAGTGATTTAAGTCTTTAAGTTAGACTAATTTGCTAATAATATTTTCTAACTCTTCTGCTGTTGAGTAATGTATTGAGACTTTGCCGTTTTTTTTGTTTTTTGCATCAATTTCTATCCTGTGACCAAAACCTTCTGACATCTCTTGTTCGATATTTAAAAGGTCTTTAGATTTTATTTTTGAAGGGGTTTTGTTTGGTTTTTTAGAGATTAGAGTTTGTGCCTCTCTAACCGTTAAGTTTGATTCAATAATTTGCTTTGCAAGGTTTGATGCTTTGTCGGCATCAAGCGAAACAAGGAGTTTTGCATGGCCTTTTTCCAAGCCTCCTTGTGATAAAAGATCTAGCACTGACGCTGGTAGTGATAATAATCGAAGCGAATTCGCTATCGTGCTTCTAGCTTTTCCTGTTGTTCTAGCTACATCTTCTTGGGTTAATCCAAACTCTCTTTTTAGCCTATCGTAACCTCTAGCTTCTTCAACAGCATTAAGGTCTTCTCTTTGAAGGTTTTCGATCAGCGCAGCCTCTAGGGCGCTTTGATCTTCTTTTTGATCAATCAAACATGGAATTGAATCAAGCCCTGCTTTTTTTGAAGCTCTTAAGCGTCTTTCTCCAGCTATAACCTCAAAAGCATTAAGCCCAACCTCTCTTACAAGAATTGGTGAAAGTACGCCGTGTTTTTGTATAGAAGAGGAAAGCTCAGAAATTTTTTCTTCATTAAAGTCTTGTCTGGGCTGAAATCTTCCTGGTGATATTTCTGATATTTGTATTTCTTTTACCGATCTTTGGATTGGGCCCTGTGTTGATCCAAGAAGGGCATCTAATCCCCTGTTTAAAACTTTTTTATCAGACATTTTCCACCCTTCTTATTAGCTCGCCAGCAAGTGCAAGATATGCTTTTGCGCCATAGGAGTTAGGCATATATTGTAATGCTGCAACCCCGTGACTTGGGGCTTCTGCAAGTTTAATGTTTCTTGGTATTATTGTATTAAACAAGATGCTAGAAAAGTGTGCTTCCAGTTCTTCTGATACCTCTTTTGCCAAATTATTTCTCATATCTACCATGGTTCTAATAATACCCAAAACTCTGTTTGATGACAGATTTTTATTTGAAAGGGATTGAATTGTGTCCATGAGCCCAGATATTCCTTCGAGCGAATAGTATTCACACTGAAGAGGGATAAGTGTTCCTGATGCAGCAAAAAGCGCCTCTATTGTTAGTTGATTTAGTGTTGGCGGGGTATCAATTATGGTGTAATCAAAATCCGTGGTTATTGTTTTAATGGTTTTGGCTAAAAATTGTTGTTGGTTTTGATTGCGTATTCCAATCTCTAGGGCTAAAAGGTCTTGCCCGCCTGGGAGTATTTGGTAACCGCCTGAGCTTTCATAAATACTCTCATTGATAGAAATATTGTCGAAAAATATCTCATAAAGAGTGTTGGGGCTTTCTTCTTTAATCCCAGCTGCTGTTGTTGCGTTGCCCTGTGGGTCTAAGTCTATTAATAAAACTTTTCTTTTTGTAGCCGCTAGGCTTGCTGCAAGATTAACAGCTGTTGTGGTTTTGCCAACTCCACCTTTTTGGTTTGCTATAGCTATTACTTTATTCAATTTTGTTTAGTGATTACAAGAATGTGTCTTTCTTCATATTTGTTTTTAATTCTGATTATTTCATACTTGTGTTCTTTTTTGTTTATAGTTTCTATCTCTTCTAGAATTTTTTCTTCTTTACCCTTTAGCAGCAAATACCTTCCTCCTGTTTGTAAAAATGGATTGCATATATTAATTATGTTTTGGGTTTGTGAGAACGCCCTTGCTGTCACCACATCAAAGATTCCTATATCTGATTTGTTTGTAAGGTGTTCCTCTTGAACTTTTATGTTTGGTATTTCAAGCTTCCTAATGGTCTTCTTTAAGAAATATGTTTTCTTTTTATTTGACTCTACAAGGGTTATTTTGGTGTCTGGTCTTATGATGCCAATAAGCATTCCGGGAAAACCCGCGCCTGTGCCAACATCTAATATTTTATCGTTTTTTTCAATAAATTTTATTAGTGGCATACAGTCGTTGATGTCCTTTTGGTATATCTCTTCAATTGATTTTCTTACAAAAAGGTTATGGGCTTTGTTATATCGAAAAGCTTCCTCTACAAAGGTTTGTATTTTTTGCTCTTGGTTTTTAGGCAGGTCTAGGTTATGCATCTAAAGTTTCAAGTTCTGCTTTTTTTATATATACCAGTAGTAAATTTATAGCTGCCGGCGTTACGCCTTCTATTTTTGATGCCGCCCCAACTGTTGTTGGTTGTGTTTTGTTTAGTTTTTCCTTTACCTCGTTAGAGAGTCCTGATATTGATGTATATGGAAAGTTCTTTGGAATGTCTTTTAGGTTAAGTTTTTTGTTTTTAAGGACTTCTCTTTTTTGCTTTTCTATATAACCGCTATACTTTATCTCTACCATGGCCCTATCTAAAAAAAGAAGGTTTTCTGGGCCTGTGTCTGATATCTCTATAATGTTTTCTCTGGAAATGTCTGTTCTTTTTAAAATTGTTTCTATGCTTGCCTTTTCCTTTAAGTCAATTTTTTTGCCGCTTGAGTCAATAAAGCTTTTTACTTTTCTTTTTATAATGCTGTTTTCTAAGAAGGTGTTGTATGCATTCTCTTTTTTCTCAAAGCTGTTGATTCTTTTTTCAGACACGAGGTCTGCTTTTTTTGCAATAATTAAAAGCCTTTGTTCGGCGTTATCTTGACCAAGCATCAGCCTGTGTTCAGCTCGGCTTGTAAACATTCGGTAGGGCTCAGTTACACCATGTGTAGTAAGGTCGTTAATAAGAACGCCTATATAAGCCTCGCTTCTCTCTAATATTAGGCTCTCTTTGTTTTTAATTTTGTTTGCGGCGTTGGCTCCCGCCATAAGCCCTTGTGCAGCAGCCTCCTCATAGCCTGTTGTGCCATTTATTTGCCCAGCTAGGTATAAATTTTTAAAAAACTTTGTTTCCATGGTTGGGTTTAAGGATCTTGGGTCTACAAAATCATATTCAACCGCGTAGCCGTATTCCTCTATCTGAGAATTCTCCATTCCAGCAATTGAGTATATAAAATCTTCTTGTGCTTGTTTGGGCAGGCTGGTTGAAATGCCGTTAGGGTATACCAGGTCTTTGTTTATGCCCTCGGGCTCAATAAATATTTGATGGCTGTCTTTTCCTCCAAACTTAAAAACCTTGTCTTCAATAGAAGGGCAGTACCTGGGCCCTATGCCTGAGATGTTTCCGGAATACATCGCTGAAAGGTGAATGTTTTTCTTAATTATTTTGTGGGTGTTTTTGTTGGTTCTGGTTATATAGCAAGATAACTGCTTTTGGTGTTCTGTGGGGTGTTCTGATAAAGCCATCCAGGGTGTTGGGGTTTCTCCTTTTTGCTCCTCCATTAGGCCAAGGTCTAGGCTAGACATTTTAATTCTTGCCGGTGTGCCTGTTTTCAGCCTGCCCATTGGAAGGTTGAGGCTATATAGTTTTCTTGAAAGGGGTATTGCTGCGGACTCGCCGACTCTGCCGCCTTGAATTTTATCTTGGCCTGTATACATTATGCCGTTTAAAAATGTTCCTGTTGTTAGGATTGTTTTTTTACCCCTCACCTCTGTGTTGTCTGCCAAAAGAACTCCAAAAACACTTTCCTTGTTTGACAATAGGTCTATTACCTCGCCTTCTATGATTTCGATGTCTGTTAGTTTGAGTGTGTCTTGAATTGCTTTTTTATAAAGCTCTCTATCGCACTGAGCTCTTAGGGCTTGAACAGAGTTACCTTTTCTTGTGTTTAGGGTTCTATATTGAATTCCTGACATGTCCGTTGCTTGGGCCATTATTCCACCCATGGCATCAACCTCCCTTACTAGGTGCGACTTGCCCAGCCCTCCTATCGCGGGATTACAAGACATTTGGCCAATGGTTTCGTATGAAAAAGACACAAGCGCACAGCTTAGGCCGCTTCTGTAAACGGCGTGCGCAGCCTCCACCCCGGCATGGCCACCACCAACTACTACAACATCATATTCATTACTCATAATCTTTATTTATTAACAATAAAAAATTTATAACATAAGTATTATTATACTTATTGTTGTTGTTATTGGGTGTGGTTTTTTCTGTGCAAAACTCAAACCACCCCAAACCCCAAAAGGCCTAAGGGTTGTTTACAAACAACACTAAACCCTTTGGAAAAGCTATAAACAAGCTTTACAAAAGCTGTTGACTAAAAAAACTGTTTTTTTTAACAACAGCCTATACACATAAAAATAACACTATTTGCCTATACAAAAATCACTAAAAATATCTCCAAGAAGAGAGTCAGAAGTTTTAACCCCA
>Ga0209090_10000763_pt1 | contig 20310 bp, 19 predicted proteins | sample ArcticOcean_MG_C_9_FD_187432 | JGI IMG/M metagenome (GOLD analysis project Ga0209090, IMG submission 187432) | Marine microbial communities from western Arctic Ocean - ArcticOcean_MG_CB2_152 (SPAdes) (version 2) | ecosystem: Environmental > Aquatic > Marine > Oceanic | place: Arctic Ocean... | reverse complement strand
CGTTTATTTGGATCATCTGGAACTACTGCCTTGTTGATTAAATCGGCTACCCATCTTGGATGTCCATTTTCTTCTATCTTTGTAATTCGATTCTCTTCAGAATGAATCCCTGCTCTCTCATTTGTTAACATATGCCATAATAACTGACCTAAACTGTATACATCAGTATATCCGCCAGTATCTCCATTTTCTCTTTCTGGAGGACCCCATCCTGCAGTATGTATTCCTCCAGATAAAGAAAGACCAACTCCAGCATCTACTCCTTTGGCAAGGCCAAAATCAATCAATATAGGACCCCTATTATTCTCTATTATGATATTTGCAGGTTTGATATCTCTATGATAAACTGGTACTTCTAAATCTGCCATATATTCCAATGATAAACATATCTTTGAGATTATTTCGATAGCCTCATTACTATCAAATCCCTTTCCAAGTTTAGCGAGTGTTTCAATATCATCTTTTAGAGATCTTCCTTCTATAAATTCCATAATCATTACAACAACATTTTCACCATTATCATTTTGTATTTCTCCAGAATCTATATGTTTAGGAATGCGTGGATGATCCAGATTACTCAATATTTCAGATTCATCTAATAATCTTCTATTTACTTCTGGAAGTGGATTAAATCTACTGGAAGCTGCTTCTTTCCAAACTACTTGTTTACCATTTTCAATAGTATTGGCACGATGAACATTTGCCATCCCTCCTTCGCCAATAAGTTCCAAACGTGTGTATTTTTCTTCTAAATCGCTAATTTGTTTAGTTTCTCTAATAATTCCAATTTCAGAATCAGATCCATATTTGGACACAAGTCGCTTTATTCTTTCGGCCTCTTCTCTTTCTTTCATTTCAGCCTCTAATCTCTCAGCCTCTATTCCCTCAGCCTCTATCCTTTTCTTCTGTTGCTCATAATATTGAGCATAATATTGTTTGGCATATTCTCTTGCTACGCTTTCTTCATAACCCTCACCAACCATTTGTTGTACATATGCTTCAATAGGATTCATTTGTTAAACTCCTTGGTCATGCACTCTGCCATCTTTCCATTCACCTTCAACTCGGTTACCATTGGGATATATATAAATTCCTTGACCATGCTTTTTGCCATCTTTATATCTGCCTTCATATCGATCTCCATTTGCAAATATATAGGTCCCTTGACCATTCGGCTTACCACCTTTCCATTTTCCCTTGTATCCTGGGAAATTTTTATTTTTAGAACTAAACCAACTCACGGGCAGACCTCCTTAATAACATGGAAATAATTTCATGACTTCAAGTATTCTGAATATCAATATTATTAATCTATAGATAACGACCTATGAGTCTATAGATAAAAACGTTATATTGAGAGCCTATAGAATCATTTATATCTATTGTAAAATGATTTTTAAGTATGCGTAAGCCAAAACCAAAAGGTAATTACGCTGTAGCATACGTTCGATATCTCTCCGACCTTTTAGAGCCAACTAAATCAAATAGTTATTTGATAATATATGTTATATATTAAACAGCATTAAAAAAATTAGAGAAAGGGGAGGGGGTCGTTATTGGAAAAAACGAAATCAAAAGAAAAAATTGCCACAATATCTGATTTATTGTCAGGTGATATGGAATCTCTAAATAAAATATTTCAAAACGAAAAAGTTTCTACGAAAATACTTGATGGGAAAAAAGAAAATGAGCAAATATTTACTGAAACTGCAGTTATTGGTAGAAGTTTTAGTGGGGGAAAAATTGATTTTGATTCGTCAATTGCAGTTGATTCTAATTTAGTAATAAATGTGAATAATAAACTATCATCCCTTGATTCACAGTTGTCGAGAGTCACAAAACCAGACAGTATCAAAGCAAGGTTAACAGAGAATCAGGAATTATTTTCTGAAATTACGTTAATGATGAGACAGTTAGAGTCATGGGTAGAAAAATTGGATTCAATTGATGATATAGTATTGGAAGAATCTGACAAGGATATTTTAGTAAAACATCATGCATTTATTCTCGAGTCCAGTAGACTAGACAAAGAAATACAAGAACTAAAAAAGGACCTGAATATTCTCAAGGAGTCTGTTAAATGATTTCTAGCGATGAGTTACATGGCGAGATTCAAAGAAAACTCAGATCGGGAGATTCCGATGAATTGTTTACTTATCTCAATAGATTGAAAATTTTTGATACCCCAACATGGCACAATAATTGTGCAAATAATCAGCCTTTGGTTATGATTAAAGATTCTGTACTTAGTTCTGTAAATGTCATTCTTAATCTTAATTTACAAATTCAAGATGTAATAGGAGGAAGAAATAGCCCCGAGTCATTTTTCCAAAGTAATGAAAATATAAAGGCCCAAATGGAAAAACTTGGAAATATTTTCAAAAAAGCATCGATTTGGATGAAGGCAACACAACAAGATAGATGGCTACATCAACTAATGAAGGCTACTGAAAATTCAAATGAAGAAAGGATGGAATTGATATCTTTGCTCGCAAAAGCATCAGAATTGAACAAAGTGAAGCTAGAACGTATAAATTCATTAAAAGAAGAAATAAGAATTTTAAGGGCACAATCTAGAGCATTGATTGAGAAAAGGTGGAAAGATCGCCACTCCTTTGAAAGACAATTAAATGAAAAGCAAAGAGAAGCTACAGGAATTACTGAGGGGAGATTAGTAATTACTGCTGGTCCGGGGAGTGGAAAAACTCATGTTTTGGTAGAAAGAATAGCAAATCTAATTAATTCTGGTGCGGAACCATCAAGGATTTTAATGCTTACTTTTACTGTTAAAGCAACCTCAGAAATGTCCTCAAGAGTAGAAGAAAAATTAGGATTGGATGTTGCTGAAACTCCTACGATAATGAATTTCAATAGTTTCTGTAAACATATGATAGATTCTGATTTTGAGGGGTATGGATTTGAAAAAATCCCTATACATATTAACCCGAGAATGAGAAGATATCTTTTCTTGGACTTAATTGATGAACAAATCGATGAAGATTTAAAATTGTTAATAGAACAAAATCCGATAATTATTGACATTACGATGAAACTTGACGATCTTTTACATAATCGATCAACTAAGGTAGAGGATGTACTAATTTGGTTTGAGAAAGAGATATTGAATTTAGCAGAAGATACAGAAAGTGATTTGATCGGTGAAGGCGTTAATCAGAGCGAAGAATTATCAGATGAAGAGTTAACTCATGCTGGCTTAAGACTAATTAATCCTCTCCGAAATTTTATCCGCAAGAATAACGGTTTGACATTCGGTGATCAAATTAGTTTGTTCCATTTAAGACTCAAAAATGAACCATTATACTTAGAACAGATTTGTTCCAATTTCGATCATGTATTGGTAGATGAATTTCAAGATAATAATCAATCTCAAGGTGAAATTGTCAAGTTAATGTCGGATTACCTGAAGTCGACATGTGTTGTTGGAGACCCTAATCAGGCAATATTTGGTTTCAGAGGAGCAAATGTGAGAAATTTACAAGATTTTATGTCAGATTTTTCTAATTCTGGTGATTTGAAATTGGTTGATTTAGATACCTGTTACCGACATTCACAGCAAGTTGTAAACTACAGTAAAGAACTAATTTCAACTAACCAGGATAATTTCAATATGCCTGAGATTAAATCTGGATGGATTAATGCAGATACAACTGAAGTTGTAGTTCAAACCATGATAGATGAGGCTTCCGAAGCAGTAGAACATGGAATATTCCTAGAGCGAAAGAACCTTCTGGGATACGAATGGGACGAAATGGCAGTACTTACTAGATCACTGAACTACGTTTCAAATATTACTGATTACTTTGATATTAACGACATCCCATATGTAACAACATCCAGCAGTAATTTGTTCAGAGAAGAAGTTACGATAGAAGCAGGAATGATACTTAGAGCTTGCATCGACCCTGTTGGTAATGCACAAGCAATTGGCTTTCTTCTAAAAAATGGTTTTATGGGCGTAACAAAAGAAGATGCAGAGATAGTTACCAGAAGGAGCAGATATAATCCTCAAAAATTATTTGACTCTTTACTGAAAATCGAGGGGGATCTTGAAAATAAAATAAGTATTATTTCATTTTATAATTTTATTGATTCAAATAAAAAATTACCAACAATTGCTATGGAAGATTGGTTATTTTCTACAATGAAAGAATCAGGTATAATCAATAAGATGACTAGATTAGGGGCTGACAGTTCTCTATCTAAACTCGTTTCACTTCTACTTTCTCAACTATCTAATGCTGGTGATTTTTTCAAATATCCTGATAGATTTGCAAATTATATCAAACAATTAATGGAAGGTAAAATAGAACTTGAGATTGATCAAATTAGTAAACCGGGACATGTCGTTGTATCTACAATTCACAAGGCTAAAGGATTGGAGTGGCCAATAGTGGTAATGCCATCGCTCGACCACAGACGCCCTCCACCCAAACAAAAACCAGATAAGTGTGAAAATTTGATTATTGAAGGTTTTTTTAATGAAGATGCCAAATCTGAGCGTGAAAGAGAACTTGTAAGAATTTTCTATGTAGGGCTAACTAGAGTACAGGATTTGATTAGGTTGAGTAGACCCCTTACCAGAACTGAAAAATCGAAACCGAATATACTTTTTTCAGTTGGAAGTCAAATATTTGGAGTGGAAAATATAGATATAATTCATCCTAGTATTATGCAAAAACCTCTATCAGTAAACGAAAAAATGCTAATTAATTTACGAACTCATCTAGACGATTCCATTGGGGAGTTAAGATATGGGTTTGAAACGGAAGATTTAGCGAAGTCAGTCCGATCTTTAATTATCTATCACCTAGAGCAACTTGTTGTAAATGAGCACAGTATAAATGGGGAATTAAGGTCATTATTGAAAAATTTTGAATCTATCGTGGGGCGTGTCGAATATAGTGAATTTACAGGGAGCACAGAAGTTCCCGAAGTACAATTTTTGTGGAAACCAGAAAGATATACTTGGTCAATGCTTGATGCCTACCGCAGGTGTCCAAAGAAATTTGAATTTTCATATGTTCATAAATTAGTTTCAAGTAGTAATAAATCTCTGATAGTTGGGAATCTCGTACATGAAATTATCGAAAAAATTGGTTCTTTGTCTAGAAAACCTACGAAGAAAGAACTTGATGGCATATTCGATCAATCGTTGAAACACCATATTAACAAATTACCACTACTCGATGAGATAAAAATCCAAGAAATTAAAGAAAACATCTACAATTGGAATGATACCGAGAGATCAAGGAACAAAGTTATAGCAATAGAAAAAGGTATTGAATTCGAATTTTCTAATAGAAAATTCTACGGTAAAATAGACAGAATAGAAATTGATTCTGAAGATAAACTAAGAATAATTGATTTCAAAACCGGTAAAGCAAATAAAAAGCCGGGGAACACGTATCAAGAACAGTTGCTACTTTACGCTTATGCGTGGGGACAAAATACTGGTAAATTACCAGATATAGTAGCATATGACTTTGTAATGGAAGATCAGTTAGTAGAGGCAGATATTACGCCAATAAAACTTGAGAGGAGGCTATCGAGATTAATTCCAATCATCGAAGGTATTGATGAGAATAAATTTGAGGCAACTCCTGCAAATCAAACCTGCCAATATTGTAACTTTGCAAGTCTTTGCCCGGACAGTATTTAGTGGCGTGTACTTGTACAATATTTCCTTATTGAAATAATTATCAGATAATTTAATCAGATATAACTGTTGTAGTTAAGATGGTTGAAGTCATAACGACTATAGCTGCACTGAATGAAATTTCTGTATTTGTTAAAAATTATCAAGGATATAGTACTAAAAAATACAGGAAAAAAGATGATGATGATATCAGATTAGCAATTTCCTCAAGACTTCGTTCAATAAAAAATATTGCTCAAACAAGATTTTATGACTCAGTTACAGCAAATAATACTAATTTAACTACAGCATTTGGAAAATTAGAAAAAATTGTAATTGATTTGGAGGAGAAGATTAGGTGGTCATACCCCTCAGAATCTATTTCAATTAATTTTTTGAGGAAGAAAGAAAAGAAACTAATTCAAGAAGAAGTAGTTTTGCAAGATCATGCAATTTTAACATCTCTTGACCACATCAAGGAAAGATCTATTAAGTTAGATTCAAACCAATCCGAACATGTGGGAGAATTGTGTCAAGACCTAAGTTTAGTAAGTATGAGGATTTCCGATAGACAGCAAGCAATCGAGGATTTAATAAGAAGGAGGTGAAATTTTGAATGAATTTATGTGGAGAAACGGACCTAATACAATAGGTAGATATTACCCTAATGATAGTATACCTAGTGGTTCTGAGGTAATTCTTTCGGGTACGGAAATATGTGTGGTATTTGAAGACGGCAAGGTTGCAGGTAGTGCCACAGCAAAAAGGGAGGAAATAAATCCTAAAATGGGTTTATTGAAGCGCATAATTAGAGCACGCTCACCGAATAGATCTTTTCTTTTTGCAGACATAGGACCGCATAATCTTTTTCTTAAGATTGAGGCGTCTACATCTGACTCTGATTCTGCCAATGGTTTTGTGGTGTGTAAAGTCACTACTAATACTGAACTGGCTCCAAGAATGATTAAGATGGCCACTAAAGGAAGCTCTTTGTTTACAGCAGGGACTTTGGCTAATGAAGTTGAATCTGAGACTAATCATTTAATTAAGGGAGAATTAGCCATTATTAATTCTTCAAATCTTAAAGACTCAATTGTTCATGACAGATTATGTTCAGTGATAAAATCTGGCCTTAAGACAACATTAAATGATTCTGGTTTTGAGATTGAACGTTGTTGGATTACTTGGAATCAAAATGAATATGATGAACTTAATTCAATGAAGCATAAACTCGAAAGATTATCTGAAAAAAATGAAATTTTGACTAAGAAACAGTATGAAGAATTTGAGACTAGTTATAATTTAAAAATGCAGCAATTGGAACTTGAAGCCAAACTGCAAATATCTGGAGATACAGCAGAAGTAAGAGCAAAAGCTGAATTAGAGCTAGCAGCAATCAGAGGTCAAGCAGAAATTAATTCAATCAAATGGGATTTCGAAAAACACTTACGTCAAGATATTGATGAGAACAGAAGATTAACCGAACTTAATCAAGCTCAACACGGAATTGAGATAGCCAAAGCAAATCTTGAAAGAAATCGACTTGATATGGTTATCGAGGAAGAAAAGAAAGATAAAGAAATAGATAGAGCAATAGATTTGTTCGAGCAAGTACAAGCTAAGAAGAAGGAACGAATGAAAATTCTTCATGACCAAGAAAATGAGAGATTAGGTGTACAAGATCGAAGTAGTGAGAGAATGGTCGAAACTTTACTGAAAATTATTGAAACTACTGATGATGATAGAGTCCGTTTAGAGGCTGTAAAACAATTATCTAGCCTCCGCCAATCTGATGTTGAAGGGATAAAAGTCAGTAAAGAATAGTTGTTGGTACAATGAGATTTCTTTCAATTCTAGAAAGAATTGAGAATGAGATTGAAGGAAATTCAAAGGGAAAAATTAGCAAAGGAGATTGGAAACTAAGGTCTGAGATGATTAAGGAGATTACTACTGAAAATGTAATTTACACATTAATTGATGAAAATAATTATGAAATTTATGTTGGGGAAGCAAGTAATCTTGCAAAGAGGTTCAAACAAAAACGTCATGAAATACCTGATTGGACTCATTACCGAGTAGATCAATTACCTGATGATTTCGATGATAAAATGAGAGTGAAATTGGAACGAATGATGATCCGCTCTCTGGCCTCATTGTTACAAAATAGTGCGGGAGTAGAATCTATGGGGATTTCAGATTTTATTTTGACTAACAAGAGAATAGATAAATAATCTGAGTCTTTTATAATTGATAAACATATAAGTCAATGGGTTTTTACTTATACTCGTCCGATTTACACTTGCAGTCATAAATCAGGAAGGTTAATTTAACAGCGTTCAGACATTTATTTGTGAGTATAGTTTACGTGGATATGGATAATGTATTGGTAGATTTTGAATCTGGAATAGAAAGATTAAACTTAGATCCAAACACTCGTGATTTAGATGAAGTAGATGGTATTTTTTCTCAAATGATTCCTCTAAAAGGTGCCATAGAGGGATATAATAGACTTGTAGAATTAGGATATGACGTTTATATTCTCTCAACTGCTCCTTGGGAAAATTCTTCTGCATGGTCTGATAAGTTAATTTGGGTGAAGAAATATATTGGAGAAAATGCAAAGAAACGATTGATATTGTCACATAATAAGAACTTGAATAAAGGAGATTTTCTTATTGATGATAGGTTAGCAAATGGTGCTGGAGAATTTGAAGGAAAGCTTATCAGATTTGGAAGCGATGAGTTTCCAAATTGGGAAGTTGTAATAGATTATTTTGACAAATATATGAAATCTTCTTCTGTTGATGATAATTAGTTTCAATCATTAGCCTGAAAAATCTTCAAGAATTTTATCGCTATTACTTACCTCATTACCACATAGTTCATACAAGGAAGTCCTTACTGATTGACATGACCCTGAGAGAAAAGAAAGTAGTTGTACTAACTGGGGCCGGCATAAGTGCTGAGTCAGGAGTTAAGACATTTAGGGACAACGATGGTTTGTGGGAAAATCATCGTCTAGAGGACGTTGCAACACCCGAAGCATGGAATAGAGATCCATCACTAGTTTGGAAGTTTTATCAGGCACGGAGAAACCAATTACTCGAAGTGGAGCCCAACCCAGCCCACTTAGCATTAGCAGAATTAGAATCCAAGGCTGAGTGTTTTACTATAATTACTCAGAATGTCGATGACTTACACGAAAGAGGAGGAAGTAGATTGGTGATTCATATGCATGGGCGGTTACGATCTCTTCGCTGCGAGGCGACAAATCAAAGTGAAGTTAGGATGGATCAACAAGACCTAGGAGATGATTATGTGTACTGTAATTGCTGTACAGAAGCATCTAGGATGAGGCCTGATATCGTTTGGTTTGGTGAGATTCCTATGGAAATGGATTTGATATACCGAAAAGTCGAGAATTGTGATGTTTTCATAGTGATAGGAAGTTCTGGACATGTCTACCCTGCTGCAGGTTTGGTTAATCTAGCAAACTCACATGGGGCCCACACAATTCTAGTGAACTTCGAATTACCGATTAACGGTAGTGATTTTGATGAGGTTCACATAGGGAAAGCGGGAGAGATTCTTCCTGGTCTTGTTGATAATTGGTAATATTTTGTAATATGGATTATTCAAGTAGTACTATCTTATTTCCCTCTAGTCTAATTTTTTTTGCAAAGTTAATCTTTCCATCAGGGAGGTCTGAGCAATCATAATTAAACTCATTAAGCTTCTCTCTCAATGCTATGGTAAATCTGCCTCTAGCGGGAACATAACCATAATTTCCAACACCTCTATTTACTGCCTCAATACAGTCAAGTATTGTATAATCAGCAACTTTTTCTCTGTATTCATTAGGTTTGAATCCTTTCTCTTTCTCCATCATAGTACTGGAAGGAATTTCATATAATATAGAATCTTTTTCATGTTTCATTTTCGTTGATAACATCACAATAGTACACTCAACACCATAATCACCTAATAAATTCCCACTTTTTATTCTTATTAGCTGATCTCCATCCCAGTTATCTTCTAACTTCTGTTCAACTTGTTCCGCTATATTGCGAGTGATAAAAGATGATGTTTTTTTATCCATATCTAATCTTTCAACTTCGATTTTTCCATTTTTAACAGACTTAATCCTAAATGCCCACATTTTTTCTTTATGTAATGGATGATTGAAAACTTCCCCAATCATTCCATTGGCAGCAGAATAAATCTCATCCCATAGGCCAGATAAAAATAAAGGCCCTATTTTTTCATTATAATCTAATTTTAATGAGTCAATTTCTCGTTGACAATCTAACATATTAGATTTGATCATCAGATGTTCTACATCGTATTTATTTATTTTTTCTTCTACTGCCTTGAGCCCATCTCTATAATTACGATATTGTTTTTCAAGTACATAGATTTGTTGTAATATCTTATTCCGTTCTTTTTCTTTGTCAGATATAATTATATTTTCCGTAGATTTAGATAACATGGCCTTTGATTTTCTCTCTAATAATAAGTCCCTCAATATCCTTCCTCTCTCACCTTTCGGTAATTCATCCCATAACTCAACGTCATCATCACTTAAGTATAAATTTCTTTTTGGCATGTATAACCCCAATATACTAAGGGTTATATATTTATTGATGTAAGCACACTAATTTAGTATTCATAATAAATATCAAGTCTTCTTCTGTTGGTGATAATTAGTTTCAGTCATTAGTCTAGAAAATCTTCACTTACGAATCTCAAGTCGATATTTTTCGACAAATTAAATAACCTCCACTCATTAGGTAAAAATCCGTTGTGGATATTATGTTTGAAGATAGGGAAGGAAAAGCCGAATGGAGAAAATTGAATAGAGTAATTTATAATGCTCGTAGGCAGCTATTTTCAAAATGTAGAATAATAGAAGGTATAGACTTGAGTGAATTATGCCCCCTAGCGAGTGAATTAATATCGAATGACCAATATTTATCAGAATTAGAATCAATCGATTCGACTTTTTTTTCATTTGGAGGAAAACTTCGTGAAGATGCTTTGTTCGTCAAAACTCGTTGTGAGAATCAATTTAGTACATTGGAAGAGATAATTTGGATGTTAGTCTACAGGGCTATTTCTGAAAAAACATTAACAGGCCCCTATGCTTCTCAAATCCCAAATTATGAAATAAGGCAAATCGATGGTATTCGGAAAGTACATCGAATAGGATGGTGTGAATTAACTCGGAATGGAGAGGTCACTAAACGTGGAGCCATATTGTTATTATGGCTAAATGAAATTGGCGAATTAGAAGAAGGGGGAAGACATTTTCTTCATCACTTTGAACAGGAGCATCCTGGACAATATGAAAAAAGATGGCAGCAGGATTTGTCATAATTGGAGCGATATAATCTAATGCATGTAGAAAGGGTTATGAACTACATTACCATAGATTTGATAATAGAAAAAGGACTTAATTCATTTTATACAATGGCTTTGGATCATTGACATAATCATAAAGTCTAAATTTGTTTTTTACAGCAAAGAATAAATTATATTTTTCATCATTATTAATATTATGATGTAGGCGAGTTTTTAGATTTGTAGCCATAACCATTGCATGATTTTTAATTGAAGATTGAAGATATGCAGGATATTTCTCATCAAACCAATTACATATCTCTCTGTGAGTTATTTCTTCACCTTTGCTAAGTTCTAAATCTTTAACCATTTCATGCATGCAATCTACCAAAGTTGTGGCATACTTCTTTTGGTGTCTTCTCCTATAAGCCGCATAACTATGTTTCCTTATGGTATGTTCACAATTTTTTTCAACAGCCCTCCCATTCTTTGTAACGCATTCTTTACCTTTAGACACCCCGCACTCACTACATGGGACAGCATGAATAATTATCCGTATAAATTCTTCATTATTGATTTCCTTTTCTTGATTTATCCATTGTACAAATTCCTTTGCAGCATAAATACAATATTCAATATCTTCTTTTGATGGTTGGACTCCATCTTCTTGGAAATGAGATGCATAATTGCCCATTGACTTAATATGCTCTAAATAATAATACAGTCTAGATGGGATTTTATGACGTAATTTATCAAAAATCTCATTTATTAATTCTAAACCTTTCTTTTTTTTGATAAACTCAATTATATTATATCTTTCTCCCAATTCAATTACAGAGACCTCCCATAATTTCCTGAGAGTAGCTAAACCGGCATCAGGAAATTCTTTGGATAAACGCTCTGCATCATATAGGAGAGTAGATATTTCATTCATCCTTGGATGGTCAACCATGTTTAACCTAGGTAGATACAATAAATGAATATTGGGTCATATGCCTAGACCGATTTCTAATTTTTCAAAATAATCAATAATTTTTTTGAAAATAGTGTCCTCTGATATTCCTTTCAATAAAAATTTACATATATGTAGAACGTTTTCATCAAATGTGCCATTTCTTTGTATTCGATAGATTCTACTATTCCAGTCTTCAAGTCCGGAATAAGCCTTGTTCCACCCAAACAGGAAAGTGTATGGAGGCTTATTGGATCATATATTAGCTCAAGCATAAAATCTTAATTTTTATCGTTTTTTACCATATTTTCAAATCCCCCTACATCCTGTCCTCTTGCCAGATTTTTTCGAATGGTTCTGGATAATATTCCAATAAAAATGGTAAAAACTTTCTAGCTTTTGAATCTAATTCTCCCATCTCATCGAACCAAAAAAGCATTAATGCTCCAGATTTAGTGACGGTTTTATCATAAGTAGTGGAGAAACCTGATGACAATAGGATTCGAATGCCATTTTTTTTAACAATCGTAAAACTAAATAATTGTGTCGCATAAGGCCCCAAACCTGTTGTATCTGACATTGATTTATAGATCAATATCCATATATAATCAATTACAGTATTGAATTGTCTTTCAAATTTTCTTCGAATAAATAGGCCGTCTTCTTCAAATTTTCCCGATTTTATTGCACTTGACTCCAACATATCCTGTAGGGATAAATATGGATCATCTGCAATTATTTTTTCAGCAAGAGGGCAAATTTCTGATAATTTTTTCCCATAAATATGGCCTATCTTCTTATTTAATTTCCATCTATAATCCCATAATATTTTTTTTAATTCGTTTTCTTTTTCATTTGTAAACATATTTATTCGCCGGATATTATATCACGTATTGGAGGTTAATTATCCTATTGATTTTAACAGATATTTTTTTAACTTTAACCACGATTCACATTTTGTGTAAATTTAAAATCCTCATTTCATATTATTGTTACTGTTGAGTTTGTGATAGCATTATACGCATCAACAGGTCTGGTTTTCATATGGAGAGAATTACACAAAATGTGTTAACTGAAGAAATGCTACCGATTGCCCGAATGAATGGAGAAGATTTTGAGAAAATGAAAGTCTCTGTAGATGGATATAATACTGAAATATTTATTTCTGAGAATTATGGATCTGATAAGATAGTAATTCTTTTTAATGAATTACATCCACATTGGGAAGAAGTTTTTACAACTAAGTATTTCTTTTTTGGAACACCTGGAGAAATGTAGTTGGAGACATAATGGAGAAGTAATGAAGATATTAGTTATTTGAATAGATATATCATCCCAAAATTTCTAACCTTGTTGGCTTCAACAGACTTAGTTGTTGACGTCAACAGGAGGAAAAATGAACATGTTGACGTCAACACCTACTCTTCTTCATCTTGAGAGATACCATGTAACCTGATATGCCAACATGGTTCACCACCATGGATACTGAAATTAAGTGGATTACTTCTAATATCCCATCTTTTCTTCATGATCTCTTGATTTACTAATTCAATTAGGCCTATCTGCTGGTTGATTGTTTGCAATGAATTAGAATGGAATATCCTAGTTTCACCTGAGTAAGAAAGTTTCTCATTTTTCTTTGGAATAAGAAATATTTCTTGTGCCCATACTTCTTTACCCCTTTCAATTCCATGTACTAATGATGAATTAACTCTTAGGGCCCATTCACGAAGTTTGATCTTTTCTGAAACTAGTGTATTCAATCCAAGATATATATTTTGACCCTCGAAATTCCAATTAAAAACTCCTAAGTCTGCATTCTTATCTTCAATTGATTTAGAAATAATTACATCCCATCGCATGATAAGATATTATATTGGGAATATATAAACTAAATTAGAATTTGGATACTGAATCAACATAAGCACAGTATTCACAGAACTCACCTGCTTCTGGAACTGTATCCAAGTCTAGGCATTTCTTAGCCCCAATAACAAGGTTTTCGACCCATTTTAGATCAATACGCTCACCTTCTATAATCACATTATCATCAGATAAATCGATTTCAATTATCAAAGCCGGCTTGAGAGGGATGCCCCGTGGACTATCTTTAGTTCCTTCTCGGAGTAATGATTCAGCACCATTATTACCATTCTAATAAACAAAGAAGCCTCGCATAGATACTGGATGACCTAATTCCCTCAATAACCATTGATAAATTGCCATCTGACGGACATAGCCGCCCTTGTAGATATCTTCAAGGAACAATTTAGGAGTGATTGTAGCATTTGTAGCAGTGGATTTGTAATCAACAACATACCACTCCTCTGTATCTCCCTCTCCTGATTTCCAAATGTCATCGACTGCTCCGGTTATCATGATACCATGTTTAGTTGCTCTAACTCCTTTAAAATTCTCTCGCCAAATATTCATCATTGGATGATTCAGAGGTACCATATGATCTAATTTATTCTCTATCATATATGGATGTGGAGTGCCATTTTCTCGATGAATATCAAATTCTCTTTTGAGTAAAGTATCAACAAGTGTATTCAATAAAAAACCTGGCATGCCTGGTCTATCATATCCCATTACTCTATCTATCCAAAAACACCGAGGACAACTATGAAACTTCTCTAATCTTGAACGACTTATTGGAAATGGATTAGGCGCTTTTAGAGTACCATACATTGATTTCTCTGTCGAACGGCGGCGCCATTTTCTACGCTTAGTAGTTACCATATTATTGCTCAGGGTTGATTTGAAATATAGTATTTCCTTCAAGTTTTATTTGAAAACTAGTTGACATTTCATCTTTATCAATATTGATGAATTTCAAACGAAAATTATATTTATAATGACTTATCAATTTATTTATGGTGATTATTTGTCTGGAAGGCAGCCTGTGAAGAAAAGTAGAATTAAAAGACCAAGGTCCAGAGTTAGCAAACCGAGAACCATTGGTAATACTATTAACCTCAATAGAGAATTGCAAAAGAAAAATAATCTTGACCCAGAGATAGAGTATGGAGAGAAGATTGGCAATCAACGAAAAGAATTGGATTCTCTACTTAATAGACAGGAGAAAATGTCAGCTGAAATAAGCAAATTAGAGAAAGAATATGATAATCTGGAAAAAGAATTTGATAAATACAGATTGGAAGTTGAGAAAAGAGAAGCTGGATACCAGGGAGGTTTTTTCACAAGAATTGTTGGTGGCCCCTTTAGATTAGCCCAATCAATATTAAGTAGAGAGAGTAGGAACAAGGGAACAAAGATTTCCAATCAGCGAAAAGAATTGAATTCTTTGCTAAATAAGATGGAAGAATTGCGAAAAATCTCTAAAAACCAGTCTAAAGAGATTAAGATGCTCACAGAAAACTCTGAAACTTGGAGGTGTAGATTCAACAAACTCAGGAAGGATACTCGTGAGGAGAGAGAACTAGATAAAGATCCATTAGTACAAAAACTCCAGTCTAAAATAAACAAACAAGACGTCCAAATTGGTAAACTACAAGATGAACTAAGATATTCTCACTCCGATGAGCAAAATACAAAACAACCACTTGAGAGTGTTGTTGAGGCTCTGAAGAGGGCTGATGAAGAGTTTGGAAATTTATTGATTCTTGATAGTTGCTGGAAATCATCGAAAAAATCATTGTACAGAGATCCAGAGCTTGTTTATAAAACTCTTCAAACGATGTCCAAGGAAGCAACTATTTGGCAGAAATATGTCGAGGGAACTGGTTCATATGAAGACCACATAGGAACTCAATTGGACATTGCAAATCATGATTCAAAGGACAGGTTTTGGAACAATGGAGACATATCAGAAAAGATGAATAAACATATCAAACTAGGAGTTGACCATAATCCACAAAACACACTAAGAATATATTATGATATAAACAGAGATGGCCCTTTGAGGATTGCCTATTGTGGAGAACATCCCAAATAATGACAATTATAGTAGTATACCGGTTCTATTTTACAGATATATCAATCGGATGCGCTGAAGCACAAACCCTCTAGCACATCTGAGTATACCGGTGCAATACTGGCCACTTACCAATAATCTCCTCAACTCTGTCCTTGGAACTCTCATCCCACTCAAGATGCACACTGCTCCGATGGGGCTTCTCATAGACTATGTCAGAACAAGCATCGATGTAAATCGGATCTATAGGCAGATCCAACCATTCACACATCTCGCGGATGTGTATCTTAGGTGACGATACGAAATCCTCTTGATACATCCTGTAAACCGGGAGGTCACTGTCTTCCAAAATAGAGTAGATTTGCTCGTATAACCAGTCAAAGCGTTCAATCTGAGGTCCAACTTGAGTCCCCGTACGCCTCGCCATCGTCGCAATATTATCGTATGGATTCCTAATCACATGAATCAGATGAACAGGTAACAATACCTCTTCCTGCAGCCTCATCAGTAGTGTGGGGTCGCGGGCCAAGATTTTCGTAGCCCCACCTCCCTTCTTATCTCCTATTACCCGTAGAGGGCCCCCGGTCACACCCTGGAACTGACCACTAATCTCGTAGTCGAACTGGTACGGTTGGAGCTTGGGTAAATCCTGCAGTCTCGTCCCGAACGCTTCGTCAGACTCTCCTGAAAGCCTCCCTCCATACCCTTTAGCGTGGTCGGCATCACTCTGACTCCTCCCGGTAGCGGCCTGAGTTTCAGAGTTCTCACGAATCATAGAAAATAGATCCTCCCCACTCACTCCCTCTGATATTCTCTCTAGGGCGTTGACTTCGTGTGATACAATGGCGAGAGGGTGCGCGTCTAAAATGGCTCCAACAATGCTGTGACCACTTCTAGGAGTGCCTATGAAGAGGACAAACTTTGCTGGATCACCAAACTGCATTGAATATACCTAGCCGATAACAGGATTAAAGTTACCTGAGTGATCCGCAGCATTGTGGTTGTGGAAGAAGCCCAGGGGGAGAAGAACCCCAGGATATTCCAGATAGGGTTCAACCGATGTGGTACAACGGCCATTCATCACTTCTTTGAAGACAATGGTTTGAGATCTATACATTGGGCAAGGGGGTCCATAGCAGCTGGAATCGAAGCAGCTCGCATCGAGGGAAAACCGCTACTGCACTATGTTGATGGGTACCAGGTCTACTGTGACATGGAGTTCATGAGAGAGGATCACGCTGAGGGATATATGTCTAGGCGCCCTTTTACGAAACTCTATGAGAATATGGGCAAGACTAGAATAGACAAGCCGATCTATGCATTCGAATACTTTAGAGAATTAGATCAGCAATACCCCGGAAGTCGCTTCATCCTGAATACACGAGACATAGAAAAATGGATTAGGAGCCGAATGGAATTTCTCCATCTGGGCTACTTTTTCTGTTCTCATGGAGATGATGTTCACGACTCCCGCTCAGATCTCGAGAAATGCTGGAAGAACCATTGGCACTCGCATCTCGAATCAGTTAGGGAGTACTTCATTGAGAGGCCGGAAGCACTTCTGGAGTTTAACATCGAAAAGGAAGACCCTGATAAGATAATCTCGTTTTTCAAAAATTACGATTTGGATTCCAGCAAGTGGATGTGGCACAATAAAAGAGAGGGAGGGGGCAATATTCAGTTCTCTGAATTCCAATGGCCCGAGTATATGGGCAAGTGATTCGAGATGTAGCGTTTCAATCATTCTTTGATTTCGCCTTCATTAATCATTCAAATTATCAATAAGTCCGAGTTCACTAAGAAAATAATCTGCCATATCTGAATTACCCTTTCCAATAATTAATCTATTTAACTCACGACTAATGTAGGATTTTATTTGAATCTCAATATAATGTTTTTATCTATGGCATAAAACTATGCATAATTAATGTTCATATCGTAATATAAATTAACTTACCAGTTTGTTGATTTAATATTTTTTGAATAATCTCTTTATGATTATTCAGATTCTTTTCTTTCTTTCTTTTTAAATCCTTGATTTTTTTAAATTTAATATTTGATTCTTTGTGGTCAGAAATCTTTGCTTCTTCAACTTCTAATTTTTTAATATCGACATCATAAATCTCTAAATATTCTTTTTTAAAAGAATTCTCGTCAATTGACTGATTAGGTGAGATGGTGCTTTCGCCATCTGATTGATTCAAAAGTGATTGAATAATTTTCAAATATTTGGGTAAATGACTTCGATAATTATCAAAACACTTTTGATTGTAAAAATTATCTGCTTGATTTTGCATTATCTAATTCCAAATAACTATTAAATACAAATGTTTTGGTAAGAAAAGGAGTATTTTGTAATAATAATGATTTTTTTATTGTTTTTTTATAATTTTTATTAATCAATTCTGCTATAAACAAACACCTTTTAGAAATAACATGGCTAATAAACAATGTAAACAATGTAAGGCACTTTTTAATAGAATAATTTTATTTGTGAACGGAACATGTCCAAATTGCTACATAAGTAATGCCTCTTGGACAAGTGATGATATTTTACCCTGAAGGGTACCGTTATTAATAACTATATAATTCGCATAATACTATAGTTATGTTAATTCAGAGTTGAAATTATATGATTTGGCAGTTTTCTATTATACATATTAAATATCAATTTTTCAGGGGAAAATGGAGGGGGACATGAAACTCACTTTGTGGATCAATCAATTCTTTTAGGATTGTTTGAATTTCTTTTCCAGCTTTTTCGGGCATGAACAGTTTTCTTCTTTCTTTGCTATTACCTATTATCACATTAAAATTCTCGGGATTTTTTCCAACAATTATATCTTCGAGTTTTTCAATTATATATTTTAAATCTCTTATTTTATCTTTACCAAGTTCTATTTCTAAATCATTTTTAATTTTACTTATTGATTTTATAATATTTTTAATTGACCTAACTAATATCTCCCAACCTTCTCTACCTTTTTTAAATTGTTCATTATCTATATCTTTTTTCATATTATTATTAATATACATGGAAATTCTACTAAATTTCAATAATAAATCAATTATGACAAGCCGGATTGTCGGTATGGAAACAATCGAAGGTGCTTGGTTTAAATAAGTTAAAACTTCATTGAGATATTCAGCAATTTCAATAATTAATTGTTCTCCTTTATCCATTCGGGTTCGTCTTTTGAATAAATCCAGGGGTTTTGTACTACCACTTATCGTTCTTTTATGCATATCATAACCGATAAAATTTACATAAAATTCCTCTCTACTCTCAAATATATTCTTACCATCTTCTGACCATTTTTTTATGGTATCGTGTGTGTATGGTGGAATTTCTTTCGCATTTATAATTTTTATCAAATATTTCTTATGTTTTATTGGCATAGATTCATCATATAACTCAAATTTTTTAGAATATTGAATTCCATGAATATATTCCAGTTGCCTACTAGTTGTTTGGGCAGTTAACTTGAAGTTATTAGCCGACTCATAGTCACCATTACAAAGAAAGCAGCGCCATAGTACATGATAGCACCAAAATGAGGAAATTTCTTTTAAAATTCTATTTTTTGAGGTCAATAAAAGACCAAGGGTGTTGGTAGTAATCGTTATGATTTGGTCAATATCCTTGTTTTCCCTTACTGCGAATAACATTTTTTGAGTGTTAAAACCACATTCTATTGAATCCGGCGTATATATATCACTTGAAAAATTTGGAGTATGGCTTCGATCATTTTTAGCTCGTTTTAGTAATTTTTCTGCTTTTCCAATTGCAAATGACCCATCATCTCTAATTGCAGAAGAATTTTCAAAGTTTCTTTTACCGATGAGTGCTCTATTTCTTCTCATTATAAATCTAGATATTAGATGAATTTTAATCCAATTAGGGACATAATTTATATCAATAAGAGAGATTAGGTTGTCCTTTCCTCTCTGACGAAACTCTGATTCACTACTTTGTCCAATTTTTGTATACCAATCTTGATATTTTTTTACTATTTCAGGAATGTTTTCATTTACTTTATTATTATTTTTTTGATAATGTTCTAACAATCTAAGGCACCATATAACTTTAAAATATGTATCTGAATCAAACTTTGTCTCACTTTCATCGTGCCAGAAACCATCTTTATTCTTCAAATCTTCTAGAAGTTCGGATAAATACGCTTTCTCATTTGTTTTTGATGGGTTTAATGCCCTGTAAAATTTCAAATAGTTTTTTTCCTCATCTGACATCTGTTGATTTAATATTTTTTGAATAATCTCTTTATGATTATTCAGATTCTTTTCTTTCTTTTTTTTTAAATCCTTGATTTTTTTTAATATAATATTTGATTCTTTGTGGTCAGAAATCTCTGCTTCTTCAACTTCTAATTTTTTAATATCGGCATCATAAATCTCTAAATATCC
>Ga0209090_10000760_pt1 | contig 20332 bp, 12 predicted proteins | sample ArcticOcean_MG_C_9_FD_187432 | JGI IMG/M metagenome (GOLD analysis project Ga0209090, IMG submission 187432) | Marine microbial communities from western Arctic Ocean - ArcticOcean_MG_CB2_152 (SPAdes) (version 2) | ecosystem: Environmental > Aquatic > Marine > Oceanic | place: Arctic Ocean... | reverse complement strand
TAAAGCAGAGTACTGTAATAAAGTATGTGTTTGTGTGTAGTATTTATTGCGCGCAAAAATGAGGGAAATTGTGTAGAGGTTTTATCCACTTCGACCTAAACCCTAACGTTTAGGGTTTTGTACAAAATCGAGTACTCTGTTTGTACGAGTACGTTATATAAATGAGACGTGTTTTAAAAATGAAACTGCTCTGCTAATATATTTACATAGTGTCACACCTCGTGCTCACATCTCAATATTTTCTCTCTCTATTCTCTCTCTTCTAATAAAATCCAGATATGTTCTTCTTCAATCTGTTATGATGTTCAGAGAGGCCCTCTCTTCTTTTATAACTAACTTTTTTCTACTACTAAGTGAGTTTCAGAAAAGATTTCAACACGAACTCGCCAAAACCCAAACCTATGAACGTCGCGACGGCGTACCCGAGCACGCCGACGAGCATGCCGGGGACGACCAAAGAAGACCATTTCAAACTCGCCGCCATCGCCGCGGCGGTGGTCGGACCGCCGACGTTGGCGTTGCTCGCGATTAACGCCTCCGAGCGACGAAAGTTGAAGAGTTTCGCCGCGAATAAAAGGAACGTTAAATGCGTCAAGACTTGACACATGGAGAAGAAAAACAAGGACGGCGCCGTGGACAACATGTCGTGGATGGACCCGGAAGCGCCAACCGTGGCGAAGAACGCGTTCATGGCTAACGCGGCTAAAGCTTCGCCGGATTGCGCGACTTCTTTGCACTGTTTCGGAAACGTTGTGGCGATTAAAACAGAAAAGATGGTCGCGATCGGGATGGTGAGCGACGTCGAGCCGTTGATGAGCGTCGATAACGATTTGGAGAGGTAACAGGACGCCGCGGAATACGCGAGCGCCGCGGAGGCGTTGTAGGTGCTGAAACCTTTACCGGAAGAGTCCTCCTTTGCAATCTCAATCTCTTCTTTTTCCGCTTTTTCCGCCGACGACGACGAATTACTATTCGTACTACTCGTTTTACTACCACTACCACTACCACTACCACTACTACTTATACTCGTACTCTTCTCTTCTTCGCCATCTTTAACATACTCCGCGTCCCTGGCCAAGTAAAACAACAACGCGAAATACAAAACGTTGCACAAATTATCCGCGGCTAACCCAGCGCCTAAAACTTTCGGGCTCACGTTCAACACGTTCGCCACGGCCACGTAATTCACCGCCCCGCCGATGTGCCTGCTCGTCAACGCCGCGCACACTTTCCACGCCTCGTCGCCCAAGGAAAGCAGAGGCACGAGCGTATACCCGACGACGCCGCCGAGCAACGTCCCGATCGATCCGAAACAAAACAAAGGCACCAACCTTCCCGTGGCTTTAAACACCACTCTTAAATTCGCGCTGAATAAAAGTAACGGTACCGCGAGCGGTAAAATGATGTGGTTGATTTGATCATACGTCGGCGATACGTGCGGTATGACGCCTACGTTGGCTAAAATCAAGGTCGTCAAGGCACTAATCAAACACGCGCCGCCTAGGGACGCGCCCCACGGTTTCGTTTCCGCCCACGTGCCGAAGTGCGAGGACGCTAATAATATGGCCCAAATTCCAAAGGAGTCTATGGGTTGGATCGAGAATGAAGCGAGCATTGGACTCGCAGACGTTCGCAACAACCCCCCCCGACCGTTATTATTGAAAGCCGTTACGCCGTTACACGATGAGGATGGAATCGTCGCGGAAAAATCGTTTTCCGACTCGAAAGAACGCTTCTTCTTGGACGAAATTGCGTAAAACTGCAAAGCATATTTCCGTCTTTTTCTCGTTCTTTCGTCGTTCGCGAAAACGCGCGTTCGCGTCGCGCTTGTAGTACTCGTACTCTTAAGCGTAAAAAGCGTCATTATTTGTGCCGACATTTACGCGTAAAATATCTCATCGGAAACGAGCAACGAATATGGCGACGATGCGATCGATGAAAACGATCGCAAATCGTAAACATCCAAACATCATTTCGCAAACGCTTCTTTCCTCCAATAAGTCATCGACGTTTTCTTCTTCCGGTGGTCGACAACTTAAAGCGCAACAAAATCAGATGGAACAGAAACCGGCGGATCAGCGCAAAGTGTTCCTCGGCGTCTCCGTCGGTTTAGTCGTGTGCGCGATTCCATTCCTGTTTAAAACGATACAAAAGAGAGAACTGAACGTGGCGAACATGAGAGATGGTAATAGTAGTGGTTTTACCGGGAGTAGTAGTAATAGTAATAGTATTGTAGACGAGAATAAAGAGGACGCGAGGAAAGCGAGATTGAGTTTTAGGAGAAGTAAACAAAGTTGAAACGGATGCGGATGGATGCGGATGTTTCTAATAATACAATACACTAATAATAACGTCATCGCATTTTATGTAGACATGCTTATGCGTAGGAGTTTTAACCTCGAAGTTAGAATAAAATAGCTTTCGCGTACTCTCGCGCGGCCGGCGGCGAAGCGGGAAAATCCGCCTCTAGTTAACTCTCTCTTTCGCCGGATGATACGTGTTCCTACGAACACAATTATATATCGCATAATAACCTCTCTTCTTCTGTTGTCCGCTTTTACTACTAAACGTTCTCGTCTCTTAAACGTTGTTGTAATTATTGTTTTGCATTTCTAATCTCGTGCCACTTTCGTGGCAATATCGGACGCACTTTTCCAAGTTTGTATCCGAGCGAGCGGATTTAGAGAGGATCTCGCGCGCGTCCAAGACTTTGGCGCGGATGGTCGCAGAGGAGGGGGATAATCCGGAGGACGCTTTCATCTTTCCCAAAGGCGAAGGACTCGCGGGGCTATTCGATACAGAGGATAATCGACTGGTGTTGCTCACCGGGACTTTGGAGAGGTTTTTTAATACTATCTTTCGCTGTTCGCACACGGCTAAGCGTCGCTTGGTAACTCCTTGTCCTCCTCCGTGGAGAACGCCCCCATAGGTGTCTCCTCTCAAATTCGTATTCGAAGAATGATGATGATGGTTGTAGTCGTCGCAGCAAAACACGCTCGTGCTGTTCGCGTCGCCGAATAATGTTTGAAAACTCCCATCGTTGAACGTGAACGTCGTCGCGTTGGACCGTCCGGTTCGCCAGTAGTTGATCATAGCGCCTCGGTCGAGCAATAAAGATATCGATTTTGAGATATCAAAGAGCGGGTTCTTGTCGTAGTAGTAGTTTGGATCGTGCGGATCGAGTTGAAGGTTTTCTTTTTCGACTTTCTTTCTCTTCTCTGTCGTCGTCGTCGTGTCGTCGTCCTCGTTAATCTCGTTCTCGTCGTTGCAACCTCTACTAAACTCTTCCTCTTTTCTCAACAAAATCTCTTTAAAACGCAACAAAATAGCCGTCTTCTTGGCTAAATCGCGATTGAAATGATCATCTCCGGCATTTCCACTTTGCGCGTGGCGAAGAGGCACTGCGATGCACATTTTCGAGCTAAACTTTTTACGAGGCGAGATTCTCTTCTCCGCGCTGCTACTATTATGAGCGGTCGTTGCCGATACGTTGTTTGGCCAATAAAACACGCACTTGCCGCATTTCGTCAACACCGCTCTCGATTCGTCGTTGAAAATGGCACTGAAAGAGTTATCCGTTAACGCGTAGCCGAGACCCCACTGCTCGGTTTGGTTCGTAAAATGTTTTACCTTGATTCTCGCAGAGAGCGGCATATGGTCGTCGTTGTTGTTGCTGTTGTTGTTTGCCGAGGATGACGTCGATAACCCCGATGAACGGTTTTTGTCGTTCGTTCTGGCGAAGCTCGTCATTGTTATCGGCGGAGACGTCGTCGTCGTTTGCGCACCACCATTTCCGGCGTTGACGGAAATTTGCGCCAACGCTACCCTTGCGGATTCGATGTTTTCTCGTTCGGTAGTAGTAGTAGTAGATCCACCCATCGTGGCGCTTCTCGTTCGTCTCGTCCAACTCTTTTGACCGTTCAGCGCGTGTTGATGTTGCTGTAAAGCATGCTTTGTCTCGGCTTTCATTTGCCGCAAACCAGATATCGATTCTAATGCCGAATGCATTGGGCTTTGATTTTGATGAGCTTTGTTCGAAGACGAAGAAACCAAAGGAGGCACGCTCGCGGCGCGTCGCGGCGTCGTCGACGACGTCGTCATCGCGTCGGCGATGATAATGTTTCTGTTGCGATTATCGTATTCAGTCATCCTCGTCGTCTGAATCGTCGCCGCCGTTTGATGATTGTTCGCAGCTGCCCAAACGACATCGAAAAATGGATGCTCTAAAATCTCAACGCCGGTTAAGCGCTTCTCGGCTTCGGCTAATAAACACCTTTTGACTAAATCTCGACTGGTCGCGCTTATCGGAAACCTATACTTTGGAAGGTTTGGAACGGTTTCATTCTTGGTGCTCTTGTTGTTGTTTTCATCACTATTATTATTATTGTTGTTCTTCTTCGCGGTGGTGGTGGTAACATTCATCAATAAATGTTCGCTCGACAACACTTTCAGACACTGTCGATCGTCTGGAAATCCGAAATCCGTCTTCCGAATTCGATTGTACGTCGCTTCCACCGATTCGGTTTGAAACGGCGGTTCGCCGCACAACAAAGCGTATATTATAACGCCTAACGACCAAATATCGGATGCAGAGTTATGCCCCGGGCCTTGACTTCCGGCTAAAACCTCCGGCGCGATGTAGTTTGGCGTCCCGCACACCGTGAATTTCTTCTCGCGCTTATGCGCTAACTGCACGGCTAAACCGAAATCGCCAATTTTGATTCTGGGTTGACGATATCCACTGCTATGATGATTACTACTACTACTTCCAGATTCTAACAAAAACGACCGCTCCATCCGTTCGAAAGCTTTCAACCTCTCCTCGCCGGTCTGAAACCGTCTCAACACGCTCTCGCTCTCGTCCGCCATCGCCGACGCTTCTTTCAAGCCATAATCCGTTATAAAGACGTTCCCTAACTTCAAATCTCTGTGAACGACTAATTTCTCGTGCAAATACTGCATCGCTTGCGAAATCTCCCAAACGTATACGCTCGTTTCCGTTTCCGTAATCGCGCCTCGGTATTTAATCACATCCGCCAACGTCCTATCCGAACACTTCTCCATCAATATGTACACGTTCATCTCGTCTTCGAAACATTTCTTAAATTTCACGATAAACTCGTGCTCCGCGTTGCGGTGGATTCGAATTTCCGCCAACATCTTGTCCTTTTGCTTTTGCCGTTCCAAATTTTTCTTCGAGACAACCTTCGCTGCGTAATAATTATACGAAGATGATTGCGATTCGACGCCATCATCATCGCGAGAAGAGGAGGGTTTCTTGTTCAAATCTTTCACGGAGTATACGATTGCAAACCCTCCTTTACCGAGAAGTTTCATTTTCTTGTACGAATTTTTCGTTCTTCCCGTCGTCGATATCTTCGTCAAAGCAGCTTCTTCTTCCCCCAAAGGATTGCGTCTCGAATTGATTTGAATCTCATTTTCGGTTAAACTTCTCGTGCTCGTCGTTTCTCGGTACTCTCTGATGATGTCCGGGCACACGGAAACGGACGTGGTTGTTTTGGTCGTCGTCTTTTCGTTCTTCTTTTTTATCGCTTTCGTTACAAAGTCTTCTCGTTTATTCTCGTCAATAATGTGATTTTTGTTTCCTTCTTTCCCCGTCGATGTCGATATAAAATGACCTATTACATTTCGTTCGTTTCTGTCCGCCAGAGGCGACCGTATTTGTCGATTTCGTTGTTGCTCGCCATTCTCGCCGTTGCCTCCTCCTCCTCCTCCTCTGCTGCGAAACAACATTCGTGTTCGTTCTCGGAGAGACGGATATAGAGATTGTTCTTTTGTGAGGATTTTTTTTCCCCTATTTTTTTATATCTAAAACCAACGGAAGAACAACGGACACTTTTTTAAAAAATTGATGCATTTTCTGCTTCTTTTTATCCGACCTCTGGCGATACAACCGGACTCGTTTCGTGAGGCAATTGAACCAAAACGAAGCATCGATGAATGCTCTGCTGCTCTCATGTATTTATTCAGTATTTACGTGTCCGTTTGATGCTATAAATGTGTCTGTTTTATGGGAAAATTGACTAAATTTCAATCACATTAAAAAAAGGCTGTCTGTCAAACAAAAGTTTGAAAATATGACCTAGTAATAAACTTGAACACTTGTTGGTCCTACTGCCCTCCTTGAGTGTACTATTTTGCGCGCCGCGCTCGTATAATATACGCAATTGCACCAGACAAACCAGCCGTTACGATGACACGTAGCCGTTCTCGTGCTTCTGTTATGCGCTTGGTCTCGTCTTCCGGAAGAGTTTGTGATCAGAAAAGAATCACTCTGTGCGCTAATCTGAGCACCAGAGAAAACACCATAAACACCCTAAATACAATCGTTTCGAACATTTTAAATATCTCGTTCGCCTCATTGTTGTGAGAAGAAGAAGAAGAAGAGGAAGAACAACGCTCTTAAGAACAAGAACGCACACATAATGAGCGACGACGAGAATAAAGAGAGAGAAGATGAGTTTTCAAAAAAGGGTAATAATGCTGTTGTTTTGGAGGAGGAAGAAGAAGGGTTGAAAGAGGAAAAAAATGACGAGACAAATCATCTCCCCAATAATAACAACAAAGAGACGAATACGAAGAAGAAATACAAGAGCGAAAAATCGGTCAAGTTTCTCTTCCGGGAAGCGACCAAAGCGAGAAACGAACACGTGCATTCGATGAATACTACTAAGAGTAAGGTCGTGGAGTTAGAGTACGAGAAAGAACGAGAGGAAGAGGAAGATTTTTCGACTCCGGATTCGAAAGATTCCGTGCAGACGATTTTGCAAAAACAACTGAAAGAAGAAGAGTTTACGAATACCGTGAAAGGACATCAAAAGAGACGAAAAGATTACGTCCTCCCGGAAACTAAAAGACCGGATGCATCGAACACGTTCCCGATGATGGGGATTCCGGTGGCGTTTCCGAAAGGCTTGACGCCTTTGATCCCGCAAAAGATTGTCATGTCGAAAGTGTTGCAAGCGCTCAAGACGAAGCAACACGCGTTGGTGGAGTCGCCGACCGGTACGGGGAAGAGTTTAGCCTTGCTGTGCGCGTCGTTGGCGTTTCAGAAGGAGATGAGGAGGCAGATTTGGGAGAAACGGGCGAAAATTGGGACGACGCCGGAGAATAAAGGGTTGCCGGATGGGTGGAGAGCCGCGAACGGGATGTTTGTCGGCGCGAGAGAGGCGGAAACGGTGAAAATGGAAACAGGAGAAGAAGTTAAAGAAGAAAAAGATAAAACGAGGATAAAGTCAGAAGAAGCTGCGACGACGACGACGACGAACAACAACAACAATAGCGAGAAACCCGAGGGAATGGTGGATTACGAAAAACAACAATCGATGAAAAAGATTTTGATGGAAAGGTTGGATAGAGAGGAAGAACAAATTCCCAGAATTTTCTTGTGTTCGCGAACGCATTCGCAAATCGCTCAGTTAGCGAGAGAGTTGAAGAGGTGCCCGTACAGGCCAAACTTTTCGGTGTTAGGATCTCGACAACAGTTCTGTCCGGCCAAGAAAACGGACGAGGAGTGTCAAGAGATGACCAGAGGGTGCGTGAAAGCGGTGCCGCCGCATTCAACGAGCTCAAAGTGCGCGTATTTCAATCGCCAGGCGCACTTATTAGACGAGATGTTAAACGCGCACATTTGGGACATCGAAGATTTGAAGTACGCCGCAGAGGAACACGAGGCGTGCACTTTTTACGTCACGAAAGAGTTATACAAAGATGCCGAGTTTGTTTTGTGTCCGTATAATTACATTTTCGACGAGGGCATTCGCGCGGCGATGGATATCGATTTAACAAACGCCGCTATCATCATAGACGAAGGACACAACATCGAAGACGTCTGCAGAGAAGGCGCGTCGGTGGAAGTCTACGAGAAAGATTTAGAGAGATATTTAAACGAAATTGGGATATTGGTTGTCACTTTTCCGGAAGCTTTACCGGTGAAGAACTTCTTGATTCAAATTGCCGCGTGGATCTCGAGAAAGATGAAACAGAGACAGGAGTTCGATCGATACAAACAAACGAGAACGATAATCGATCAAAACGTCATAATCGAAGAGTTATATGACGCGTTATGTAACGTAAAACGAGAAAAGGAGACGTTAGACTCCGTTTTGAAAGAAGTCCAAGCGATAACGGCCAAGCAATCGCGAACTATGCAAATGATCTCGGAACGAGGCGAGAAAGTCACCGGAGTCTTGGGCATGCAAGCCATGCGATTCGCGAACGAAATCGCGACGAAATTCTCCTTGTTCAAAAAGTACTCCAACGATTACGTCTTATGCATCGCGCAATTCGCGCACGACGCGTTCAACAACCCAGCGGACAAACCAAAACACGACGAGAAGACTGGCGGTTTTGCCCTGTGGTGTCTCCGGCCGGCGGTGGCGTTCGAACGAGTCGCCGAGAAAGCGCGGTGCGTGATTTTAACCTCAGGCACGTTATCTCCGACGTCTTCGTTAGAGGGTGAATTGGGCGTTCCGTTCCCGATTAAAGTCGACGCCCCGCACGTCGTTCCGAACAACCAAATCTTCGTGGAAAGTCTCGATACGCTCGGTGCCATCACGAGGAGAAATTTACAATCGAGCGGCCAAGATTTTTCCGCGCGATTAGGCGACATGCTTTTACGGTATTGCAAACACATTCCAGGAGGCGTTTTAGTGTTTCTCCCGTCCTACGAACTCATCCAGAGGATCTCGGACGAGTGGTTCCACACCACCGGACACCACGCGCAAATTTCGAAGCACAAGAAAATCGTGTTCGAAACCGGCGGATCTCGAGGTTTCGACGAAACCCTCGAAGACTTCAGAGACGGTTTGAAAAAGAAAGGCTCGTTACTCTTTGCCGTTTTCCGTGGCAAATGTTCAGAAGGCTTGGATTTTAAAGACAACGCCGCGCGGGCGGTGTTTTGCATCGGAATCCCGTTCCCGAACCTCGGCGACGTCAAAGTGAACCTCAAGAAACAGTTCAACTCGTCCGCGCACGGAGCGCAGAAAAACTTACTCGACGGCAATCGATGGTACGAACACCAAGCGTTTCGAGCGTATAACCAAGCGTTAGGTCGATGCGTTAGGCATTTACACGATTACGCCGCTATTTTCTTGGTCGACCAGAGGTTTTGTCACAACCGCGAGAATATAAACTTAATCAGCAAATGGGTTCGAGGCCGCGTGCGTACGAGCGGCGGCCTCAACGAATCCGTTGGCATGTTAAATGAATTTTTCCAAACGCTCCAAGCGAATCCACCAGAAGAGAAAAAAGTTAAGAAGTGAAAGAGACTTATTAAATTGCTGTAATATCATCATCATACTATATTGTACCATTATTATACTCGTAGTACCTTGCCAAAAGAAGTACTCGTGGGTTATTACAAAATGCTACCTTAGCTTGCCTATAATTCAGTATCCCTCTGCGGGTAAGATGCCCGTACCAGCGACAGTACCACACAACAACCAATTAAGTCTTTAGGGGAATTCTCCTCACAATTTAGCAGAACAAACAGAACAAAATGAATGCATCCGAACGAAAGGAAAACAGAATAAACCTAAACCTCCCTGTCGGTGATAATGAGTATGAGTATAACTCTCGCACTCTCGAACCAAACTGCGTGCATTATTCCATCTACTTCGACGACGTTTCTTGCGCGTTGGAGGAGAAAAAGAACGAAATTTTCAAACATTTAGAAGCAGACTTTGAAGCGAAAGAAGCATTAATATCATCGAAAATGAAGCGAAGAGGAGATGTTTACGACTCTTACTGTTACCACCGAGAAGGATTCAACCTCACCCGTTCATTCTGCGACGCGACAGAAAGATGGTGCTTGAAAGGATCGACGAAATTTGGAGACGCTTTAGACGACGAGTGGATGGTAGCGTCCATCTTAATTCGATTAAGCGAACGATTTGAAGACATATCAGTTCGAGTTTTCGACGACGACGGTGAGTTTTTATTGGTAGAATGCTCGCACGTGTTACCGAAATGGGTGGAGCCAGACGTGGCGGAAGGGAGGACGTTCATTAGATCCGGCGCGGTGCACGTCGTTTACGAGGCGGACGAATCGAGGAGGAAGGAACGAGAGGAAGACGAAGAAAAAATAGAAGACAGAGCGGATGCGCTGAAGACGAATTTGGACGCGTTGAATGCGTTGATTGAAGCTTCTGATCCGCAAAAGTACAGGTTAGGCGATGCGATTGACGCGCATCTCGAAGAGACAAAGATGAAGAAATATCAAACCGAGGAGGCGATTGTAACGTCCAGACATCTCGCTCGCGCGTTACTTCCGAAACGCGTTCGGAAAGCTTTGCAATGTGGGATGAAATCGATGAAGCAAAAACAAACGTTCATTCAATTGGCGACTCGCATGTTTTACGAGCGGACGCCTGCGGACGTGCGAAGCTCGAAAGACTTTCGCAATTTGAACTTTAATAAAGCCGCCGCCTCAAATGCGGGAAGGGAGGAGGAAGAGGAGGAGAGTTCCATCATCCAAGAAGACGCGATGAATGAGATGGACTCCGCCACGCTCCGCTTCTCTCGATGCGCGTACGCGCAACTCGCTCGAGCAAAGTTCGACACGCCGAGAAAGTATCCGATGAATGTGATTGCGAAAACAACCGACGCGGATTTGCACAACGCGTTTGATATCGGGATGAAGTTAGTGGTCGGGATGGAGGTTGCGTTGGAAAAGCTTTTGATGAGCAGCGAAGATGATATTTTAGACGACGAGGATTTGGCGAAGACATTCAACGCGGAGGAAATCGCGGCGATTTTGCAATTCAAAGACGCGTTAGAACGCGTTGTAGAAACAAAGGAAGACGAAGAGGCGTTGCAAAACCTCGAACCGGAAAGCGACCAGTGGATGCGCGACGGCATGCGCGAATTAGACAACGAGATTTTAGCGAGAGCGGCGGAGCGCGAGTTGCATCCTATCTCGGACGACGAAGAAGGACGAAGCGCCTTTGACGACGAATTCGATTTCGACGACGATCTCAAAAACGACGAACGGCGAGGGAAAGAGCAAGTATTCAGCGAGGACGTGAAACGAGTCGGGAAAAAACTCGGGACGTTTATGAACGCGAAAGCGACGTATAAAGGCGCGGAAGAAGTGCGGCACGCGAACAACAACAACAACGGTGGTAATAATAATAGCAGTAGTTATTCCAAGGAGAAGAAGAAAGAAATTGCGCCGCCGGAACTCGACGCCCACGCGTTCGAACGCGATTTAATGAACGCTTTGATGGACGACCCGGAGTCGGAACAGTTTTTAGAGCAATTCACGAAAGATTTAGCTTTTCACGACAATCCCACGGGCGATTTGAGGAGAAAAGTCGAACACGACGTCGTTCAAAACGAACTCGATTTACAAGCGGAAGATTTCGACGTCGCGTACGAGGCGGCGTTGAGAGAGCAACTGCTCGGGTCGCACGTGGAAGAGTCCGTGAAACGAACGACAACGACGAAAAAGACGACTATTGATGCGAATGACGAAGAAAGCATCATGGAAAGCGAAACGATTAAAGACGTTTTGAAATCCGCGGTGATGCAAAACGGCCAATCCGGGCCGGCGACGATTTTGCTCGGCACGTTACGAGACGAAGAAGAAGAAGAAGGCTAAGGTCAAAGAAATAGAGTATTAAGATGTTATTAAAGCTACAGTAGGTACAGCAATTAGTATTATACAAAACGCGCAACTTTCTTACTCTAAGCGCGCTGCTGTCTTTTCGAAGACCGCTGGTTCAATCCTCCATCTATTTGCCTTTTCGCTTTCTCCCGCAACTTCTCCACGTTTGATTCGCCAAAGACCGCCGCGTTGGTGTTCGAATCATCCATGGTAGAAACAGTCTCGTCCTCGTCCGCGCGTTCAATCACGCATTTTCTCCCGTACAAGTGCGCGTTCCCTAACGCTTCCATCGCGTCTGTCGCTTCCCTTTGCGTCGTGTATTCAATAAACGCGAAACCTCGGTGCGATCCGTCGAATTTCTTCGGCACGCGAACGGATTTCAGAACGCCGAACGGATTGAACAATAGTTGCAAGTCGCGTTTGGTCGCCTCGAACGCGACGTTCCGAAGAACGAGCTTGGTCGCTGATCTGCCTTTTGGTATTTTGGATTTCTTTTTCGCGAGTTTCTCGTTGGTGTTGTTGTCGTCCTCGAAGACGGTTTCTCGTTGTTGAGAGGACGACATTTTCTGCCTCGAAAGCTCGATCGATAAGACTTTACCGTCTAACTTCCCGACGCCGGTGGAGACTAATTTCGAGCATATCGAGGCGGTTTCGTGCGATTCAAACTCGACGAAACCAAATCCTTTCGATAAGGAAGGTTTACCGTCTGAATTTGGTTTTCGGGCGATTTTGGCGGAGACGAGTCTTCGGTTCTTCCCGCCGGCGCGTTTGCAGAGATTTTCAAAGAATTGAAGAAAACTCTCGTCCGTGGTGGCAAAGTCGATGTTTTTCACGAAGAGAACTTTAGACTTTTCTTCGTTGTCCTCGAAATCATCGTCTTTGTTGAACTTTGTTCTTCTCTCGTCGTTGGTTTCCGTCGTATCATCATCATCGTCGTCATTCTTCTTCTTCGATGTCTTGAAAATGTCTTTCGGCGCCCATTCGACGTATAACGGAACGTGTCTGTACCTCTTGTACGCTAACCCTTGAAACGCTCTTCGCGCTTCGTTGCTCTCTAAAAATTCCGCGATTGCAATCGTCCTGGTCGATGGTAACACCAATTGACTCAAAGTGCCAAACTTTTCGCACATCTCTCGCAAATCGGATTCCTCGGATTCGTACGGTAAATTTTTAATCAAAATCGAATGTTGCGAACGCGCGATTTTGACATTTTCTCTCGATTCCGCCGCAGATTCGAGCGCGTGGACGTTCACGCCGACATCGCCGAGTTCTTTTTTCGTGTTTGCGATGACTTGCGCTTCGCCGAGCGCGACCCGCACCGCGACGTCTTCGGTTTCCGTGCTCAACAAATCGCCTTTGTCGACGCCGTACATCGCGGCGACCGCGGAGAGGACGGTGTCTTGACGCATGAAGAGCGCGTTCCATGCTTTTTTATCAGCCGCGTCCGCTTTGCGCATGTGCTCTTTTTGTTTCTTGTAAGAGTTGTTTGGGTCGTTCTCGTCGTCGTTATCTTCCCCGTTGTCGGTTTTGTCGTCGTTTAAAGTTATCCTCCCGACGCCGCCTAACGTGTTCTTTTCCGCGTTCGTCGGCGCTCGTTTCGCCGGTAATACGTGTAAAATGCGACCTTGGAAAATAGCACCGTCTAACACGTCGATGCATTTCACGCCGTCTTCCGGCAACGCGAACGTCGCGTATGCCAATCCTTTGCTCTGTTTCGTCGATTTGTCCACTAAGACGTGCACTGCGGTCAACTTTCCGACGTGAGATTGCATGTGGTCGAATATTTCCTCCTCCGTGCACGTATACGGAAGGTTGCGAAGGAACACGCGACCGGTTTCTTGTAAAGATTCCATGTCCGACGCTTGGACGACTTCGACTTCTTTTATTGTTGCTTTCTCATCATCTTTCGACTTCTTTGATGACTTTTTCTTCTCCGTATTATCGACGTCGTCGCCTTTCTCCAAGGAAAATTCCTTTCCTTCATCGTCGTTACTCTTTTCGCCGTTGTTCTCGTCGTCGTCGTCGTCCGAAGAATTTTCCTCCTCCTCTTCCTCCTCGGAATCCTCCGAATCGCTGCTAAAATTCCCTTTCTTCGCCTTCAAATACTCCATGTCCGAAACCGCGTCGTCTTTCTTAACGTCGTCTGAATCGGAATCTTCTATTTCTTCTTCATCGTCGCTACCACTACTATTATCATCACTACTATCGTCGTTATCTAAATCCTGGTACTCGTCGTCGTCTGAATCCTCGTTCGCGTTCCCGCCTTCGGTATCTTCGATGTCGGCGAGTTTTGTTTGCGCGGGAGGACCTCCAGAGGACGCGTACTCGTCTTCGTGCACTAACCCGTCCGACCAAAATTTCGCCGCAAATTTACTCTTCGGGAGCATCAAAGCCATGTACTCTCTAAATTTCGGATCTTCTCGTAATTTCTCGTCCAACATTTTCTCCTCGGGCGATACGAACTGTTCTTTCTTCATCTTCATTAGAGCGGCTTTTTCCATCTTAATTCTCTCCCGGACGCCGATAAATCGATTCGGATCCTTCTTTTCCTCTCTGTCGTCGTCCTCGTCTTCTTTATTCTTCTTCTTTAACTTCTTCTCTTCCTCTCTTTTCAATCTCTCGTTCGCGCTCGTCCCCGCCGAATACTTCGACCACGAGGCCCTTTCGCTCAAAGCCGCTCGCTCTTTCCGACTCGCCGCGAAGGAGACATCGATCCGACTCGTATCGATGAACGTGTCGTGGAAATATTTCTGTGCTAAGATTGCCATCTTTTCCGTTTTGTACCCTATAAATCCCAGACATCGAGATTGAGTATTTTGCCGCTTTCGATGTTGCCGCCAACTACTCCTCGAGGTATCGTCGTTCCCGCCGTGCGTATTTTTAATCACGCAATCGGTCACTTCTCCCAGTGGGGAAAAATGCTCTCGAAACCGAATTTCAGTGTAATGTTTCGGGAGGTTTTTTATGCACAAACGGGAGGAGACGAAAGGAGTTTGAACATCATCCGATGGATCCTCCGGATTCGCCTTAAAAGCTTCTCGTTGGTCTTCTTTGCCTCCCATTTGGTCTTATTAGTATTCTTATTATTCTTATTATTACGGGACGATGATCTTTCCGATTGCGACGATGATTTTGCGAGTAGCTCACTCTCTCTCGATGTTATTATCGCGCGCGTGTGATAAACTTCTTGTCTTCTTTGTCTTCTTCTCTTTGCCGGCGTAAACGTCAGAGACACACACACACAGAACCGCCGCCGGGGAAAATTGGATTTTCTGAGTAATGTTCTTTGCACTCTAGAGATATATAATACCCTCTCGAATAAAATCTCTAATGAGAGAGTTCAAAAGCACGCTCTTAAACGAGCAATAACGTAGCTCTGGGTGAAACGACTCGTTCGTGTTCCGAGCGTCGGTGTTCAGAAGACACTGTTGAAGACTGAGGCTCACAATCTGGCAGATTAATTGAGTTTCGGACATTTAGGGTTTTTTTATGTACTTCTCTTTCTCTCTCGCATTTTTGGTTACGCGTCAAACTGAAAGAAGATTTTAGACGACGATAAAGAGGTACGTGTTTATGCGAACGTTTTTTTTGTGCCCTCGCGTTCTTTGTGACTACTACTCGCGTTGTATATTCGATGTACTTTCTTAGCAGAGAGAGAGAGAGGAGGAGGAGTCTCTCTCTCGAACGCGCGTGTGCGATGAGAATCGTTGCGTTTCGTTTTCCGCGAAAAATGAGAAATTTGGTATTCGCGAAAAGGACACAAACGCGGACGTCGTTTTGAATCGCTTTTCGGAAGAAAACGTTTTAATTTGAGAGAAACGACACCGTTAGATGTCACCGAACGCGTAATCGCGTTTTAATCGCTTCGCGACGGCGAGTTTGAGCGTCGATTTCGACGAGATTTCGAGAGTCTTGGATTTTCTCTTTTTTAGGACTTAAGGAAGGCTTGAGGGTCTTGTTTCCTCCTCCTTTCTGATTCTGTTTTTACTACTGCTGTGTTTTGATATTATGGTTTCTTCTTTTCTCTTTAATACTAACCTCTTATTGAACCTTTTATTATTATTCATCACATTCAGAAAACAAAGATGAGACTCGTAAAAACGGAGCGTACGCTCGACATTCCGGAAGGCGTCACGGTGAAGATGAGCGGCCGCAAAATCACCGTCTCGGGGCCGAGAGGCGAACTGAAGAGAGATTTCAACCACGTCGCGAAGATTGATTTACACCACGACAAGGAAAACAACAAGATTGTCGCGGCGATGTACTTTCCGACGAGTAAAATCACCTCGGCGTTGCGATCGACGTGCTCGAACATCAGCAACTTGTTCGACGGCGTTTTGTACGGGTTCGAGTACAAGATGAGAGCGGTGTACGCGCACTTTCCGATTAACATCAACATCGACGAAAAGAAGGGCGACATGGTGGAAATTCGTAACTTTTTGGGCGAGAAGAGACCGAGGAAATGTAAGATGTTGCCGGGCGTGAAAGCGGAACGATCGAGCGACGTGAAGGATCAAATCGTCTTGACTGGGAACGACATCGACAACGTTTCCAAGAGCTGCGCGTTGATCCACGATTCGTGCTTGGTGAAGAAGAAGGACATTCGTAAATTTTTAGATGGCATGTACGTCTCCGAGAAGAGAGTCATGAAGCCGGATGAATAATAAAAGAGTAGTAGTATTGATGATCATCGATCGCGGTTTGCGCATAACGCAATCGGGTTAGAGAGAGAGAGAGAGAGAGAGATTATTACGTTTTATATCATCGTCGGATATAATAAATTTAGAGGGTGTTTCCTAGCTTAGCAATACTTTTTTTATGACAACTGCTACATACTGTATACGGTTGTGTAATACATTCAATTCATATATATCTTCACTACGTACGCGTTTGTGTGTGTTTGAAAGAAAGAAAGAAAATGAATTCTTTTTTTTACCCCGAGCCTCGTTGGAAAACCGCATGTGGTGCATGCGTGATGCAATGAATAAAAAACGACTTCATTTCCGAGCGGCTTTTGCGTCCAACGACTCTCGAAAACACTTTCGCAAAAATGATTCGACATAACCTTTGTTCCTCTCTTGCGTCTTTCCTGTTCTTCTTTTTCTTTATCCTCGTCGTTAATGTTTCCGCGCAGAAGAAAAATGATTTCTCGGAAACGCTTCGATTGTTGCTCGATAAAACACCACCTCGGACGACGTGTTTACCCTCGGACGAATTCGTTCGAGTTTCCGGCGACTCCTTTATTTTGAACGAGAAACCGTTCACGTTCGCCGGGTGGAATCAGTGGGAGGTCGTGGAAGCGGCTTCAAACGCACCACCGCCGTACCGATGGACGCCGAAGTTGGGCATAGAACACATCACGAACCAGCTCGATGTGGCGGTGCGAACCGGCTTGAAAGTGGTGAGGATTTGGATGCATCCAATCACGGAAGGCTACGCTTTAAGGCCGACGAAAACGACCTGGAACGAGAGAGCGTTGTAAGGTTTGGATTTTTTTCTCAGCGAGTGCGAGAAACGAGAGGTTAAAGTCGTTTTAGTCCTCGCGGATAATTGGTACGCCACGGGCGGGATCAAAGAGTATTGCGAATGGTCGAGGACGTGTCGAGATCAGAGCGAGTTTTTTACGGACGAGGAAGCGCAGAAGTACTACAAGGAAACGATTAATTACCTGGCGTACAGAACGAATTCAATCACGAAGCGTCAGTACCGAGACGATCCGACGATTATGGCGTGGAATCTAGCCAACGAAGCGAGAGCGAAAGGCAAGTCGAAAGAGGACATGCGACGGTGGATCGAAGCTTCGTGCGAATATCTGAAGAAGAAAGCGCCGAACCATTTAGTGGCAGTTGGTTACGAGGGATTTAGCGACGACAGCAGACGACGTGACGCGGATTTCATGAACCCAGGGAAAGGAGGTGGTCGTTGGGCCGGACGAGAAGGACAAGACTTTTTGTCGCAAGTCGTCGAGTCTTCGTGCGTGGATTACGCCGGGATACACGTTTGGCCGGACGCCTGGGACGTCGAAACGCCCGAGTTTCAAAAGCAATTCATTTTGAACCGAGCGAAACTCGTGAACGGAAAGAAACCATTCGTTTTGGAAGAGTTTGGTATCATCGTCGGGAAATCACCGGAAGAGAGAAAAGAGGACATGAAGAAGCGAGACTTATATTTCAAAAACGCGTTCGAAACGACCGAGAAACTCGCCAAGGAGAACAAAATCAGCGGCTCGATGTTTTGGCACTTTTACGATGAAAATGTCGGTCCCGGTCGGTTCGGTGTTCGAACGAGCGACGCGTCAACGTGGAAAATGATTGAAAATCACGCCAAGTTTATGGCTCGATTGAGTGGATTGCAAACGAGTTGCCCCGTCGCCGCGGAGAACGACGTTTCTACTCAATCTTCTTCAAATACCGGTACCACGTAAAAAGGGACCAAATAACTTTTACTTTTAACAATATTGCGAGATAAATAAAAGTTACTCTAAAAACTCTCTCTACTCACCGTACGAACGACTCGAAACGAAACACATCCACGCGCTATTCTCGCTCCCGCTCTCCTCGCCTCCCGTCCTCTCTCCAGCACACTCCTCGTTTTCCTCCGCTTCCCAAACGAACTTAATCTCGTCTTCCCCAAACCCCTCTCTCACACAGTCTTCGTCCAACTCGCACTCTTTCATCGAATACGCCGAGACGATTATCGGCGCGTTCGGATATCTTTTCAACACGCGTTTAAAGCTCTCCAACCAGGAATCGTACCCCCAAACGCCGGCGTTAAACGCAAACGCCACATCGTATTCTATTTCGTCCTTTTCTCTGTTTCTCTCGTGAAATAAACACCGCTCGCGTTCGACGACGTTTATTCGCGCCGCTTTTCCCTTTGTCTTCTTCTTTCTCTTCTCCTCCTCATCGTCATCATTTTCATCGTCGTCTTCGCCGCTCTCGTTGCTTCTCCCTCTGCTTGTCAAATCATCATCAACATCGAAAACTAAATTCGGTCCAAACAAGCTCAAATTTACGCACTGTTCTCTGCCCAAGTCCTTAAATATCCGTTCGGTTACCCTGTCGTTTTTGCCTTCGCGTCGATCGCAGCCTAAAAGGAGCACGTTGATCGTTTTCTCGCCTTTAAAAGCGTTTCCAATTTTGGCAAATTTTGCGCTCAAAATGGGTTCGTTTTGTAACCGATCGAACGCACGGAGGATGGTTTTTGATCTCGAGGTGAGGTCTAAAGAATTACTATTGTAGTCGTCGTTCTTTCCTCTCGCTCGCATTCTTTCTCCGTATCCAAGCAGCGCAGGTAAAGTGTGTGTTTAGTAAGAGTTTCACATTCTTTTTTGCGTTACGTAGTGTGAGGAGTTTCTCTCTCTGTGTGATGTGTGTTTTTACAACAAGCTCTTTTGTTTCTTTCTGTGCGCGCGCGTATGTGTGTATGTGTGTGTGTTGTGTTGATTTTATGGAGTGTGTAACTCTCCATGTTCGTATCGCCAATTGGGTGGGAGAGGACAGTCGTTGTCGAGGAGGTATTGTAAACATTCGGTTTGGTTTTTCTTGTGCGCTTCTCGAACGGCCAGAAGATTCCAAGGCGCTTTGGCGCTTTCGTGTAAGTACTTCAAACAGTCCAAGTGGCCGTACTCGGCCGCAAACCAACACGCAGTTTCGTCATATTTATTATACTTACGCTCGACAAGATATTCGAGTATATGAAGATGACCATATTTAGCCGCCCAAGCGGCAGTATAAGAATCCCAAGGCGCTTTCGCTCCTTCGCGTAAGTATTTGAGTACCTCGAGATGACCATTTCTGGCAGCCCATGCACACGCCCACTCATCGATAGGACACTCATTTGCCACGCAATATTTTAACATTTCCAGATTACCTTGACGTGCGGCCGCATTAATCGTCCATCCATTCCACCTACACTCTTTCTCCTCTCGCGCCCACTTGAGCAACTCGAGTTTATTCGTCTGAGCAACTTCACGGCAGAAATATCTTTCGTCCCACCAACTCGACCAAAACGATTTATGCTCCCACGCAAACTCCAAAGTCGATATCGATGACATCTCTTCTATTTTAAACCTCTTTTTCAACTCCCCCTTGCGAGACGATCTCTTCACCAACTTTCTCGTTTCACTATTCACGTCGTACAAGAATTTCAAATCCGTCGAATTCAATCTCGGAATGATATGTTTGAAACAAATATCGTCGTTCTTCACGATCAAATCCCACACATCCCTCTCGCCAACCTTCCTCTTCCGCGATCTCGTCGTTACCCCCATCGTCTCGGCGACGTAAACGACTCTTTCCCCTCCAGATAGTATATATATGTATGTATATATATCGCGCTCTTAACGGCATAAAATTGAAGAAATTCTCGAGACCAACTTGTCACTTTTGATGCACAGAAGAGAGAGTATTTTATAGAAAAGAGAGACGGACGTTTTCGACGCACAAAAACCGGCTCAATTCGAACGATAACGAAGAAGAAACGACATCAATCGAAAGCTCTCTTCCATGTGTATCACTGAGAAGCGTTTCGTTTCTTTTTATCCACTTCTGTGTACATCTAGAGCGCGTCAAAGACGGTCAATTCTCGCAAATTCACTTATTAAATTTACTCGTATTTTAGAGACGTTTTCGACACAAAAAACGGCTTCTCAGATAACACAAAATTCGATATGAATCCAGGAGAAAAGCAGGCGGAAATCTA
>Ga0209090_10000756_pt1 | contig 20364 bp, 19 predicted proteins | sample ArcticOcean_MG_C_9_FD_187432 | JGI IMG/M metagenome (GOLD analysis project Ga0209090, IMG submission 187432) | Marine microbial communities from western Arctic Ocean - ArcticOcean_MG_CB2_152 (SPAdes) (version 2) | ecosystem: Environmental > Aquatic > Marine > Oceanic | place: Arctic Ocean... | reverse complement strand
TCATTGTTGAAAATGATGAAAATGAAAATGATAATACAGGTCTGGATACACTAAAAATTCGCTATCCATTTGGAACAATCCTGATTAATGAATTTATGTCTGCACCTAATAATGACCAATCCGAATTTGTGGAACTCTTTGCATTTAGGAATCTGGATATGGTCGAATGGGCAATATCTGATAATCATTTGAATCCTGTTCTTCTCAATACTATCTCTGTTTCAAGTGGTGATTTTATTGTGGTCTTATCCGATTCAAATATGATGGACATTCTGGATGGGAATGCACATCTATTGTTCCCTTTCAATTTTCCGAGTCTGAATAATTCTGGAGATGGAATATATTTATTTGATCATACCAAATCCGTCATTGACTCACTTAATTATGATAATGACTGGCCACTTACGAGTGAAAGATCAACTGAGAAGATACGGCAATCCTACACATCCAATGGATCATCAAATTGGTTACTCGCAGATGAGAATATTTCTATGACTCCCGGTGATAAAAATAGTGTCATGGTCTTAGATGTGGATGGCATGATCATCCAGGATGCTATCACCTATTCACCCATTCCGCCTTTTCCAGATTCGGTTGTAACTATTCTAATCCCCATCGTGAATGCAGGCGTAGAATCTTTTGATGGCACCTTTTCCATTCAAATGAATGATGATGAAATTGGAGATGGAATTATTCCAACAATTTCCATGGGTGACACTGTAATGATTGAATCTGAAATTGTATCGACCTCATCAGGTGTACATTCCATTTCGATTATTTTAAACATTAACGATGATGAAAATCCGGAAAACGATATTGGAATTTTCTCATTAAATGTTCGCTATCCATTTGGATCCGTTTTGATCAATGAATTCTTGGCTGCACCCAATAATGATCAGTCCGAATTTGTAGAGTTGATCGCTTTTCAGGATTTGGAATTGATTGCTTGGGGGATTTCAGATAATGTTTTAATCCCAATTCAAATCGATTCATTTTTCGTGGAAAATGGAGATTTTTTGGTTATTCTATCCGATTCAAACATGATTGATTTTGTACATGATAGTGCACACATTACCATTCCTTCCAATTTTCCAGGCCTCAACAATTCTGCAGACGGGATCTATTTATTTGATCATACGGGTTCTGTCATTGATTCGCTTAATTATGATGGTGACTGGCCAGTTACGAATGATCATTCGACCGAGAAAAAGCGTCCATCCTATATATCAAATATATCTGGAAATTGGTCATTTGCAAATGCGATTGTTTCCATGACACCCGGTGCTCAAAATAGTATCATGGTCTTAGATGTGGATGGCATGATCATCCAAAATGCTATCACCTATTCACCCATTCCGCCTTTTCCAGATTCAGTTGTAACTATTCTAATCCCCATCGTTAATGTAGGCGTAGAATCTTTTGATGGCACCTTTTCCATTCAAATGAATGATGATGAAATTGGAGATGGAATTATTCCAATAATTTCCATAGGTGACACGATAATAATTGAATCTATGATTGAATCACCCATATCTGGATTACATTCCATTTCGATCATTTTGGATATTGTAGATGATGGTAATTATGAAAATAACATTGCAACCTTTTTACTTGCTGTTCGATATCTTTTTGGAGATGCGTTAGTGAATGAATTTTTTCCACTTGCCGATTCAACCGAATCAGAATTTGTGGAAATGATTCCACAGAAAAATGTAAATATAAATAATTGGACCATTAGAGATTTTGGTGGGACAAAAGGTGTTCTCCCAAACCTTGACTTATCTGCATTCACTTATTGTTTAATAACAGATGATTCTTCCTTTCTTGATATCATCCCCGACACATCTATCCTTATCCTGCCTAGAAATGGCTTGCCCGGATTAAATAATTCCAGTGAAACAATTTATATTCTAGATCATACTGAATCTGTAATTGATTCGCTACATTATAATGAAAATTGGTCACTCATGGATTCCAGATCAGTTGAAAAATACCGGATCACTGACATATCTAATGAGCAAAATAATTGGGGAATATCGGTTGGAGAAGCGGGCAAAACTCCCGGATTCCAAAATTCGCTTTTTTTCTCAAATCTTCCTTCAAAAGGGAGTGTCACAATATCACCTGATCCCTTTTCTCCTGATGGCGATGGTATTGACGATGAATTGACAATCACCTATTCCCTACCTTATCTCGGAGCAGCTATTCGATGGAAAATTATTGATATGGCAGGGCGAGTTATCGCAAAGCCTTATTATAATTATCAAGTGGCCCAAAATGGAAAACTTACATGGAATGGGCAAAGGGATAACGGGAAATCGGCACGGATTGGGATTTATGTGATGAAAATTTCTTTCCAAGATGTAGCATCCATCCAATCATGGGAAACGGTTAAAACTGTTGTTTTGGCGAAACCATTATAATCCCACAAACAATCCCAATAAATTCAGCCCGTTCTATTTTATGAAAATATTAATTTCAGAATTACCTCAGTCTCCCTGGTGGCAAAATGGCGTCCCCTTATATGATGATAACCCGGCTATGCGTTTGGGCGCAATGCCAAACCAAACAATATTGGAAAAGGAACGATTAGATCTCATTTCTATTTTAAATGATCTGAATATTGAAACTATAGAACTTCCTTTCCCCAGTGCTTATAACGCTGATCCAATTAAACATGATTTTGTTTACATTAGAGATCCCTTCATTACAGATCAAAAAGGGAAGGCGGTGATTCTTAGAATGAAAGAGCCCAACCGCCGTGGAGAAAGTACCATGGCGGGGCAACTTCTTGAAAAAATGGGTATGGAAATTACTCGTATCCCGGATAAGCCCGGTCTTTATGCCGAAGGAGGTGAATTTTATTTTTGTGCTAAAGAAAATATTTTATTTAGCGGTCAATGCCGCAATAGCGTATCAGGAATGGAAGCAGTTGCAGAAGCGCTAAACATCACTGAGTTGGTAATCATTCAAAGTCACTCTTATCATTTAGATACATACTTTACGCCTGTATTAAATCAAGAAGGACATGTGTGTGCTCTCATCCTTTGTATGGATATTGTTTCCGTAAAATCTGCACGGGACTTAAATAAATTTGCAGATAAAAAAGATATTCCTATCATTAACATTCCATTGGAAGATGCCATTGGTACCGCAGCTAATCCTGGGTCTTTTGCGGCCAATGCATTACCCCTCCCCGGTGTTTTAATTGGGCCCAGCCATTTTTCGGATAGAAGTATCGATGATCGCCTGGCAGATATGGGCGTACAAAGGATCGTTACACCCACAACCCAATTTGAATTAAGTGGTGGCTCCATTCATTGCATCACAAACCAAATTTGAAATATAAAAGTTGAACTTCTTTATTTGTTTTAACGAAACGAGGGCATCTGGATAAATATCCAAAATTCAATTAAAACAAAAAAGGGACGATAAATCGTCCCTTTTTTAATTACAATTAATTCGAAATTAAATCCCTAATCCAAGTCTGAAATTCATACTACCGAATCCTTTATTTCCAGGGATTGCGCCATCAGCCATTACTTGTCTATAATAAACAGATCCACTGAAAGTGAGCACTTTAAAAAATATTCCTGCATCAATATGAAAGCCACTGGTTTCAACTGCATTATCTGTTAAATAATCTGCCACAGCATCATAATCATATGCTCCATTTTCTAAATTACTTGCACCACCAAAAACTGATTCAAGCATTTCCTGGTTTACCATAGGTGTTGATACATTGCTATTCATACCCAAGCCACCATAAAGCTTTGCTTTTGCCAGAAAGGGGATACCCAAATCAAATACTGATTTTTGGATTGTGATAAACATGCTTCCTGCAGCAAAGGCGAATTCCTGTGTTTCTGATGCTGTGACCGCATTTTCGAACGTAAAATTATAGAGCTGACCGGTAAAATTATATTCTATATCTAAGTCAACGACAGGAATAATATCCAAATATAGGTAACCGCCTAGGCCAATCCCATTCTCAAAACTATCATATGAAAAACTGCCAACTTCTATACCTCCTACCATGAGAGGAGAACTTCCTCCATCAACAGTAAAGGTACTCGTATTCACACTCAAACCTAATCCGCCAATTCCAAAAATGGATGTTGGCAGAACAGCGATCATAATACAGATTAATAATTTCTTCATTTTAAACTCCTTGTAATTTCTATGAAATGATTTTACAGAGTTTACAATAAGTCTTGGAAGGAAACAAATCACTCATTGAAAACCCATACGTCTATTCAATAAATTATCACCTATCATTTATTGTATGAACCGATACTTCATCCCTACTTTCATTTTTCTGGCTGCAGGATTATTCAGCCAGGATGTTTTATGGCCTACACGAGTCAATAAACTATACTCGTCCAATTTTGGTGAAAACCGGGGTGACCATTTCCATATGGGTTTGGATATTAAAACCAATGGAGTTATTGGCCAGGAAATTCTCGCGGTGGAAGATGGTTTTATTCACCGTATGACATCCAACTATAACGGTTACGGGAAAGCCCTTTACCTAACCACCATTTCCGGCCATGAAGTAGTTTATGGACACCTGGATTCCTTTACACCCATTATGGAAAAGGTCTGGCGATTACAACAGGCAAAACGGAGGAGTTACAGGGTAGATGCACATTTTTCCCGTCGGGAGTTCCAAGTGAAAAAAGGAGATGTGATTGGATATTCAGGGAACACAGGAAATTCATTTGCACCTCATCTTCATTTTGAATACCGGAGTGGTAAAAGTATACCATTGAACCCGCTTACCCATGCATTTAATCTTCCGGATCATGTCATGCCTATTCCTAAAAAACTGGCCATTATCCCTATCTCCCAAGGCTCTGTTGTAAATGCAAGTCCGCTCACACAGACTATTCCAATTTATCGGGATAACTCAGGCGTGTATCATTTTGCGGATACAGTTAGTGTCTTTGGCGAATTTGCATTTGCCATCCAAGCAGTAGATAAGCGGGAAGGGGGAAATAATGTTTATCAATTCCATCGAGCTGAATTATTGATCGATGGCAAAATGAAGTATGAACTGGATTATACCAGGATTCCGTTCAGGGAAGGGAAATTTGCAGGCACCGTTATTCAATATGATTTGAAACGGCAAAACCTAGGAGAATTCCAAAAGTTATATCGCCTTGAAGAACATAAGAAATTATCCATCCACACCGCTAATGATTCAGGAATTCTTCAGCTGTTACCGGGTTTCCATTCTGTTACAATTAATATTTTTGATGCAAAAGGGAATAAGGCAGTGGTTCGTGGAATGATAGTTGGTACTTTTCCCATGACCATAGATGCAAAAGAAATCTTCCGGGATAGAAAAGTTATCACACTGGCATTATCTCCAAAACGAGGCGGCTTACCCATTCGGGATGCGGTGGTTTACAATTTCACTCCTTACGGGTTTCCCGATGAAAAAGTTGAAATCATCCATGCGGAACAGGTCAAAAAAGATCTCCATATAACGCTGCCATTAAAATCTATACGTGATCGAATTTTACAAATTATTGGAATCAATCAACTTGGCGGTATGGTGAGTCCTTACCATTGGAGTTCAATGACACCTAAATTAAGTGTAATTGATATTCGTCCAAACCTAAAAATCGCCAACACGGAACGTGGGCTATTTTTTCAATTTGAGATGGATCAATACGTTCCGGCACAAGCCAGCATGAAACTGGCAAACGATAATACATTTATGTCTTATCCATTAGAACAAATCGGGCCCAATACATTTCTCACGGAACGTCTTTCTCATTATGTTGTCAATGATATGAAATATGTGGATGTGGAATTATCCGACAAAGGACAAATTCGGGAAACACGTTTTCATTATCAACTCACTGCCACAGGCCCAGGAGAAGAATCTAATATTATTTCCAATGACCGTAACTGTTCCATCCAGACCCAGCCCAATACATTTTACCAGACCAATGTAATCTGGATAGACCAGATAAAAGAATTTGTTCCGGTGAAGGATGGTTTTCATTTATCACCTGTTTATCAGCTCCAACCCTACGATCTTATGCTCAAGAATAAATTTCGAGTTTGGATTCAGTATGAGCGCGATCTGGCAGCACATACAAACCTTGGGATCTATTATTACGATCAAAAAGGAGGGGAATGGGTTTATATACCCACAGAGAATAATCAGCGAAAACAGATTCTTGCGGCTGAGTTGAGCCAAATGGCTGCAGTTACAGTGATCCAGGATCTGGATTCCCCTCAAATTAAAAACACGTTTCCAGCTAACAGCGCCCGGTACCAGATCCAAGATGTGAATGAAATTAAAATAGTCGTGGACGACCTTATTTCGGGGATCGAATCTGAGGAAGCATCTTTTGATCTGTTGTTTAATGATACCCCCATATTTTTTGCCTATCAACCCATCAAAAAAGAAATATCATATCCCTTTAACCAACCTTTAACAGCAGGCCAACACAAGATTGAATTTAAAGTGCGGGATCGGATGGGCAATGAGTCCGCCGAAACCATCTACTTTGTTGTTTATTAATGTTTTTCCCCTACAAAGATGATAACCCAAGGGTTCTATTTCCCTTTGTGACTTTTGGTATTATTACCTTAAATGTGCTTATTTTTATCGGCCAATTTTGGATCTCCGGCAATGATCCAGCTATAGGTAAATCCTTAGTTTATATGTACGGATTTGTTCCTGCTGAATTCAATCCACTCACTATTTTTACATCCATGTTCATGCATGGTGGATTTGCTCACATTATAGGCAATATGTGGTTTCTATACATTTTTGGAGATAACGTTGAGAGTATTTTAGGACATGTTAAATATTTCATGTTTTATTTGGCCTGCGGTATTGGAGCAGCCTTGGCGCAATTTTTTGTTGAACCCGCTTCCCAGGTTCCAATGATTGGAGCCAGCGGTGCCGTTGCCGGTGTTTTGGGTGCCTATATGATCCGGTTTCCCAAGGCGAGGGTTCATGTTCTGGCTGTGATTATAATCTTTATTACAACATTTGTTGTGCCCGCACAAATTGTACTTGGGTTATGGTTTTTAATGCAATTAAGTGGTGGACTTGGTAGTTTGGGGGTTGATACAACTGGTGGTGTTGCCTGGTTTGCTCATATTGGCGGATTTATAATCGGCGTAACCTCTCTAAAATATTTCCAAAATTTTCGAATAGAATAAATATGAAGCAGAAACTAGTCCAAACTGCTATGGATATGCGGAATCATGCACATGCACCTTATTCCAATTATCGCGTGGGTGCAGCGGTAGAAACCGAATCCGGGGAAATCATAGGTGGTTGTAATGTTGAATCATCCAGTTATGGACTGACTTGCTGCGCAGAACGGGTCGCTCTTTTCCGCGCCATTGCGGAAGGGCATACTTCCTTCAACGCCCTAGCTGTTGCCACAGAAAATGGCGGTTCACCTTGTGGTGCTTGTCGGCAGGTGATCTGGGATCTTTGTAAAGAAATTCTAGTGCATATTTGTGATAAAAACGGATTGCTGAAGACACTTTCATCTTCGGAACTTCTACCCGACGCATTTGATGATTCACATTTAAAATGAATACAATAATTATTGGGATCGCCGGAGGAACAGGATCTGGCAAAACATCACTAGCAAAAGGGATTCTTTCAGAATATGGTGAAGGTGAAGTGGCAGTTATTGAACAGGATTCGTACTATAATGATCTCTCTCATGTTCTATATGAAGAACGGGTGATTCAGAATTATGACCATCCAGATTCCATTGATATTGAACTTTTTGAATCCCATTTACAGGGATTACTAAATGGCGAACCAGTAAATATCCCAACCTATGATTTTTCCACCCATGTCCGTATGGATAAGACCAACACAATTACACCACATCATGTGATCGTTGTGGAGGGAATTCTCACACTTCATTATACCCAACTTCGCGATTTATTTGCTATAAAGATCTTTGTGGATACACCGGCTGATATTCGTTTTATACGACGGTTAACACGGGACATCCATGAGCGAGGACGGACACCAGATTCGGTGAATAAACAATATTTAGCAACTGTACGACCTATGCACGATCAATTTGTGGAACCGTCCAAATATTTTGCAGATCTTATTGTTCCAGAAGGCGGAGAGAATAAAGTCGCTGTTGACCTTATTCGAACAAAAATAAATTCAATCTTAAAAAATATATGACACTTACCCCCAAGGACGCAGGATGGATCGAAGTAATTTGCGGTAGTATGTTCTCTGGAAAAACAGAAGAACTAATTCGACGACTCCGCCGCGCCCAGATTGCCAAAATGCCCACCATAATCTTTAAACCGAGAATCGATTCCAGATATAGTGAAACTCACATAGTGAGCCATAACAGAATGAAATTGGAATCTCATCTTGTAAATACTCCACAGGAAATATTACATCTGGCCGAAAACGCTAGCGTCGTGGCAATTGATGAAGCACAATTTTTTAATGATTCTATTTTAGAAGTTTGCAAAACACTTGCCAGTCAGGGAAAACGTGTGGTAGTAGCTGGATTGGATACAGACTATCGTGGCCTCCCTTTTGGTCCCATGCCCCAACTAATGTGTGAAGCGGATTATCTCGATAAGCTCCGGGCTATCTGTGTACATTGCGGAAATCCAGCTACCTACACACAGCGGACTTCAAGCGATGCGGGACAGGTGGTGATTGGAGAATTAGATAAGTATGAAGCACGTTGCCGGAACTGCTATCAATCACCGGAGGATGAATAATGAATCTAATTAGTTTAGTCGGCTTAGTAACCCTGTTAGGAATCGCTGTCGCTTTATCTTATAATTTTAAACAAATAAAATTGAGACCAATTCTTTGGGGACTTAGCCTGCAATTTTTATTTGCATTAATTATTTTAAGAGATGATTATTTAAGTTTTACAGGTATGGGGATTTTAGGGTTACTCTTAATTACCTACCTTCTCCAAAAAGATGATATAAAATTAGGAGGTGGAATTCAAAGTATTGTAATTCTAGCAGTTGGTGGGACTTCAATAGGATATGGAATAACCATTCTTGGGCCAAATATTGGATTATTATTAATCACTCTATTACTAATATTGTTTTTAAATAGTTGGCTAAAGTGGACTCAAGATTATCAACGCTATATAAGTGCCTTACTTGTAATTGTAAGTATTAGTTATATGGTTCACCATGATATAACTGGTCAATATTTTTTTAAAACATTTAGTGATAAAATAGCCCAATTTTTGAGTCTCTCTGACTATGGTGCACAATTTCTTTTTGGAAATTTGGCTAATGCAGAACATTTTTTTACTACACCTAATTCAAATTGGCCCGGATTTGGTTTTCAATTTGCTTTTAAAGTTTTACCTACAATAATCTTTTTCGGTGGTTTTATGAGCGTCCTTTATTACTATGGTATTATGCAAATAGTTATTGAAACTATCAGTCATTTTATGCAATGGACTATTGGAACAAGCGGCGCAGAAACATTATCCTGTAGTGCTAATATTTTTGTCGGTCAAACAGAGGCGCCCCTATTGATAAAACCTTTTTTAGACCAAATGACAAAGTCTGAATTACTTACTATTATGGTGGGGGGATTCGCTACTATTGCGGGAGGAGTTTTAGCTGGATATATTTCTATGGGAGTACCAGCAGGTCATTTAATTGCAGCAAGTGTTATGTCGGCTCCTGCAGCGCTTGTTATTGGAAAAATAATTTATCCAGAAACAGAACACTCAGTTACGGCGGGTGATGTTGCTTTACCAGAGATATATGTTGGATCAAATGCGATTGAAGCAGCATCAAATGGCATCACCGATGGGATGAAACTGGCAGTAAATGTTGGTGCCATGCTTATTGGATTTATTGCATTAATTGCTGTAGTAGATCTTACTTTAAATTGGATAGACGGGCTAATCGATGGACTTTGGTTTAAAGGCGAATATATTGAATATGTTACAGCTGGACTCTCACCTGCAAAAGGTGAATTTATTGGCTATTTCCCTGGTTCTTTACAAAAATTATTTGGGACAGTTTTCTCACCACTCGCTTATTTGATGGGTGTCCCTTGGGATGATGCCACCGCTGTTGGTAACCTTCTGGGAATTAAAGTTTCATTGAATGAATTCGTCGCTTTTGGTACGCTGGGTGGATACATCAGCGATGGAATCATTAGTGATAGAGCAGCGATAATTTCTACATACGCTTTATGCGGATTTGCAAATTTTGCATCCATCGGAATTCAAATAGGTGGCATAAGTGCCATTGCACCAAAAAGGAAATCTGATTTAGCAAAATTGGGGATCAGGGCAATGTGTGGAGGAGTAATCGCTTCTTGGCTTACAGCAACTATGGCTGGTATTTTACTTTAATTAAGAACTTGGGTAACAAATGAAATTATTGATAATGGGGCCTCCCGGTGTGGGAAAAGGGACCCAAGCAGTCTGCATTAATAATGAATTGAGGATTGCGCATCTTTCTACCGGAGAAATTCTCCGATCAGAAGTTGACGCAAAATCTGTAATTGGGAAGAATGCTAAACTTTATATGGATTTCGGGCGACTTGCACCTGATAATATCCTGATAGAAATTGTGACAGAACGCATCTCAAAATCAGATTGTCAAAATGGCTATATATTGGATGGCTTTCCCAGAACTCTTCCCCAAGCCAAAGGATTAGATGAAATGATGCACTCTATTGGACATGATTTGGATTGCGCTATCAGTTTAACCGCGAATAAAGATGAATTATTGGATCGACTTATCAAACGCGGTGAAGAAGCCGGTCGTAGCGATGATAACCCAAATGTGATTCGGAATCGCCAAAAAATTTATTGGGAACAAACAGCACCGTTATTAGACTTTTACCATGACAAAGGTATCCTGAAAGAAGTGGATGGCCTTGGTGAAATTCCAGAAATCACTAAACGAATATTAGACGTTTTAAAATAAAATGCTAAAAATTGGACTCACAGGCGGAATCGGCACCGGAAAAAGCTCTGTCAGTACCCTGTTTAAAGAATGGGGTGCTTATATTTTTGATGCGGATGTTGTGGCAAAATATATTTTAAATAACAATGATACAGCCCAGTCTGAACTCATTGCTGAATTTGGTACAGATGTTCTAGGAGCTGATAATAAGATTGACAAAAAGAAACTGGCACGGATTGCTTTTTCAGATGAAGATCATCAACTTCGGCTCAATATCATTATCCACCCTTATATATTTAATGAAATTGATTCTACTTTTGATAAAGTGTTGGCAGATGGAAATCATGAAGTGTTTGTGGTGGATGCCGCTTTGATCTATGAGTCTGGTGCAGACACACACTTGGACTATGTGATTGTTGTAACATCCCATTTAAGAATTCGGACGGAACGTGTTATGACCCGCGGCGGACTCACCTTAGATGAATTTCTCCAAAGGGTGGAACTCCAATGGCCCGATGAAGACAAAATCCATATGGCTGATTTCGTGATTCATAACAATAATACAGAAGAACAACTGGCAGCGGAAGCAAAAAAGATTTATAACCGCTTGGGGTAATTATAATTATTTCCGCAATGCTAGGGGTTTATCCAACACTTCTTTTAATATAATGGCTTTTTTCAAGGATTTATTGGAATTAAATAAGCTAGAACGAAGTGCATTCTTTTCGGCCCATTTTTTGCCAAGATGCAACTCATTCCGATTTGCCAAATCGGAATGATAAATATTTTTTTCAAAGGCTTTCGCCTGTTCCTCAATATGAGATGAATGCTCATCAATATGTTCGGGCACACTATAGGACTCCGACTCCACAGGCTCTTCTACAAAATCCTGCGCAGGAGAGACTTCTGGTTCCACTTTAAATGCTTGTCCAAATAGATCGCTAAACATGTTCTCAAGGTTGGGTTGTGGTCCTTCGACAGGTGAATCTTGAGGTATATCCCAATCCGGATCCGATTCGATATCTCGACTCTTTGCGTCCTGATTTCGTTTTTTCATGTATCCAGAAATCAAATATAGAAGAAGTAACCCCAGCCATTCCATATTAAATCTCCGGCCTTTCTAATAAATATAAAACGCCATTTGAAAACACTTCATCCAAACCAGGAATCCAGGAAAATGGATTTTTCATTTTTGGTAATCCAAACCGAAATGAATATGCCGGACGAACAAACCACTTACTTTCTTTTTTTATATGGTAGCCAATTGATTTTACCAGTTTTCTCATCTGACGAATTGATATTCTAGTTTCTTTTGTGGATATTAGGTAATTGATTTTTTTTACAGGACAACTAATCAAATTCAAATATGCTTTGTAAATGAAATTTGGCAAAACATGTAGATAAGGCAATTTTCCCAGCAGCGTTGGGACAGTTTGTTGATGTCCTGCATAGGCACAATACTTGGGAGGAAATGACATAAACAACTTTCCTCCTGGTTTCAGCAAATTGAAAATATTCGCTAAGGCTGTTGTCTTACCCTCTATATGCTCAATCACGTCCCGAATCACAATAATATCATATTTTTCAATGATTTCATTTGAATAGGAATCCGGTTCACAAATATTTGCCTGAAATAGATGCAGTGCATTGGGCTCATTCAACAAAAGCGCATTATTAAACCGAACATCTGAGAGTTCCAACCCCGAGCAAATTGCGCCCTTATTTTGATAGAATTTGAGCAATCCTGCTTCGGCACATCCAACTTCCAAAATTCGTTTACCGAAAACATTAGTGTCACCGATAAAATCGAAAAGAAAATTTTCACCATACCATTGTTGCTCGCGGTAACACCGCAGGCAACGATCCGAGACCCGATTGGGCACTTGTGTTGGAATGGAAATATCCAAAACAGGATTTCTTATTAAATTTTAGTTATCTTTGACAGGATTATCGTCAGATATTTCATCATCGGAGCTTGCAATGGCATCACGCATACCTGTATCAGATTTAATATTTTCCATCTTATAATAATCCATAATTCCCAGATTGCCATCCCGAAATGCCTGCGCCATAGCTTTGGGTACTTGGGCTTCTGCCTCCACAACCTTGGCTCTCATCTCCTGGGTTCGCGCTGTCATTTCCTGCTCTTCGGCTACAGCCATGGCACGGCGAGTTTCTGCTTTCGCTTGGGCCACACGTAAGTCTGCCTCTGCCTGATCGGCCTGTAAAGATGCACCAATATTTTTTCCCACATCCAAGTCGGCAATATCAATGGAAAGAATTTCAAATGCAGTTCCAGCATCTAATCCCTTTTCTAATACAGCACGAGAAATATTGTCTGGATTTTCTAATACAGCAGAATAATTTTGAGCAGATCCGATTGCGGAAACAATTCCTTCACCTACGCGAGCAATAATGGTATCATCGGTAGCTCCACCAACCAATCCGGGAATATTTGTCCGCACCGTTACGCGGGCACGGGCTTTGAGTTCAATCCCGTCTTTGGCAACTGCAGCAAGAAACCCTTCCATGGGTGCATTAATCACTTTGGGATAAACAGAAGTTTGTACCGCTATTAGAACATCTCGTCCGGCAAGATCGATTGCTGTGGCTGTTTCAAATGTGAGCGGAATATTTGCCTTATCAGCAGCTATCAAAGCAGACACAATATTTTGCACTTTCCCTCCTGCGAGATAATGTGTTTCTAACATGTCAGGCATAATGTTCACTAATCCTGCTTTATGGAGATTGATCACTCCATCAGTGACTAACCTTGGTGATATTTTTCGCAATCGCATTCGGATTAAGTCCACAATTCGAATCCGACCTAACCCAAGAGATACGATACCTTGTATCCACATTCCAACAGGGACAAAATACAAAATTAAGATCACCGCAAAGGTGATCATCGCTAACATTAACATTTGGACTACAGGCATAATATTACTCCTTTTTTATTCTTTAATTAATTCTCGTACAAGGATTCGGTTTCCATCAACGGACATGACCTTAATTTCTGTGCCTTTTTCAATGAATTCTCCTTCGCTCACCACAAATACTCGCTGATTACTAACCTTTACCCACCCAGATGGATGAAGGTCTGAATCCGCAATCCCATTTTCTCCAGTTAGAGATTCCCATCCAAATGTATTGGTATAGCCATCTTCTTTTTTCTGGACGTCTGGCGCAGTGAGTTGTTCCCAGAATTTTGTTTTAATCATAATTTTTCCAAGAAGATAAAGTCCAATGATCGCTCCTATGATTCCAATTAAAAACCCGTCCATGGTTTGATTCATAATTTCATCACCCACAGGAACCTCCGGTAATAATAACAAATAAAGTCCATAAAGCATGAGCCCGATTCCACCAACACCCGCTACTCCAAATCCCGGGATAACAAGAACCTCCAAGAGTAAAAGTGCTAGCCCCGCAACGATAAACATCATGTCTGACATAGTAGCTAACTCAGCAATATAGGATGCACTCAAGGATAAAACTAAACAGGTTAATCCTACAAACCCTGGAATACCCCAACCTGGACTTTGGAGTTCAAATAAAATTCCAAGAAATCCGAAGGTGGTTAAAAGAGAAGCAACGACAGGATTGGTTAAAAACCGAACCACCGCTTCGGACCAATTCTCACTGGATTCCGTGACAACAATATCAGAATAACCAAGGCTATCCAGCAACGCATCCATATTTTCTGCAGTCCCATCAGCAATATGATATTTTAATGCCTGCTCAGTGGTAAGCGAAATCAACTTCCCTTCTTTCCTACCTTCAATATCGGTTACTTCTACCGAATCACCATCAATTATAAGGTGAGTAAAATTCAATTCTTCGTCCACCATTCCCCGGGCAATCTCTTTACTACGCCCCCGTTTTTCTGCCGTGGAAGCCATTTCTTCCCTCATGAAACTAATAACCTTTTCACTCCCTTTTTTCCCAGACATGTCCACGGCCGTAGCGGCACCAATGAGTCCACCTCCGGTCATATAAATTTTTTCACAGGAGAGAGAAATCAATGCACCGGCTGAAATAGCACGACGATTTATAAAAGCGATAGTTGGAACTTTCGAACTAAGAATTGCATCTTTAATCTGGGTGGCGGCATCCACGCGGCCACCAAAGGTATTAATATCAAAAATAACTGCTTTGGCGTTGTTGGCTTCAGCCTCTTTCAAAGCTCTTTCAATAAAAGGTGGAAGACCGAGATCAATGACGCCATTGATAGGGACTCTGTAAACAACATCGGGGTATATAATTGAAAAACAGAATAAGATGGTTAATAAATTTCGTCTCATAGGCTGGAATTTCATACGAAAATAGAGGTAGGGGAAACAAAAAAGGAAAATGAATCCATAAAAATGCAACGATAAATAGATAGTCCAAATCCGTAATTTCTTGGCTCGTAATGAAAACATCCCACCAAATTACCTATTATACTTTAATTCTCTTAAAAAAGTGCATGTCCGCAATGTCTGCAAAGACGCGGTATCAATTTGCATCAAGACTAGCTAGTGTTTCCTATAATTATATTCCTAAACGGAAAGAACAAGTAATCAAAAACTTAAATCGGGCTTTTCCGGAATGGTCTAGCTTGAAGGTAGAAAACCTTGTAAAAAAGATATATATATTTTTTACACATAATATGGTCCAGTTTTTTGCTTTTCCTAAATCATGGGATGGCATCGAAATTGAAGTGTCCGGGAAAGAAGTGCTAGATAAAATCATGAGTCAGAAAAAAGGCTGTGTTATGATTTCTGCTCACTTTGGCGTGTGGGAAATTTTCGTGAAATGGATGGGTGAATATAATGCCTTTTTTTCGGGTGTAATTCAAAGGCAGAAAAATCGTGGAGCGAATCGTTTCTTTCACGAACAACGTGGATTGACAGGTGCTGTACAGATATATCGAAAAGAATCGCTGGATACAATGTATGATATACTTGCTGATAATGGAATTCTGGCATTGGTAAGTGACCAAGATGCAAAACGAAAAGGAGTGTTTGTGGATTTCTTTGGTACACAGGCTTCCACGCCAAAAGGTGCTGCATTATTTCATCAAAAATCCGGCTCACCCTTGGTTTTTGGTGTTTGTATTCAGATAGCGCTTCATAAATATCGGGTTGAATTTGTACCAATAATTCCAAAAAGTAAAAGCCTTGAAGATATTATCCAAGCATATACAACTATCATTGAAAAAATGGTCAGAAAATATCCTGAACAATATTTTTGGTTTCACCGAAGATGGAAGACAAAACAGGGTTAAAAACTGTGATTAAAATAATACATTGGGAAAATGAAACTGCCGTGGAAATGGCGTGTTCCGTATTAAATAATGGTGGTGTTATTGTTTATCCAACTGATACGCTTTATGGATTTGGATGTGATGCAAAAAATGAATCTGCTATCGAAAAAATCAATACTATCAAAGGTCGAAAAGCACCCATGAGTGTCTTGGCACCGAATATAGAAATTGCAGCAAAATGGATGAATATATCTAAACATGATAAAAATAATGTTTTAGGAAAATTAGGGGGACCTACAACAATAATCGTTCCAGTTAACCTTGGGATCACTTCACCATCTATTACTGGTGATAAGCAAACTCTTGGTGTCCGAATTCCTGATCATAAATTTTGTCAAAAATTATCCGAGGCATATCCAAACCCCATCACCACCACCAGTGTGAACCGAACAAGACAAAAACCTTTGACAAATCCGGAAAAGATTCTATCCGAATTTTCTCGTGAGATTGATCTCATTATTGAGGATGGCATCATTGAAGGCAGTGGCTCCACTATTTATAATTTTCAGGATAGGGAACTAAATATCATAAGATCATGAGGTCAATTATTCTCATTTTATCTTTTTCATTTTTATGCGGGACAAATGTACCCTTCAAGGTTGGGGAATCGCTTAATTACAAGGCTTCTTTTTCGGGGATAGATGCAGCAACTGGTCGTCTAGAAGTGCTTGGAATAGAAATGATCAACAATGTTTCCACTTACCATGTTCGGTTCAGTGCTAATACCCATGGGGTTGCAAATTTCCTTTTCCCAATTCGAGATGTGATTGATCTTTGGCTCGATAAAAATTCCCTAGCACCGATAAGGGTTAAAAAAGATATCAGTGAGGGGAAATACAAAAAAAAGAGCAAGTCCGATCTTTCCCAGGACCAAGGGTTTGCAATTGTCAGAAATGATACTATCTCAATGGGAATGGGAACTCATTCCCCTTATTCTTTATTTTATTTTTTCAGAAATAAAAATTTATCGAAAATTGATGGAGAAATATTTTCTACGATCGAGGGGAAAAAGATCACTCCATTAAAAATGAAAGTGACAGATGAAATTAAAATTAGAGTACCAATAGGAGAATTTAATTGTACAAAAGTGACACCGATGCGAATTGATAAAAAGAAATTCAAGAATGAAGCCACCATGTCCATTTGGTTCTCTAATGATGAACATAGATATCCGGTTCAGATCTGGCTAAAGATGAAATTTGGGGCATTCGTCCTGAAATTGGACGAGATTACTAATTAAATAATCGGCTGATATCGTTGAACACGACTGTCACCATGAGCATTAATAAAAATGCCATGCCGATCTGTTGAATTGTAATTCGAGCTTTCATAGTTAAAGGACGTCGCAGAATCCCTTCAATCAAATGAATCATAATATGTCCGCCGTCTAATCCGGGAATCGGCAAAATATTAATAAATGCCAGATTTACGCTGATCAATGCCATAAATGTGAGAAACGGAACCCATCCTGCTTCTGCTGTTTGACCGGCTAATTGAGCAATCATAATAGGGCCACCAAAATCAGACATAGACGCACCGCCACTTCCAAGCATTTTTAAACTCATAATGATCATCCCAAAACTGCCTTCTGTTCGCAGCCATCCAATATTGAATGCTTCACCTATGGTCATATCCCTGTAGAACACTTCAGGTATGATTCCAATAACGCCAAGAGTATCCATCCCGGCATCGGTTGGGACGGGCATAAATGATGTGGTGATATCCATTTTAATTTGAATATCCTCTCTTAAAATCGTGAGAGAAATATCTGTGTTAGGCTGAGTATGGATAGATTTTGTAAGATCATTCCATGTTTTAATGGGTTTACCATTAATAGAGATTATCTGGTCTCCCGGTTGGATACCTGCCGCCATGGCCGGCATATCCGGTTGTAATTCGGCTACAATGGGTTCATCTGAAACTTCCGGCATGCCTTGCGTGTATCCTATTGCAGAAAATATTGCAAATGCTAAAATAGTATTCATGATCACGCCAGCGCTCATAACCCATAGCTTCGCCCATAGTGGTTTGGACATGAATTCATCATCTTCATAATTAATCTCTGTATCCATACTCTCATCAATAATACCAGCCATTTTCACATAACCACCCAAGGGGAGTAGCGCAATCACATATTCAGTTTTGGATCCTATTCGCCCGGGTTTGGAAATCATTTTTTTAAAAACAGGCTGCCAGGATAAACGTCCATGTGATCTTTTATAAAAGAAAAGACAGAATAACCAACCATCGTTTGTTGATGTGAGAGATACAAATCGTGGCGGAATTCCAATTGAAAATCGCTCTACACGAATTCCAACAGATCGAGCAGCGATAAAATGTCCTAATTCGTGGATGGTGATAAGAACACCAAGTATGAGTATAGTTGCCCAGATGATTGTCATAAGATTAAGCCTACTAAATACTGTTTTTTAAGTTCCATGTAATCAAAATGATTCAACATGGTTTTTTACCCAACTGTCAAGTTTTTTCAAATGTTCCAATGAAGGATGTTCTGTCCAATCATGATGCTTCATAGCAGATTCTATGATTCTTGGAATATCCGTGAATTTGATCTCTCCATTTAAGAAACGATATACGGAATAATCGTTGGCTAAATTTAAGACAGCACCGGAAGTACCCAATTTTTCCAAAGAATCAAAAGCCAATTTAATACAGGGAAACCGCTCAAAATCTGGTTCTTCAAAAGTCAGGTCACCACATTTTAAAAAATCTAATTGTTCCCACGGTGCTTCCAGATGTCGTGGATAAGTCAGTGCATATTGGATGGGAACTTTCATATCCGGTACGCCCATTTGTGCTTTAATGGCACCATCTTTCATTTCGATCATGGAATGAATAATAGATTGCGGATGAACAACAATTTTGATTCGATCGGGAGTAAATCCAAACAACCAAAATGCTTCGATAACTTCAAAGCCTTTGTTCATCATGGTGGCGCTGTCGATGGTAATCTTCCGTCCCATATCCCAGTTTGGATGATTTAACGCTTCTTCCACCATGATATTATCAAATGTTGTTATATCTCGAGTACGGAACGGCCCACCGCTTCCAGTTAAAATAAGGCAACGGACATCATCTATGTTTTCCCCAACCAAACATTGCCATATGGCGGAATGTTCGCTGTCCACGGGTAACAATTTCGCACCAGATTTATCCATAGCTTTCTGAATAATATCTCCAGCCATAACCAAACTTTCTTTATTGGATAAGGCTACATCTATCCCAGCTTCAATGGCTTTTAATGTCGGTTCCATGCCTGGGGTGCCTACGAGGCCATTCAACAGAATATCCACATCATCTCTTGCTGCTAATTCCAAAAGACTTTCCCGTCCTGTGAGTATTTCAATCTCTAAATGCATCAGTGCATTTTGCACATCAGGAAACACTGATTCATCCACAATGCAAACGGCTTTAGGTTGAAATTCTTTTGCCTGTTGAATCAATAATTTTGCATTTCTATTGGCTGATAAATAAATGATGTCTAACTCATCCTTCAGATGAGAGCCAACCTTCAAAGCATTCACACCAATAGAGCCAGTAGATCCTAAAATGGAAATTCGTTTTGACATTAAAAGAGTTCTTTTTGGATGAAAAATGTTACCAGTGTTCTACCAGGATGAATTCGGGTACCGATGCCATATTTGAAAAACGAATAGGACATTAGTGCATCCGCACCAACAAAGTTTATCTGTCCTTTCATGCTTGATGGTTCACTATACCCTTTATAAGATCGTTCATTAAAAAAATTGGAACCGACGCCAATTCGAAATTGAATTGAATTCCATTCGATCCACTTTCTAATATCAAAGGTAAGAGACGTAAGGCGAAAATGACTTAAGCCTTTTAGATCAACCCTTTGAATGGACGAAACCCAATTTAATGTATCTCCCCCACCGTAATAATATTGAATTCCGGCACCTAGAATTTGAGGGGACTCTTTTGCAGTTGAAAAGCCAAAAAGTTTACCTGTAATGGCAAGATTTCTTGTGACCTTGATCCCGAAATCAAAGTTTGGATATGTCCAATATTCTTCACTTATTTTTTTTATTGATGATAAGGCTCCAGATTGGATGATAATTCGATTATTACTCGCAGGATCCATA
>Ga0209090_10000753_pt1 | contig 20383 bp, 14 predicted proteins | sample ArcticOcean_MG_C_9_FD_187432 | JGI IMG/M metagenome (GOLD analysis project Ga0209090, IMG submission 187432) | Marine microbial communities from western Arctic Ocean - ArcticOcean_MG_CB2_152 (SPAdes) (version 2) | ecosystem: Environmental > Aquatic > Marine > Oceanic | place: Arctic Ocean... | reverse complement strand
CGACGATGGGACTTCCAACGTCCGACCAGTCTCTCGAGTCGAACAGTCGACGAATCAGTTCTTACAACCCGTCGTGGACGAGTTGGGCATCAAACGCGACCAAAAGCAACCCGTCGCGGCGGTGCAAAATCCAGAAGGTTGGTCCGATCTCAACAAGAAGGACGACACAGCAAACACGGGCGCCGCCGCGGGTACACCTGCGGCGGACGCGAGCGCGCCCACGGAAGCCGTCGATGCCGTCCCAGATGATTTGTGGTCCGATTTTGAAGCCGCGGCGACGCAAAAGAAAGACATTGAAGCGAATCGAAACGCAGAGATTGAAAAGCGCGAAAAAGAAATCGCCGAAGCCGAACAAAAGGTGAAAAACGAGCAAGCGCAAAAGGAGAAGGAAGAGCAAGAAAAGATCAAAAAGCAAAAGGACGAAGAAGAAGCGAAGATCCGAGCCGAGGAAGAGGAACGAGAGAAAGCGAGGGCGGCGGCTAGAGCGGAATTACAAGCGGAGACAAAACAAACGATCAACATCGAAGAACAGAGAGAAGCGATGAAGGAGTTTGGAGGAGAAGGCATGGTGAGTGGCATGGAAAAACACGCCGCGCAGATTAAAGAAACTCTTGGAAACGGGAGCAACGGAGAGCAAGCGTGATCTTCGATGAACAACAACAACAATAAAACAATAAAACAGAGTATTTATATATATATATAACAACAACAACAACATTTAGTAGAGCAAAACAAAACGAAAAACAACAACGAGAAGAACAACATCAATACAACACACGACGCGAAGACGATTTTGTAGGACGAGAAAGAAGTATATAGTTTTTTATTGTCAATAAAAAACAAACGTAACGAACAAAATTGTTTCAAAAACGACGACGGCGAATGAATATATGTCTTTCTTTATTACCCGTTGTTGTTGGTTGTTGCGTGATATAATCAACACAATAATATACGTCTCGTTTCTTCTTTACAAAATCAACTAAAACTAAGACAAAATATCAAGCGCGTGTGTTGAACGCCAAATGATGACTCTCTCTTTCTCTCGTCCTCCACTCTCTCTCCTCTCCTTTCTTCTCTCTCTTCTCCCTCTCTCTCTCTTTTATTCCTGTTTGCTAAAACACTTTGTTCTACAAAAAATTTCTCCTCTCCTTCCTTTCCTGAACTTTTTACAAGGCGGAAGTCAAGTAGATGGCGAGCGCACCGGAACCGATGATACCGGCGAGCGTAGCCGCCCAGTACAACAAGTTACCTTCGTACTTGTCGCCGTCCGTCTTGAATTCTTCCGGTAAGTAGATCGGGGAGTATTCGTCGACGTTCGCCTTGCCGTTGCGGACGCCCAAGGAGTAGACGTAGCCAGACTTACCGTCGCGTCTCTTCGGGGCGGAACCGGCTTCGGTGGAACCCTTGTAGCCGACACCGGCTTGGCCACCCTTGGATTTGGTACCCTGTGATGATGTAAAGAGGAGAAGATATCATCGATTTTGTCAGTCGTTGTTAATGTTGTTAATGTTGTTGTTGCTCAAAGCAGAAGACACACAACCAAGATAGTTTATTTTTCGTTTTTTCCCTCAAAAAGAGACCAAACAGATCGTTTTTTTCTCGTCCTCTCTTCCTTCTTTGAGTAAGATCGATCCTCGATAAGACGACAGCCGAGCGAAGCGAAGCGTATCAAATAAACACACAAAGAAAATAAAATAAAATTCGAAATCGGTCGCGCGTGGACGAACGCGACGCGAAGATTGAAACGCTCCGAGACGCGCGTAATTGCGTTCGAAGTGAACTTTCGTATCGGGTTACGCGCGCATCGGTCGTTTCCAAAACTCGCACACGACCGCTTCATCAAAGCGCGCGGGGAGAAAAATCGTGTGCAATCACTTTCTAGTTGGACGAAATGCAAAATTTGGACTCCCGACCACCCGCCTCTAAACGAGCGACGATGATTTTTAAGCGCACAAAAAAAAGGAAATCGGAATTCGTACCTTCTTCGGTCCGCTCTGGTTCGCTTGAACGGAGAACGCGACTCTCTTGGACGCGGTGGTAGTTTTCGCGACGGAAACTTTCGCGCCAACGAACGTGGATGAAGTCAAAGCAGCAGACATGAAGTTTGTTATTATTGTTTTTTTATACGGTGTGTGTATGGGGAGATTGTGTGATAAAGCTCCAGGAGGCTGAAGGCTCCACAGAACTCTCTACAACAGAAGAGAGATTTTCTTCAAAAAGGAGATGATTGCAAAAAAAAATGCAAAAAAAACAAGGAAAAAAACAAAAAAATTCCGCGTTTTAGACAGAAAAAGAACAACTGTTTGCTCTCCTCCTCGTCGTCATTTTTATGTAACAAACTTAGAACATTACAGGAGGATGATGAGAACAGCAGCAATAAAAACAACAACAACAACGAAGAAAAAGAAGGAGAGCACGGTGAATAATTCTCGTGGTCGTTTTTCGCTTCTTCCAAAAAGAGTATTGATGATGTGGTTGTCGTTTGTTCTCCTCCTTTTCGCGATGATGATGATGATTTTGCCGCCGAATTATGAAAATGAATCGGCGTTTCTGATGACACGAAAACAAAGCCAAGGAACAACCGGGGGTTTTATGTTCGCTTCAGCCGCCAAAACGGATGATGATGATGATGATGATGATGAAAATGACTACGACGACGACGACGAAGACGAATCATCATCTGCTAAAAAAGAGAACAACGTGTTTCACACGGAAGTGAGAACTTTGTACGACCCGAACACTTCAGGCGTGTTTGGTTTCCAGTCCTCGGAAGAGTTCAAGGAGAAAGTTTTGCAGACGAGAGACGTGTGGGTGGTGCAATTCATCGCGCCCGGGTGCCAACCGTGCAAGGATATGGCACCGGCGTTCAGTAGAGCCGCGTTATCGTTAGAGTCGGTGAACATTAAGTTTGGCGCGATTGATATCGCCGGGAATGAAGATTTAGGACGGTCGATGCAAATATCGCGAGTGCCGGCCATCGTCGGTTTCGGAGGGAAGAAGACGTGGAACCCGTACAGGAAAATCGCGCAGAAATTGTCCAACGAGTACCGAGGGGATGCGTTGACCGCGAGAGCGTTGAGAGAGTTTGCGGTGAAGAACTTACCGGACGATGAAGTCGCGAGAATTGATTCCGTGGACGAGTTAAAGAACGTCGTTTCGGACGAGATGCCGACGCTGGTGTACGTGACGGACAAAAGCGAGACGCCGTTCATGTTGAAATCGTTGGCATGGAACCATAAGAACAGAATTCGCGTGGTTGAGTTGACGTACGACTCTTCCACGGACGATTTGTTACCAACGCCGGTGCTTCCCGGCTTGGAAGCGCACGAAGACGAAGAGGACGCGGTGAAGTTGGTGTTGTATAAAGACGCAGATTTGACGAAGAAACCGACCTTGTTCGACGGTGAGAGCATGAGTAAAGACGAGGTGTTCGCGTTCGCGGAGAAGCACTTAGGCCCAGAAGTTGGAGAGTTGGAAGTGGAGGTACTTCGTAAAAAGAAAGACGACGGCGAGGCCGGCGGAGACGAGAAGAAAAAAGGAGAAGAAGAAGAGGAAAACGACGATGAATTTTCGTTGTTTATTGAAAAGAAACCGAAAAATTTCGAACAAGACGTGATAGAAAAGAAAGAAGCGGTGGTAGTTATGTTTACCAAGCGAACGGACGAGTGTGGCCTTAAAGTGAACGAAGCCATCGACGCGTTTGCAAAGCTTCAATTCCAAGCGGAGCTTTACGAATACGTCGTGAACCGAGACGGCGAGGATATTTTGAAAGCGATAAAACTTGCCGAAACGCAAACGTTGAGTAAGTTTCCAAACAAAGACGAGTGCTTCTCGTTGATGTATTACCCGTTCGGTGAGAACAAAGAGGACGAAGAATCGTACCCGTTTGAAGTTTCCGAGGACCATCCGGTGAACGACGGGAATTTGAAAGCGTGGATGTACGAAAACACGGCGGATGTTGTTTTAAGAATCACCCAGGACAACTTGGACCAGTATTTAGCCACGGATCCGTTCACACCGAAGTGCGTTTTGTTCTCTCAAAAGGACGAGACGCCCGGAATGTATAAAACCTTAGCGGCAAACTTCAAGGACGATTTCCATTTCGGTTTTTTCCAAGCCGATGATAAAAACGACCCGAACTTGCAAAAGTTCAACATTCCAAAGTTACCCGCGGTGCAATTATTGTTCGTTAATCCCGCGGTCACGCCGCAACAAGAGGCGTCTGGAAACGTCCAAATGAACTCTGCACCGTTTCCTGGACCGATGAATTACATTTATCTTCGCCAGTGGTTGCTGGAAGCCAAAAATCAAATCAAGCGGAAAGACGAGGCGAAGTCTCCAGGAAAAGTGACGCCGCCGCCGCACGTCACGACGCAAAAGGAATTCCAGGACGAGTGCGAATCCAAAGGCGGTTTGTGCGCCATCGCGTTTATTCCAGGGACGAGTTCTTCTTCGCAATCTATGTTTGAAGATCGCGTGGAAAGAGCGTTTGAAGCGGCAAAACTTACGAGCGGACGACCGTTCACGTGGATCGTCGTCGATCCGATTGTCCAGAAAACGTTTGCAAAAGCCTTCGACGTTTTACCGCACAATTCACCAACCGTGACGGTTTTACAACCCAGAAAAGGAAGGTACGCAACCATGAGTGGTTCCTTTGACCCTCGCGAGCTCGCTAGGCACTGCGAGTTAGTCTTGAATGGTAAAACGAGAACGTTTATGATTCAAGACGTGCCGAAAATAATCGACGGCGGCGAGAGCGAAGACGAAAACGATTACGAACCCGAGGAACCGATCGAGGAAGAGTTCGATTTGAACGATATCATGGGTGAAGAAACCGAAGATGCTACGTTAGGTTTGACGAGAGCGGAGATTGCGGAGTTAGAGAGAAAGAAGGAAGAAGAGGAATTAGCGGAAGCCGCGCGCGTCAAAGAGGAGGAAAAGAAACAACAGCAAAAGAGCAGCGGAAAGAAGAAGAAAAAGAAAGGAAAGAAGGGAAAGAAGAAGAAAGAGGACCTTTAATTATCTATATCCATTCTTTAATAATAATAAAGATATTTCTTCTAATATAAAAAATTTGTGATGTTCTTCTTCTTCAGTCGTTCTTCTCCGATGGCTTTTGTGTGCGCACACTCTATATGTTGTCGTTGTTGTTGTTGTTGTCTGTCTGTCTGTCTGTCTTTCTACTAAAAAATTACGCCCCAGTGCGCTCAACCCCCTCTTCTGCCAACGGATTCACCGTCGCTTGGTACCCTTGCGTCCAATCCGCCCCGGGGTAAAACACTTCCCACCACCCGGGCGAGTATTTGTTATACGGCGCCGTCCACTTGGACGGGTCCACCGGCGGAAACGCGTCCGCGGCGATTAACTCGTTCGATTTCAACAACTCCGCTCCAGTCCCTTCCACGGAACCTTTAAACACTCGGTCCATTCTTAACTTAATAAACGTGTTCCACACCTCGTCCGTGGTCATCACCGCCACGCACGGTTGGCGGATTTTTTTCTTCGTCTCCGGCATCGAGTCCAAAAACTGAGGGTTCGGGACGATCCAAAAGTCTTGCAATTTCTCAGTCTCTCGGTAAAATCTTCTTCGTTCTCTCAAGATTTCCGGGAAGTGTTCGTTGTTTTCGTCGTTGAGCATAAAATCCGCGTTCGCGATGCAAAAGTAATACGTGCGAGACTATTATCAGAAGAGAGAGAGAGAAGTTACGATTTTGTCAACAAAACATGATGTGTGTGCATAAAAAGTAAATCTCGATTGTCCGACATTTTATCCGATTTTGACGACGATATCTTTCGTCCTCCCCGCCGACGACGATGAGATGGATCTCTCTCAGAAGAAGTAGAAGAAAAATGGACCCCTTTTCCATCCCGAAGGAGAAAAGAAAACAACAACGCAAAAGCGCGACAAAAACAAAAGAATCAATCTTAGTAAAACGCACCTCGTTCATGTCGATGGTCTTCTGCGCTTCAGCTCGGACGACGACGTTTACATCGTTTCTCCGAGTACTTCTCATCGAGGATCGGGATTTTTGCACAACTTCTTTTCCCCGATATCCTCCTCTCGACGATATCGTGGTCGTCGTCGCTAACGAACTCGCGGCGGCAAACATTGTTGTTGTTGTTGTTGTTTTAAGCGTCGTCCTTTACGTCGTCTCGTGTGTGTAAGTGTGCTCTCTGATGAAAGAAGAGTCCAATGCGGTCTGGTCTCGGAAATCGCACAAAACATTGATTTAGGGTCTTAGTAAAAAATGCGCCAGAGATTCAAAAAAAAAAAAAGTTGCCTCTTCACGACGAACACACAAACGGTACAAACCGTTGTTTGAAGAAGTGGTTTGAACGTTGGTGGTGTTTGTGCGCGCGCTTTTTCTCCCGCGAAACAGAAGTAAAAGATACACGTGACATAACGAAAGAGTATAATAATAATGGGTTTCATCGGTGGGAGTGGTGGGAGTAATAACGCGCACGATTTACTCTCCAGGACGGAACATTTGCTTAAAAAATACCAAAATCATCTCCCCCGAAACGATGATGGAACTGTGTCGGATGAACGAATGAAACGACAACAACAACAACGAAAAACGAATAAGAACGTTGTGGGGAAGTTTAGTAGTAGCGGTGGTAATAATGGTAACGAAGATGATGATGAGAGCAGTACTACTCACCACGATAATTCGTTCGAACAATTCCTGGGTAAACTCGAAGAACGACTGGACGACATCGCGGACGTTGCGGAACGAGCGAAAGTAGAAACGAACCGAGCGGCGATAGCGGCGATGCACGCGGAAGTGAGACGAGGGAAAAACAGTTTACGAGGAGAAATTCCAAGACTGAGAAAATTAGCGAATAAAAGTAGGGGTAGTAGTAGTAATAATAATAACGCCAAGAAGAAGAAACGGGCGACGAGCGACGGGGGCGATATCGAAGACGAATCGATGTACGAAAGAGACGGGAGAGAAACGCTGATTGACCAGTTCGAGCAGAGAATAGAGGATGTTCCGGACGGGGTGTCGAGAATGATTCCTCGAACGCCGTCGAAGAAAGTCCCGCATCATCACAGATCGTTGTCGAGAGATATCGAACTGGGGACCTACACGAACCCGTTTGAACAACCGGAAACACTTCGCGAACAACATTTACACAACAACAACAACAACAACAACAACAACAACAACAGATTCGAAGGCATGGAACACACGGAAGAGAGTCGACAGTTTCGTCAAGAATTCGAAGACAGAAAGAAAACACAAGACACCGACTTGGACGAAATCAGCCGAGGTTTGCAAACCTTGAAACGTCTCGGCGCGGACATGGACGAAGAGATGGCCAGGCAACAACCGGCGATTGAAAACATAGATTTTAAAATGGACGGTGCGCAAGCCGAGATGAAAACGGCCAACATGAGGTTGAAAGAAACCGTAGAGAAGGCGCGATCGTCGAGGCATTTTTGCGTGGACGCGACGTTGATTTGCGTCTTGCTTGGGATTGGCATGTACTTGTATCGCATATTGAAGTAAATACATTTACTAATGTTGTATGCGACAAAACAATAGCAAGAAAGCACAGTACTAAAATACACACAAACACACCCACGCGGCGCGCTCGAATCCTATTGTTGTTGTTGTTGTTGTTAAACTCTGTTTTACTACGGTACTACTACTAATAATACTAATACTACTACATCCAAGACACTTTGAGGTTCCAAAAAGCGTGTCCTCCCACATCTCTCATCACCTCAATTTACCATTCGCGCTGCTAAACGCCGGGTGCACTCTCACCACGAAACAGCTCGCCAATAAGAGCACACTCGCGTACCTCCCATCCACGGCGTCCACGAACCAATACAGGAGAAAAACAATCGCAGAAATGAACACACAGATGTACCCAAGGGCGGTGAGTTTCCCTTTACTTTTACTACTCGAAGAACTCATGTTTTTAAATTCCCCAAACTTTTTAAACGACAGATACTGGTTCTTCCTCTCTCTTTGCAACGCTAAGATGACTTCTTCAGAATTCGAAGACGGTGTTGTCGTCGCTCCTGCGAATGCTCCCGCTGCTGCTCCCGTCAAAGTCTGCTCCGTCGCGGGCATACACACAACAAAACACTCAAACAATGAAGAGAAAAAATGAGAAAAAAACTCCAAAACTGCCCTTTAAAATATTTGAAATTTCTCTTTACAAAAACAACGCGTTTAGTAACGTTCTTTCCTGATATCACTCTCTTTTATACGCGTAGACGTATACACACACACAAGATATATCATTATGGGTAAGAGTTACGTGTTAGACGACGACGACTCTTCGGACGACGACGATAAAGATGTTCCAGATATTGTCTCGCCTCTGAAGAAAATCGATTCGGTGATTGAAAACACGACTGAGAAGAAAAAGACTTTAACACGTAATAAAGAGAACGACGATGAGGATGACGATGATGTTGATTTGACCACCACCCGCGGTGAAATTGGTGGTGGTGGTGACGACTTTGACGATAAAGAAAAGGAAAGAGAAGAGAAGACAAAGATCGAAGAAACAAAGACGATTGAAATCAAATCGGATTCGGACGACGAACCGGATTGGATGAAAGAGTATCAACCTCCCAAGGAGGATGATTTGAACGACGACGAGAAGAAAAAGACAGACAACAACACGCCGACGAAGAAGAAGAAGAGTAATAATAATAAAACAATCAATATCAGAGACGACGATTCAGAGGACGACGAGAAGAAAAGCAACAGCAGCAGTTCCGGGTGGGGGTCAGATGGAGACGACGAGGACGCGAAACCGTTAGCGGTGCGGCTTTCGGAGAAGAAACAGAAGGAAGTGTTGATGATTGACGACGACGACGACGAAAAAGACGATGAAATGGATGCAGACGATGCGAAGGAGAAGAACAAAGAGAACGCGGCAGATAATAAAACGAATAAGAGAAAGATTCCGGCGGCATTTGTCGGCGCGTCCGTGCCGAAATCAAAAATGCCTCTGCTGATTAACCACGGCGCGTTGCAGAAAACCGCCAACTCGACGATTTTGTTCGAGTGTAAAGGCTCCGGGGAAGCCGTAGATTTGTCCGGTGACGTCGGCGTGGTTGGACGATTGTTAGTCGAGCGCGAAGCGCAAGCAACTGGAGGTGGAGGAAGTAAAGCGTCCACGTCGAAACAACAACCGCACGCCTCGGTCAAAGTCGATTTAAAAGGCGTCATGTACTTAGCGCGAACGCACTTGTTATCCTCCACGGTTGCCATCGTCAACGTCGGCGCCGAAGACGCGAAAATTGAAACTTTCTTCGACGAGTACGTCCAATTACGAGAAGACCCGTCCGCGGAAAACGTCGCGTGTGTTGGTACCATCAACGATAACTACATACCTCTCGAACCCGGGGACGAGGGGTTCGAGGAACAAGAACAAAAACGAGAGACGAAAGCGACGAAAGCCGCGGCGGGGAGAGGCGGCGCGAAACGCAAGAAAGCGCCCGCGAAGAAGAAGAAGAAACCGGCAAAGAAGAAGCCGAAAAAGTAAAAGTTGTTAGCACACATGTACTGTTGTTTTGAATGAAAAAGAAAGAGAGTCACCACCACCATTTGTTTACTAATACTATTCAGACCGCGTGTGTATTTTGGTATTACGATTAAAATTTGAATTCTTTTTCGTATCTCGAGGCTTTTCTTCATAAACAAACGATGCCTAAAAAACGTGCTTCTGCTGCGACCAAAGCAGCGCCGAGTTCGACGACGAGTTCATCGAGCGAAGATGGTAAAACCAACAACTCACATACCTACCGACTGAAATCCTTCTCCGACGAGAAGAGCGTGAACCACTATTCGATAAAGAAACACTCCTCTGGCGCGATGCTTCTGGAAGGCCACGGGAAGTGCACGAACAAAATTCCACTCAGCGCGAGGAATACGCAATTATCCTCGTCTCTGGTGAGCGAAGAGAACGAAGAGATGGACTTTATCGCGGATGTTGGAGGCGACGAGTTGGTGAACTTTTACGTGTCGCAACTCGTGGCACAAAACGCCTTGAGAGAGGTGTCGAAAATAGACGACAGATTCTCGATGTTGAGAAGAGTAGCGGTGGAGGAAGAGAGGAACGGTTTTCGGATTCCAAAAGAGCAAGAGAAGAAGATGAAGGCGAGAGAGATTGATAACGAATTCGAGGAGATGCTCAGAGGGGATTCGATTTTGTCGGGCGAATTATCAAAAACTTTGTTTCGTCAGACTTTTGAATTGGCGTACGGGAAGAGGAGAGCGGCGGTGAATGATGTGGAGGATTTTGATGAACAACGACAATACGAAAGAAGTCAATCGCCGGGGGTGATAGACCAGCTTTTAGGTGGCCTTCCGAAGCATTTACCCGCAGAATTTGAAGCGAAGAGTTTAGCGGAGTTAGAAGGGTTGAACACGGCGTTTACGCCGCTGAAGAAGAACGAGTTCCCGTCCGAGGCTTCGCTGGATAATTTAACGTTGGAAGGATTAGGCATCGAGGAGTCGGATCCTATTACCGAGTCAGCGATGAAACCAAATAATGGTAGAAGAAATGGAAACGAGATCATGGAGAGTAAGAAAAAATTAGCCAAAGAGCAAAAGAAGGAGAGAGAAGCCGCGAAGAAGTTGAAAGCAGAACGAGAGAAGAGAGAAAAGAAGCAAGTGAAAGCTTTGGGGGGGTCGTTAATTGCAAATTTATTTAGCAAATCGACGGATAAAAAAGATAATGGTAGTAATAATAGCATCAACAACAACAATGAGAAGAAAGGTCATCATCAAAAGGACGGAAACGACGCGACGACGATGCCTAAATTGCTGAGCGGTTCGACAAAGCCGACGATGAAACAGGAATATGGCACCGCTGGTGCAAAAAAAGAGCACCCACCCCACTGTCTCAGCGCGTATAATCACTTCGCGATCCAAAATCGATCTCGTGTGGCTGCTTATATGGCTGCTTATATGCCAGGTATGTCCGCGATAGAAATTGACAAAGAGCTCGGCAAAATCTGGAGAAGGATGAAGGAGACTGAAAAAATGCCGTACTTGAAGAAGGCGGCGATCGATAAGGCTAGATACGAAAAAGGAACGAAAGAAGACGAGACGAAAGAAGAGAGCAACGGTTACGCGCCGTGCGAAGCACCGGACGAGGTCGAGGAGGAAAAGGAGACAAAAATGACAGAGCGACGAGAACTGCAGAAAGTGAGAAAAGAAATCACCGCGACTTTGCGAGGAATTGAAGATTCGTTCGATTTAGTTCTCGAAGATGCGGAGGACTTAAAGGTAGGCGCGTATGAAAACGCCGAAAATTTCTTGGGGAAGTTGCGAGCGCTTTCATTGGCGATGTCTCGCGTAGTTTAAATGAATCGCTCCTCAAATCAATAAAAGAGAGAGAAAGAGTATTCAATTCGCGTGATTTAGAAATCACATCATTGCGTTTTTAATATCGTAGAGCAATCAAAAGATAGCAGCAGCGACGGCGGTAAATAAACCAAAACAAATTCTCCCTCGCTTAAAGTCCTTCAATATCGATGCCGTTGAATGCTTGTTTCAATCCAACTCGTTGATTGTCGGCAAGACTCTTTGGAAAGATTACTTCCGTGATTCGAATGACGCAATCGCCGATGATCTTAGGAACGTGTTGATCTGGCATGCCTTTTCCTTTCACCACGTACGTTTTTCCCGGAGTCGATACTTCCCTCGTATCAAACTCGAAAGATTTACCGTCCAGTCCTTTCACGGTCGCTCGAAAACCGCACAGTGCTCGGGAAACAGGCAAACGCACGTCGAATTCCAAATCGTTTCCTTTATCCGCGCGCCTAAAAATGGGATGTGGAACTTGTTTGCAAATCAAAACTAAATTCCCTCTCCTGCCGTCTCTCGCCGGCGCACCGCGACCAAAATACGTGAGTTTTGTTCCAGATTTCCATCCAGGCTTGATGTTTATGTCCACTATCTCTTCTTGCAAACCTTTTGTTGGTGGTATTCGAAGCTGTTTCGAGCACCCGTGATACAATTCCTCCAACGTGCACTCAAACTCAAACACTCGATCTCCTTCACTCGCGTCCGGAGGCATTGGGGCGCCATTCGCGTCTCTTCGCCCCCGCTTATTGGTACCACCTCCTACATCACCACCACCACCAAATTCACTCCCGAAATCCATATCACCAAAGTGCTCCTTAAACATTCGCATGGCTTCGTCCATCCCGAAACTCGTCGTTCTCGCTCCTGTTCCACCAGTGGTATCGAAACCAAATTTGCGACGAGCGTATCGCTCTTGCCTTTGTTGTCTCTGTTGGTCCGCCCATTCCCTCTGCTGCTGAAACCCACCAAAAGGCTCCTGCTGCTGCTGCTGCTGGGGCGGCACAAACCCAGGCTCTAACCCTTCCTCGCCGTACTTATCGTAAATAGCTTTTAAATTTGTATCTTTCAAAGTTTCAAAGGCTTTTGTACATCTCAAAAATTTCTCGGCGTTTCCAGTCGGACGATCTGGATGGTACTTCAACGCGCATTTCTTATACGCGCGTTCCAAAGTCTTCTCGGAGAGATCTTTATCAGTATTCTTCACCCCGAGCACGTCGTAAAACGATTCTTCTACTCGTTCTTTCTCTTCTTCTTTTTTCTCTTTTTTCTTCATGTCACATGTGAATTGTGAAGCTTTTTTTTCCTCTTCTTGGAAAAGACGTTTGGGAACAAAACGAACAACTCCCCCCTTTACATCATAAATGAACAGACAAGAAGACAAAGACAAAGAAGACAAAGAAAAAGAAAAACCACCAAGTACCAACGAAGAAGAGAGACTCTAAATGGCGAAAAGCAAAGGAGATTTCCTCTCCCCGAAAGCCGTCGCCAACAGGCAAAAGATGAAAGGTTTACAAAAACTGAAATTCTACTGCCAATTGTGCGAGAAGCAGTGCAGAGACCAGAACGGATTTAAGCAGCACTGTTCCTCGGAAGCGCACTTACGTCAAGTCGCCGTGTTCGGTGAAAACTCGGGACGGTTCATAAAAGGGTATTCGGAACAGTTCTTGTCGAATTTTTTGGACATGATGGCGGTGTCGCATCGAAACACGCGGATTAAAGCCACGGTGGCGTATAACGAATACATCGGGAACAAGACGCACGTGCACATGAACTCGACCAAGTGGACGACGTTGACGGAGTTCGTGAAATATTTAGGAAGGGAGAAGTTGTGCGAAATCGAAGAGACCGCGAAAGGGTGGTTCATCACGTATAAACCGAGAGATAAGGAAGAGCAGTTGAGAGATCGGATGGAGATGGAGAAGAGGCGAAAAGAGGAGGACGAGGAGACGCGGATGGCGAATGTATTGGCGAGGCAGATTTCGAAGCAAAATAAGAAAGGCGGAGAGGAGAAGAAGGAAGAGAGGAAAGCGGACGCGATTGATTTAGACGACGGAGAAAGAGAGAAGATTAATTTACACGTCGTTTCGGGAGGATTGAACGCACTCGAGAATAGCGAGAAGAAGAGGAAAGAAATCGTCTTTGACGCGAACGTAGGGGGAATGTTTAGCAGCAAGAAGATGAAGACTGGCAAAGAAGAGGGAAAAGCAGCCTTCAAGAAACGGAAAAAATTAAAGTGGATGCTACGCGAGAACATTGTTTGCAGGAAAACCGAAACCGGGGAAAAAGGTACGGTGGTCAGAGTCAACTTGGAGGACCGCGAAGCGGATGTGAAATTAAAGGAGTCTGGTTCCGTCATCGAGAACGTCGACGAAGACGAGTTCGAGCCGGTTTGCCCGGGCGTCGGCGGGAAATGCGCGGTCGTGCGCAACCACGATTTCGTCGGCGAGGAAGGTAAAGTTCTAGGCGTGGATGGGAATACCGGGGAAGTCACCATCGAATCTTTCAAGAGAGGGATTCAGTTCAAAGCGAAGAGCAGCGACGTCGCGCGATTAGTTTAGTAAAAATATATAGAATTAATAAAGCAGCTCTACAACTACACAGTAGGTAAGAAAAGAATAAAATTACAATAAAATGCGATACTTCTCGCCTCTCGGAACGACGTCCAAGGCTACGGTTCCGTCCAAAGTTATCGCGGCCATAATCCACGGATCGTTGCAGCTCCAACACGCGTCGACGACTGGCGAGAACGACCCCACCGTGGTGGTTTGTAAGTTCCCGTACGCTTTCAGTTCTACACTCACCCCTTCGCTATTGTTATTAGTACCGCCGCCGCTATTCTCGTCGATGTTCACTTTCTTACTCCTCCTCCTTTCGATGTCGTCGTCGTCGGGTAAACGTCCGAGGTCGGAATCTCTCCACAATTTCACCGTACCGTCTAACGAACTCGACATGACTATGGATTCGTACACGGGATTAAATCTCGCCTTCGTGACCGCGCCTTCGTGACCGGCGAAGCACTTCGCCGGCGCTCCGCCGTTTTTCCTCAAATCCCACGTCTTCACCAACCAATCCTCCGAGGCGGTGACGATGTACCGCCCGTCCTCGCTCGCGGAAAACGCGACGTCTCGAAACGCGCTCGCTTGAGAAAATATAGGTTTCGCGGTATTGTTACTCGATCTCGAATCGACCACGAAAACATCGCCGTCTTTCGTAAACGCAAACTGGTTTCGATTCGCTTTCGACCAGTCGCCCTTGCTCGTCGTCTTCTTTTTCGTCTCTTCACTATTGCCGCTAACAACACCATCGTCATCGCCCGTAGTAGTAAACGCGCCAACCCGTTTCGCGTTCTCGTGGTCGTAAAAACTCGCAGACTCTCCTCCGCTCGTCACCATCGCGATGACGCGCCCGTCGCCGTTCGGATCAAATTTACACGACGAGTACTTTTTAGGCGACGGTAGTCGTCGTCGTCCTCCTTCTTCTCGCTGTTCTCCTTCATTTTCGCTTACTTTGTTCTCGATGACATTTTTCTCCTCTTCTCCCTCTTGTGAGTCTCCCTCTCGTCTGCGAAAGACGGAAACGTTCCCTTCTGCGGTACACGCGGCGATCAATAACAAACCACCACCACTTTCCACAACAGACGATGAATCGTCTCGACACCGAAAACAATCCACGTCCACAATCTTATCAGTTCTGCCGCTCAAATGAAAAGCGAGTTCTCTTTTCTCTTTCAAGCGATGCGTCTGCGCGTCGACGCAAAAGATTTTCACTTCACTCTTCGTCGTCGCAGGAGTAGTAGTGGTAGTGCACGCGACGGCAAAGAGAGACTCGTTGGTATTTTTGTTATCGTTCGGGACGGAACAAATGGCATGTGCCTCGTCGCCGCAGACGATTCTTTGCAAGGAGGAGGAGGAGGAGGAGGACATTATTATGTTTGATTCATATGAAAAGTTTGTGAAGCAAAAGGGCAGCTTTTCTAAAAACAACCGCAACGCGAGCGTAAGCGGTGAAGCGCCGCTGATGGTGGTGGTAATAGTGGTGATGGTGAAATGAATATTTTCTGCTAGACGCTGATTTTAATATTAGTAGTACTAGAGACTAAATTGTGTTGTTTATGTCTACCCCTCTTTTGGTCCTTTGAGAAGAAAGAACTCGCGGGACGACGCGAGGCTATGTAAGCGCGACGGTGAATGAGTCGTTAGATTGTAGACCAATCCGATCCATCAAATCAAGAGATGGAATGAAGAAGCGGGGTTAGTCAAAATCATCTCCGAGATCGTCCAACAAGTTTTCAATCATGCCAAAGTGCGGGAAGTTATCTTCTTGCTGTCCAGGGACAGGAGGTACGGGCGGTTGTCCTTGTTGCTGTTGCATCCAAGCCGCCGGCCTCGCGCCGTTGGCGCCCGCCGGAGGCGCCGCGCCGCCCGCATTTGCAGCTTGCGCAAACGATCCAGGCGCGGGTGGAGCCGGTGCAGCACCGTTCTCAGAGACGGACATTTGCGCGACGCCTTTGACGAGCGAAGTTGGAGGCGGGGGGCCTCTTGGCGGCGGCGGCGGTCCGGACGGCGGCATCGGGACGCTTCGGTCACCTTCAGAGGCTGATCCTCCGGCGGCAACGGCAATTGCCGGTGTGCCGGGTGGCGGAGGCGGTCCCGGAGGTAACGGTGGCGCGCCAGGACCACCGGATCCGGCGACCGTGGCGGCAGAAACGGCTGGTGCACCGGCAGCGACTGCGGCGGCTGTCGGTTTCTCCCCGGAGATGGATCCAGAGCCAACTCTCGGTATGGAAGCTGCCTTGGAATCGCTCCCTTTCCCTGAAGATGCCGGTGGACTTCCTTGCTGATATTGGCTGAGATCTCGTCGAAGTCGAACGACTTCAGCGGCTTTTTCTGCCAAAGCAGATTCAAGCGCAGAGATTCGACCACGAAGTTCGCGAACGAGCGGCGGTTCAGAGGAGGATCCTCCCGGAGAGCCGCCGGAAGAGTTTGGCGTCGGAATCGACTTATCGGCACCTTTACCAGCTTTACTCGCCGGCGAATCACTCTTACTTGTGGTGTCTTTGTTCTCTTTTCTTTCCTTTGCTTCCACTTCTTCGCGCACTTTGCGTTTTTCAGCCTCAGCTTTCTCCTTTTCCGCTTTCTTCTTCGCTTTCTCTTCATCCTTCTGCCTCTGAATAGCTTCGCGCTTCTCTCTCGCCTCGCGCTCCTTTTCATCCTTGATGCGCTGCTCTTCTTCCTGTTTCTTGCGAAGCTCCTCATCTTGGGCGCGTTTGATCGCTCTCTGCTTTTCGCGTTCGGCTTCCTTCTCGGCCTCTATGGCGGCTTTCTTCTCGGCTTCTTCCTTTTCCAATCGCGCTCGTTCTTCATCTTCGGCCAACTTCTTCAATCGTTGCCTCTCTTTTTGTTTCTGCTTCTTCGAGTGTTTCTTTTCGTTTTCTTCCGCGGCTAAGCGTTCAGCTTCCTCTTCTTCGGCAATCAACGCTTCTTGACGCATCAGAGCTTCGGCTTCGCGAAAGGCGACTTCGACGCGTTCGTTAAAAACGCGGGACAAGACGTACATCTCAATCGTTTTACGGCCGAGTTCAGCGAGGCGATGTTCGTCTCTTTCGACAGCATCGGCCGCAGAGAACCCAACTTTTTTCTTCGTCGCGTCTTTACTATCGTTATCTTTTTTGGAATCATCTTTACTGCTATCCTCGCCGAGTTTAGAGCGCTTCGACGAACGACCTTCGGAAGAATCGTCCAAGTCTATATCATCGACATCAAAAGCAGTTCCATCCGCCGCGCGTTCCAACGCACACACTAAATCACCGGTGAGCACACAAGTGTTTGTGGCTATGGATAAAGCAGCAGAGCCGTACGACAAATTCGCGCTTACCTTGACAGCGTCCGCCACAGACGTGAAGCCGGCATCCAAGGCTCTGCATCCGCAATACAACGCATCCATGACGAGTGTTGACGTCACTTCTTTTTCGTTGAAGAATCTCTTCACAACACCTTTTAAGAGAACGTCGGCTTTTTCGGAAGCGAGATGCGTTTTTTCGGCTAAAGTACGATTGTTCCAAAAATTGCGAAGATTTTCCCACTTCTCCGGATCCTTGCGTAAAGCGTAAAGCTTTTCTCTCTTCTCTTCGAGAAATCTTCGGCAAATACCCTGTGTAATTTATAGAGAATAAACGCGGTAAGTATTCAAGTTATGGAGAAAAGTATGGTTGCACGCAAACACACACGCGCACACACACACACACAAATACAAAAGGCAAACACAGGCGCCGAAACAAAGCAGAAATTTTTTCATCGCTCAAATTCTATGGGTGTTCGTTTTGTCATTCACGAGTTGCTCAGAACGAGAAATGCTCTTATCGAATTGATCTCTTCACTGCGAAAGAAGATGTTTCTTTGTTTTGACTAAGTCTCTGCGATACTATCGTTGCCAATTTGTTCGTGTAAAAAGTGTGAAAGTGTGTTCGCGCGCTCCGCAAAAGAAAAAAAAAGACGAATATTCAGAAATCAAAACGAAAAATCGCACCTCGACGTTTGTTAAATACACGCGAACCAACTCTCGTCTGTATTGCGGGTCCAAGCATCTAAACGGTCTCGCAATCTTCTCGTGGATGACTTGGACTTGCGCTTTAATGACTAAAGTATCCGCCACGGTAAACCCATCTAAGACTTTACCGAGTTCCATAAACTTCTTCCACCCCCAATCGTGTTCCTTCTTACAAAACCGGTGCAAAGTGTCCGAATACTTTGACTTTTTCGGATCCTTATTCACAACCGCGATGGTAAACTGCGCGAAGTGACTCCACCCCGGTAATAATTTATCGTAATCTGCCACGCACAAGAACAACGACAAATGATTGTGCACGTCGCAGCCTTGCGGGTACACGAGAATGTACCACTTGTACCCGCCGACTTCGAAGCACTTGGAACGAAGCTCGCGTTTGGAAATCTCCGAGAAATTCTCGATTTTCCACGTGAACTTGCCGTACATGTCCGCCGGTTGCGGTCCTGTTTTTCGAGTGTTTAAAGTAGCGCAGAGTAAAGAAAGAATTGTTTTTCAGTCGTTTTTCCTCCCAAAAAAAAAACAAACAAAAGGAGAACCAAGAAGTGAAAAGACGATGATGATGACACATCCAAATTTACGCGTAGAAAGGAAGACAGAAATCGAATTCGCGCGCGGAAACCACTCACCCGAACAATCTTCTTGCTTCCACGGCCCACCGTTACCGCTGTTCACATCCAGAGGACCAGCTCGTGAGCGCCACTCGGAATCCGCCGGCGAATCTGGAGTGGGCGTTAACACGCCGTCTACGATGGCGTTGCCATCCGCATCCAGCATTTCCTCTCGCTTTCTCGTCCCAGAGGAACTCATTTTTCTCTCCTTTCTTCTTCTCTGCTAAATGAACTCCTAATCAACGAGCGACTATCTTCTATGTGTTTAAATGCTACGCGCGAGGAAAGAAATGAATACGTATAAACTCTATTTGTATAATTCTACGTCGTATTCGCGCGTTTTTTGGTCGCGTTTCTTCCTTTTCTGTCTGTTGTTCTTGTGTGGTGCGGTAAAAGTCTGTCGCGCTTTCTCTGATGAATCGCCGGATGTCTCCTTGAGCCCAGTTTTTCTTTTCTTGATTTTTTCTTTTTCGTCGCTCTTTCTCTCTCTGATATTGTTATTCGTGTATTACTTTACCTGGGACTACTACTACTACTACTACTACTACTATTACATCTACTACTACTACTACTACTGCCGTAATCTATCTCATTTCTTCTATGTCGTTCTTCGTGTCTTCCACTCGTCGTCGTCGTCTCTCTTGTTGTTTGCGAACGATCACGGTGCCACGAAACGGCTTCCCCGTTCGCGTATCGACGAGCGTTTCGAGATCGACCGAGCCGCTCAGAGCGGCGAACGCGTCCTCGTCGCCGTTCTCGTTGTGCACGCTGGTGATATACACTTGGACGCTCGTGTATTCCGGAGGTGAAGAGAGATTTGCGATGGTCACTGAAGATTGAATCTTTCCTAAGATGCCGCCGGTAACGTCGTACGAGCAGGCGGTTGCAGATATTTGCTCTTCTTTTTTTCTCTTGTTGTTGTTGTCGTTGTCGTTGTTTTCGTGTTCACTGCTAGACGCGTTGTACCGTAAGCTGTCGTTCGTGGCGTACGCGATATCTTCGATGACACTTTTCAAGTTATCCTTCACGCACGTCCATTCACCGTCGATTGTCGTTTCAATTTTCCGTAGCATCCTACAAGGCAGGTCAGCGTCAGCATCAACACCATCCGGGTCGCGACTAAACACACCTCTCGCTCCGGTGATGAACACGACTCTGATGACAACCCTTTGGTCCCTCGTTTTATTCAACGCGTACGCCTTTGCTATTTCAAGCGCGATTCTATCTCCGCTCAAAATTGAACGCCCGTGCGTGGCGTCCTCCACGACGTCCCCGTGGAGTAACAACAAAAGCGACTTTGAGGACGACGACGAAGTAGGAGACGCAGAGAAACAATGCGCTTCGCAATACTCCTTCACGGAAGCGTAACCAAGAACATCCACCTCTCCTTTCTCGTTGAACCGCCACGCGTCGCCTAAATGTCTCCGAACGCATTCAACTTTGACTTTGTTTTCTCTCTCTTCTTCTAAACTTGCACAGACCAACTCGTTTAACTTTTGTACGCTCCTGCGCGTCTCTTCGCACCCGTCCAGGAAGGACGAGGAGGTCATCTTCAATTTCCTGTCCTCGTCGCCTAACCCGCATCGTTTCGCGGACATGTGGCCAAACGAACCCGCCCCGTGAATGACTATCATTCTCTCGTTTTCATTCTTCTTTGTCTTCTTCGAAATCGCGTTCTGTAACAGAATGGAACACTTCTCGAGCGCAGTTTTATCCAAGGTTTCGTACGTGGATTTATCGGTTATGGAGCGGCCGCCGAGCTTGACGATTGTGAGAAAAGTAGTCGACGTTGGTGTGGTGGTTATATCGTCGCTCGGAGGAGGAAGAGGAGGAGGAGGAGGAGGAGGAGGAGACATTGAGTGCGTT
>Ga0209090_10000752_pt1 | contig 20385 bp, 13 predicted proteins | sample ArcticOcean_MG_C_9_FD_187432 | JGI IMG/M metagenome (GOLD analysis project Ga0209090, IMG submission 187432) | Marine microbial communities from western Arctic Ocean - ArcticOcean_MG_CB2_152 (SPAdes) (version 2) | ecosystem: Environmental > Aquatic > Marine > Oceanic | place: Arctic Ocean... | reverse complement strand
CTGTGTACGCAATAGTCAATGTTGCATTAGTGTCACCATTTGCATCAAATACCACTGCTATTCTTGTAGCGTCTTGCTCGTTGTTGACACCAGTTACATTTGTCACTGAACTAATCGCAGTTTTTAGTTGTTCTTTGTTCATTGTTACAACTGATGAGAATCCCAATAGATTAACTGTTATATCTACAGCACCATTGTTATCTTGTCCGTCTACAATAGACGCATCAAATGTAATTACTTTGGTGATAGGATCATATGTATAATCAGATGTAGTAAGTGTATATATTGGAGTGGTTCCACCCGACACAACATCAATAGTACCTACTTGATGAGATGTCATGTCACTCGTTAGCGTTACACTCACCACAGGTGTCGCAGCACCAAATGTCTCACTTATGTTTGTGCTGGGCGTTAATGTTACAACTGGTGTACTACCATAGGTTTCTAAATTGACTACAGTAGAATTTATATTTAAAGTCATGCCAGTAACATCAGCCGACAATGTGTTTGTTGGGTGAAGTCCTGGTGGTGTTACTACATAGGGGTTTCCACTATGATTTGCAGTTGTATCGACTACGGTGACAAGCAAATTACTTACTAGATCAATTGAGTTACCATCAACTATAATATTATTTGGTGATATCACCGATGGACTTGCTACACTTTCGACAATTATAGAATCATAAACAAACTGTTGCTTATCAAACCAAATATCAACTCCGTCAATAGAAGCCGATGGTGTAGTTGGATCGTCTGTTACATTACGATGTGGGAATGTCGGATCTGTTGCCGTGCCCAAAAATACTAAGTCTGAAGGCGTTGTGTTGAATCCAATGTAGTCTACATTACAACTCTGTAGTTTTCCGTTGAGTCTTACATTGTCGCCAAACCTGTATGACGATGTATTACTCCATGTGTCTATGTTGGCATAACCACTTGTTTCATCGAATAAAGTTTCCAACTGATCTATATTAAATATAACATTGTCTGCTTCGGTATCAAGTAAATCTCCTGCTGTAAGCAATGTAGTTTTATTCTGTTCATAAGATAGTGATTCAAATACTTGTGAATTTTCTTTATTGACAAACACAATATCAGGACTACTAAAATCAATAACAGATGGATTCACTGTAACATCAGATGGAGTAATCTCAATTTCAGTTGATTTGTTTATTAAAGTATCACCAAAATTACTCTGTCTGAACATGAATTCTTCATCTATGCCAATGGTACTATTACCATCATTTATAATTTTACTACGACCTACGCGCTGTATTACAGACTTTGTACCTTTTGACTTAATAACTCCTTGGAAGAATTTACTGATTGCGGTATCTGATAAATTTAACTTAGTAATCCAATCTCTACTAACACTGTTAAGCATTAAATTTTCTGCTTTGGTAATTTGCTTATTAAATTTTTCTACGTTAAAGTCATATAGATTAGAAATTTCCTCAACAGTTGAATCGAAGTTCTGAATTATTGTATTTTCTCTAACCAAGAATCCGGGTGCTTGCTTTGCACCTGTCCAGTTACGAGTGCGTTGTCCAATCAATTTTAATCTCTGTTGTCTAATATTAGTTACATCATCAAACACAATCTCATTGAATTGTGTTGAATTATTTAACAAAAGAGCATGCTCATGTGTTACCATTGCAGTACCAATACTAGCCATAGAATTGACACCAATCTTTGTTTCAACTGTTAATGAATTGGTATCACGATTTATAAGTAAATTAGATACTTCAATTGTGCTACGACTCTCATCTGATATTGAATTTAACTTTCCTGGCAATGTGTTATATTCTAACACAACATGTGCTGTATTGGCAAAAGATATTTTTCTATCAAGTGGGATAACAAATGTATCTTTGACATTTGCTGTTATTGCCCATTGTGCAAAACTATATGCTTTTGCATCACCAGTTGTTCCGAATTGATAACCAACGCTATCTAAGTATGCATAGTTTCCACGTATGAAATTATATACATCTTGTACACGAGAAAACTGAGATTCATATTCCGCAATAGATACTGCATTTGAAAACGCTTTGTATTTCTTGATAGTCACAGAATCATTCAAATTAAGATTTATATGATCATTGACATTTAACTTGAGTGGTTCAAGGAATTTAAATTGTTGCTTGTGGTTACTAATTCCATCTACTGTGAAACTAGTTGCATTTTTTGTAACAGTAATATTACACGCAACATGAACATCTGATGGTGAACTAGTATACATTATCAAAGGGGCATCTATTTGGTTCAATGAAAACTTTCCATTAGAACCAGAATCAGATTCAACTTTCATTAAATGAGATGCAGTAAATCCGCCTAATTGCTGTACCAATCTTGTGTCGCTAAGAGTATAATTACGAATAATATTTTCTGTTAAGAAATTTCTCTGAGTATATGTTGTCTGGGCATGATTGATTCCTGGTCGATACTGTAGTCCGTTGCGGTTTATATTAACAATGAATTTTGCCACTGGAAGATTTGTGCGTGAAATGGTCGCTGAACGTAATTCAATGGTTGGTGTAGTTGTGTACTTACTGCCACGTGATGTCAATGTAACACCAATTATTTTACCTGTTGAATCTAAATCCAATGTAGCAGTTGCTTCATATGTAGAATCATCGCCACTAATATATATTTCAATATCAGATGGGAAGCCCACCTCACTTGATGTAACGGTTATTGAATCTACATATGCATTTGATATCTCAGATGTATTATCGTAAACCATATCAGTGTTGATAATATCTTTTGTGAATCGGTTTATCGTCATTCCAGTTATATTTGTAAATGATTCGTACATGCTTGTCTGAAAGAAATCAGTCCATGCTTTAGTTGGATTTAATTTAACGACTGCGTCTACCATTGCTGAATGACCCAATGAACTATTGCGCCACTCAAACTCAACTGGACTCCAGTCACCAAATACAAATGCTTGTGAACTGTCAACTGATGCAGGCGTACCTAATACAGTATGACGATCTTCTAATGTACCAATATCAGTAACTGGACTCTTAGTTGCGAAGTCCCAATAATACCTTGCGTAATATAAATCTTGTTTTATTGGTGATCCTGGCTCGCTTACTAATCCAGTAGCGAATGCATTTAACATCGCAGTTCTCTTTACGCCGGCTAACCAACTATAGTGATTATCCCACCATGAGGGCTTATCAGTGTACCCAAGCATATGCCAAGGTGTGATATGAGGTGTTGGTGTTCCAAATAGTACACTGTATGCACCTTTCCAATGACCCGGCAGATTGGATTTCAAATGACCTTCTGCTATTGAAATAGATGAATAATTCCAAGTAGTTGAGTCGTTTGCATCAAAATAATTTGCTGGATTTAATGTAGTATGTGTTGACTTTGTGTACCAATCTTTAAAATATTTGTCTACATAATTGTCTATTTTATTTAATGTATACCAAGTACCACGATGTTGTGATGGTAAATATTTAATGAAACTATTAGCGTAATGTGAATCTTGTTTACGTATTCCATTGTACACACGTGTCTCTATATCATATAATACTGCTGCTACTGGATCAAAATTAACGTCATTAACTTTTTCTAAGTCCGCGTTTGCATTTAGTGTATATACACTTCCGTCATGTCCTATTAATTCATTAGAGACAACTTGAGGTACATATGTATGTGACAACCCAAGTTTGGTCATACTCGCTGGTACATTACTGTCACTATCCATTTCATAATAATATGCTCTGACACTAACCATTTTACTATCTGTAAATGCCACTGGAATAGTAATCAATTGTATCTTACTTCCATTTAATGTATAATCTTTTCCTAATGTTAATAAGCGTGTGACTGCTATATCGTCGCTATCTCTGTTATCGGTAATGTACAAGTACATGTGATCTTTTCTAAAATCATCATTGTTAATTGTTATGTCTAAATGATATTCAGTAGTACCAGCAAAATACGCTACTTCGACATACTGTGACTTTTTCGAATATAACATATTTGATTGTTTATGTACGTTTGTCCCTTTGCGAGATTGTGTAATCGCTTCTATAACATCTAATGTAAGTGTACGAACATCACTATATGATTTTGTTTTATATAGACGTTTTGTTTGAGCCATGACTAATTGCTTGAATGACCACCAATCTTTTCCTTGCTCGGATAATGCTGCTGCGATGTTCATTTCATCAACACCATAACACAAATCATGCATAGTACTAATGTCATCATGCATGAATATTTCACCAGCATATGAGTTAACGATAATGCTCTTGTGGTAATTATTATCACCGAATGCATCTCCTACGAATCCAGGTGTGCTTTCAATAATACTTAACCAATGAGGTAACGTTTCTTGTATTGTGAATTCTTTTATAAATTCGTTATTTGCATTGTGTCTATGCACATCAGGTATCTGTATATTTTCTGCATTACCAATAACTGTATTGTTACGATAATATTCCACATCTATTGTAGATATATTATCTTCTTGTGCTGAATTTTCAATATCTGATATAACTATACTGTTTGCATTTATAGTGTATTCGGATATTGGTAATTTTTTACCATCAACATATACTGTATGAAAAAACTCATCCTGTGATAGGTTTGTTACAATCCGACCTCTATTGGTTGCTGGACCAGATAATGATCCGAATTCAAGTACAAATGATATTGTATCTGGTAATGTTATTGTAATTTTGTCACCAACAACTGACGTAGGTGTGTGTACACTACCATCAGCGTTGTAGAATGTTAAATCATTTGCTGATGTGATATCATGAAATACATATGATGCATCTTTGCCTAATATTAATTGTGGCTGATTCTCTCTACTTCTATTATATACACCCTCAGATAAAATTTCAGTGGTTGTTATATTTCCATCTCGTTCAAATACCAAGAACTCTTTATCAACTCTCCAATCAGAATACCCTACTGGAATAGTAATGTCGGTAGAATCTGCAAACAGTTGAACACTATCTTTAGCACCTAATGAATACGCACTTGGTATATATGTACTTACGTTATTAATTCCTTTAACAAAGAAATAATATCCAGGGATTTCAACCCCATGATGACCAAAATCTCTTGCGTAACTATAACGCTCTGTGAACAGATTATTCTCGAATACAATGTTTGCGCCAGTTGCAGTATCTTTATATGATAATGCAAAATTTAATTCACTGTCATCTGTTCCGATTCCTACTTTGTATGAAAAAATCTTACTGCCAACAAACGTGCTTGTACTAAAACTGCTCAATAATGTACCTTGGTTATCACGTAATTTAAACAATGGTGCTGAGTTTGGTAATGTTTTATTCTGTGCTATCTTGATTAAACCATCGTAATACATATCTCTCTTTGCGTATGCACCCGTTCCAGACAATGAATCATTTAATACAACGAATGTATCTCCGGTTGTAAATGTATCTGTGCGCTCTGATTCTGTCAATGTATCAGATGCTACTTTGATGTAAATGCCATTTCCTGTTGCAATACGTGAACCACTGGGGATTCCAGTAGCAACTAGTGATGATAGTACATAATCCACTTGTCCTTTAAACACGCTGTCAGATGAATAATTTGCATATCCGTGATCGGTCATATGCATTAATGAATCGAATTGTATAATTGGACGCTTTGCTCTATTTTCGTTTGTAATAACAGTAGATGTAACAAGCGAAGTATCTAGTGTTTGTAAATATAACACGCTGTCTTTGTGTATCCAATGGTTGGCACGTGACCAAGAACTTGAAATATTATCAGATGCATCAATTACAATATAATCTTTAATAGTATGTGGTTGTGCAACTGACTCTATAGAAAAACTATAAGGTGTGGTATCAGTGAAAAACTTTCGTCCAGATGCATCTGTTAGTAATTTAAAACTAATACTAGTACCAACACCTGTCACCAAGTATGTGTTATCTGCGATGGCTGCATCATAACCGATGAATTTTATTTTCAATCCATTGAACAACTCTACCGAATTGACACTGTCTGTAATTGTACCTAATGACGAACCAGTAATGGTTGTTATCGGATTAGTATCACCAGCAACTAGAAAGGTTGAGTTATATACTGGTAGATCGGATGCCCAATAGTAAGAAACAAAATTTACAAACATGTCTACATTAATAGGTGGTGAATATACATATGCATTAGAATTATATGCAGCATTATACCCATATTCGTCAAAGTTCATTGCAACACTATTTGCAATATCATCAACTGAAATTGTATGTGTAACATTTTTCAATTCGTCAGTCGTTATAATACCTGGCTCTAATTGAGGTACTGCGCTGTTTGTGTTTAAGTAAGTATCATTGTATCTAGTTAATGTTTTACCAGATATATCTCCTACAAATGCATCGACATTTTCCATGTCACCTTTTGATATCATCTGATCAAATGTAGCATCTAACCATTTCTTGTTAACATCTGTTTTGAATGGAGTAGGTAACTTATTTACAGATTTGATTTCATTTATAGGGTAATCACCAGATCGCTTCGTAGGATCTGCCTTTTGTTGCTTTGTAGATTTATAATTTTCCATATGTTACCTTAATTTGCCTTAATGTTTGCTTTTGTAATACTAGTTACTATATCGATATCTTTAACAGTTGCATCTGGTATAAACAACTCATCTGTCAATGGTGTTATTTGAAATAATGAACCAAATACACTGGTAGAACTCTCTGGTACTATTACGAATGAACTTATAACACCCATCAATTCGTTATGTACATATGCTGCTAATTCAGTGAAATAGAATGTTTCTCCAAAATCCCAAAGACCAATATCGAAGAAGTCATTGATTGCTGCAATAACCTTTGTCTTTATGTCGGTATCTGTTAAATTGTTGCCTGGAACTTTGATTACATTAAATCGTGATCTCATCTCGGGATCTGCCGCAGAACCAAATAATACTTTGTACTTAACTGGGCGATAGATAATAGTATCACTCATTGCTTTCTTTTTATCAACCACACTAGATTGATTGAATTGTCTGTTTAATTCGTCTATAGTTGGTGGACTGGGCTTAGTCGATAATACACGTGATTCTGATAACCAAGTCTTAAATGTATTATTGTAATCTCGTGTCAATGTAAATATATCAATAATGTTTGACAAACTAGGATCTATAATTTCATTTTCGGCTGGTATATGAGTCCACTCAAATCTCAGTGATGGTGTTGTTAACCTAGTTCCTGCAATATTAAAATACGCATCTGGATTATCTGCGCGTGAATCAATTGAACTATCTACCAACGCAACGATAACTTTATTTGATTGGTATAAGCCATTTGAATCTATATTATATCCCCATACATAAAATCTAATAAATTTCTCAGTAACAGTATCATATAGTTCAATGATGTCACGATTTCGCTTTTTAGTGAATTCATTAATATTATATTCATTTGTTAAATTTGTAAATTCAATTTGGTTAGTTGATATTTCATATCTAGATATGCGGGTGGTAATATCATAACTATTATTTATTACACCAGAACCTATGATGGTAGGCGTAACTTTAATTAAAAAATCAAACGGACTTGTTGGTTCTACTGCTGGAACTGGTGAAATTACTTGCCAACCCGCTTGTCTCGGAGTAGAAAAATTAGCAGCATTGTAGGAATATTTCAAATAAAATGATTGTCCATTAGTAAGTGCTGACAAAATATTAGTTTTTTCTGATGTTGTGAACTGTTTTGCAAATGCTGGGTATATCATATCCAATGAAGCATTGTTTGGTATTTCAATATCAAATGCAATTGCTCCAATTCCAGTTATTGTTAATCCAGATGGTTCACCCTGTGCATCATCTATGCCTCTACCATTGGCAAATATACTTGATACTTTTGCCCAATATACAGTTAAGACTTCGTCAACGACTGCTGTAAATTTAACTAATGCACCAACCGTTATATATTTTAAGTAATGAGTCTGAGATATGCCTACGCCTTTTATCACAAGTGAGGAATCAACAAAATAACCAGTGGTTTTATCATTTGTCTGCCAATTAAATACGACATCAGCAGGAGTAACAGAAGATATGTTACTTCTTAATAATTCAAATGCACCTTTGAATCCAGAGTAATACAAGTTTAACAACTCATGATTTTGTATCGCTGGTTTTAGATAATTTTCAAATACACTTTCAGCAACAATATCATCAGTATGTTCTATTTTGGTTGCTGTACTATCACGTGTAAGTACTCCATCTGTTCCAAACAAATGTAGATTAGAATATGTACCAGTAGGATCGTATAATTTAGCATAACGACTATGTCCACTGTGCGTTCTATTGACACTCTTTATTTTTAAAATATTCTCGCTTTGATTCAATAGATAATTATTATAATCATCTGCGGTTATCATTCTATCTTGTGTTACATAATTGCGAGGAGCGTTTGTTTTAATCGTGTCCAATGTTTCTGAACTACTTGCATTAACCACTGGTGATTTTAATTGTAATCCAACTATCATGGTATACGTGTTACCATCTGCACCACTATAATTAATATTGATAGTTTTATTTGATATATCATCTGGACGCAATGTGTAAGATATATTCTCACTTGTTCGATACCATACACGTATAATATTCTTTGGTATAGTTCCGAAATTTTCATCAGTGAACATAACACTTATCTGATTATTTTCACGTGTCTTCACTGCAAATATTTCATTGGTTCCTGCTTTGATATCGTTAAAGATTTCATTTTGACCAAATACACTATCGACTTTCGTCCACTGAGAAATTACATTACCATTTCCATCTATTGATTGCACCCACACATCTGAGTTATTAATATTTGGCACATCTACGTCAAGTGAAAGATTGCTGATAGGACTATCTATTATAAAATCTTTATACTGCAATGATCCTTGCTTAAATCCACAGAAGAAGCCAGATGTGTTACTGCCTACACCCTTGCCATCATTCTTATATATCATTGTAAATGCAGATGTTGGATTCGGAATTGATTCAACGATACTACTATATTGACTATCATAACCTAATCCAATAACATCGAATGATGAACTAGAGCCAGCAGCGATACCTTGTATTGAAAACTTAATTTGATCATTCAATGTGTTCAAATTGTAATATTCAACTGTCTGTCCGGATATCTTGATATTAATTCTAGGTGTACCAAATTGATTTCCACTAGAAAACGCAGCATTAATAACTGTAATAAAGTCATCTAGATTATTAATATTAGAAGTACTTTCATATCTAATTTCCTTACCAGCCAACGTAGTACCATCACTACCAATTACAGTTTCATTAGTTTTTACACTAACTACTTTTAATTCACCAAATGCGGTTACATTTCGTCTTGGTTGATAACCTAAAAATTCTGCTAATTTGAATACTGAATCTTGACGCTGTGCTGTACTCAAGAAGTTGTTACGTGTATTTAAATCTGCACGAAATGCTAAGTTATGACCGAACTGTGCAATCAAATCTAGTAGTGCTACAAATTCACTAGATTCAATCCAGTCATTATAATTCTCTGGATATTTCTCTCGTACATAATCGATCATTGTACTACGAATGGTAGCATAATCATATGCTTGGAAATTCGCATTAATATACGAATCATATACTGCGGTAAAATCTTCCGCTGCAAATAACTTTGATTGTCTTACTGATTGTGTCATAATTTATAACTCGCCTGATTCACGGTCAAACTTTAATTCAAGTTCAGTTGCCGTCGTTGTCGGTATATACAATAATTCAATTCTTACTGTCACCGTATGTTTATTTTCTTCAACCCTAACGTTTTCACTTATTAAATTGAAACGTGGGTCATAATTAACAATATTAGATACTTCCTGTTGAATCAAATCAACTGTAATATCATCCAGTGGTTGAAATACATAGTATGGTAAATTACTACCAAACTCTGGGTTCGTCCATTTCTCTCCCTTGCGGATTAAGAAATGATTACTCAAGTCTTGTTTAGCAAGATCCAGATTAGATAGTTGCTTACTTGTATTTTTTTCACCAATAGTGGTGTAACCGATTATTTTATTCATACAAGTATTTATGCAAAAATTAACTACCACTATAATTATAGATACAAAAAAACCGCCAAGAGGCGGTTATATTATTAGTATATTCTAATTTTATTAATATATTTCGATTTCTGCTATTCTAACATGCTCTTCTGGCCAGTTTATATACTCTAACCATTCAACACGTGGAACTGTGATACCGAATGTTTTTGATGAATACGCAAGAGCATGCCACGTAGGCTTTACAGGTTCTCTAATAGGCCTCATTAATTTACTGCCTTTCATACCATTGCACTTTTTACATGATGCTACACAGTTAGTCCAACCTGTGCCACCATCAAGAGATTTTGGAATTACATGATCAATAGTCAGTTTTTCATTAGTGAATTGCTTAGAGCAATATTGACATTCGTGCTGATCTCGTAAGAATAAATTCTTTCGAGTAAACTTTGCCACTTTTGGTAAACGATGATATCGATTTAACATTACAACTGACGGCATAAACATTTCAAAATTAGCAGAATGTAATACAGTATCATAACTATCTAGTATTACTATTTTATTTTGGAAATGTGCTTTCACTGCATTCTGCCAACTGATAGTACTCAGTGGTAGCATAGACAATGGCTGGGCGTCTGCATTCAATAGCAGGACTCGGTTATTCATTGTATGTTTCCGTTCTTGTTCCGTAAGTTATAGGTTGTTAGCGATAGTAACGATTTGACGCTTCCGTGCCTGAGTTAAATTTGGTAAAAATCTTTTTGTTTCTGCGTAGTAAATATATTCTGCTTGCTGGCGAGCTACTTTATCTGTCAGTGCAGGGTATTCTTTGCGTAATATCTGTAGACCTCGTTCTCGCAATAATGCTCGTTCTGTTCGACTGCCATAATCACCTAACATCATTATCGTTGCAATTGGTTGAGTTAACAATCTATTGTAGCCACTTTCAATTAGAGCAGATGCTATATAATCCCATTTCTTATCGATAATCCATTTGGTTAAATCAAATGTTCTCGCGGTCGTACCAACTTTGGTGAAGTCACCAGTGAAATAGTATAGACATAGTAGTGCATCATATTGTGATTGACTCAATGTTTTAATTGAAATTAGGCGCTTAAACTTTCGTTCTGTTGTTTTAAAGTCTTCTAGCCATTCACTATACGCTTCACTTTCAAGTAAACCTACACCATTAATTTTATCGTTGATAGTATTGTAACCTATTTGTGTATGATTGTCAAGGGCTGTTTTGTAACATCTCCATTCAAATCGTCTCAATGCAAAATTAATAATATCACTACTTGCTTCAAACACCCGTAGTTCTTGTTCAGTCACAACGACTGCGCTATTGTCAATTGTCCAACTAGAAAAATCTATCACTGTAGATGGTGTTATAGTATTAGGTAATATAACCATTATGTTTTTCCCTTCGCTGTTTTAATTGTTTCTTGTATCTTACTCGCCCCTTTCCACGGATGATGTTCTGGTACTCTAGCCGATACACTTTCTTTAACTGTTTCATTTTGAATTAACTCGTTTACTTTGGGCTTTGGTGCTGCTGCGGCAGTAGTTGAACTATTCATGTATATCTTAGGTGCTGTTTCTATATGATTACTACCTGATTTGTTATGAATATCATTCAATGCTTGTATTATTACATCGGAGCCACTTTTCAAATAATAGTCACTCTTTGTTTCCAAACTCATAATATCAGATTTCATATTAATATTCTTCTTTGCTTCCATGTTGATGTTACCATCTGCATGAAAATTTAAATCTTCTTCTGAATGTATATTTACACTTTTTTTACTATATACATCTATGTTTCCTGCTTCGTCCATTTCTATCCAAGCATTGCCATTATGATTTGTAATAAAAACAAATTTATTAGTATCATCTAATAATATTTGTGCACCACCTCTAGTTCGCAAGCGAACATTCTTGCTATCGCCATTCTGATCACCATCATCCATTGTGAACACATGTCCATTCAATGTAGTTAATCCGAATACGTGACTTGGTGATTCTCGTCTTGCACTAGACAAACTATGACCACGTGAGTAATCATCTTGTAGCCCTTGCTCTTTTAACCATGACTTTGCAATAGGGTCAACGGGTTTCTTTATTTCATCGTCTGTATCGGTTGGATTCTTTTCACCAACTGGCTGAATAGTACCATCTTGTGATTCTGCGCTGGCACGTCCTCCCATCATATGGTTTCGATTGCGAGACATTAACGAGCCTACAATTATACCTTGATCTAGCAAGTCAACAAACGCTACTAGTACAGATGTTCCAATCGTTGGTGGTTGGGGCCACATACCATAACTTTTTGGTGTACCACTTTCACTTGTACCATCTTTACCATATTCTTTTTCGTCACCAGTTACCGATTCTGCTGTTGTACTTGTAACGCCTCCGTATGGAGTACACAATAAACAAATATGATCTACTTCACTGTCTGATAACGATCCGAATTCACCAAATCGCACTGATACGCGACCAGTATATATACTATCAGTATTGTCAGTAACAATGCCTACATATTGTCCGGCAGGGAATTTTTTGTCCCGTACTGTCTTAATGTTAATTGCCATTCTTTGATCCTATTTTTTTTAATCTTTGTTGAATTAAATCAGTAGACGAATTTCTATCACGCATACCTTTTAACGATTGAGTAAACTTACCTAATTGAAATTTACTCTCTACTTCTAATATTTTATATACACCACTTGATGCAATATCAAGCTTGCGTGCACCATCAGTCTTTCCATTGTCTGGAAGATAATTAATGAATACGATCAATGAATCTTCGTCTAAATTTTCAATAAGCGTCTTGTATTTTCCTGAGTTAACATGCGATCCGGGTGTTCCTAACCAATATGGATCACCTTTAATAGTAATATCAAACATAATGTAATCATGACTCGCTGCGTTTAACGCCTGTTGGTCTGCTGCTATTACTGAATTTGGTTCATCACTATTTTTTTGATCTGTTGATTCTGCTGTCTTCGTGTCGTATGCAATATTTTCAAGTTGTGTAATGGGCGATGCATTATTTACTGACAATTCACTTAGATATCTAGGTATCTGTATCGTCACTTTCTCTACTTGGCCTTGACCTAGATCATTATTTATTTTTGCATATCCAGCACCATCTGATGGATCACGAGTTAAATAAAACATCTGATCAAAATTTAAATTGAAGTCTAATACCTCTGAATTATTTCCAGAAAATAAATAATCATACTGTTTATTGATAGGCAATAACTCAAGTCTCCTAGATTGATATGATGAACTTAGCGTCTGCATTTGCTGTTTCGCTACATCGGGCGCTGGATTAGTATGGTTTGTATGCAAACTAATAGTCAATGTAATTGTTTCTTGATCTGAATTTGTATACAAGTCCTTTACACCTGTTTGATATTTTATCATTGGTGTTACTTTTATTACTTCATTTTCAAATATATCAAGACTAGGTGTTGATCCCGATGAAGTTCCATCTAGCATAGCCCTAGTTGATCTATCATTTGCCCGTTGGTTTTCTTTATCAAGTTTATATTGATTATAAAACTTTGGCACTTGCTTTGTCAATATATCAGTGAGAAATGTCACTACACTTGTACCTTTGAATAAGGTATACTGTGCAGTAACAGCATTTTTAACATCATTTGGGTGACCCGATCCTGTAATATCTGAGTTTGCTGCTTTCATAATAGCATCGGCATATTTACTTTCGAATTTAGGATCCATTTCAATTACCCATTTTTTTGGATTTATGACACCATCGGTAATTTGAATGCTTCGTATACGTTCCTCATTTTTATTCAACTCATCTCCCAATGTTGTTAACAATGATCTTACTTTTGTAATACCAGACAACTTCATATCAGTTACAATTTTTGAGCCTGCTACTGCTATCTTATGTTGGTTTGCACCTACTATGTTATATTGCGAGCCTTCTGGTCCTGCAGATGCATTGATTGATGCCATTAACATTGGATAATAGAATATGCCGGGAAATCTTACTGGTGAAGAAGTGTTTGCATTTCTACCAATGAATTCAACTTTTAATACATATGTTGCAGTTTGCATAGTCGAAAATCCGAATGAATGACTTAGTTGTAATATTTTATTTAATAACTGAAATCCACCTGGCTCATATATATCAAATTGAAATGCACCAGTTGTTGTATTTCCATAATTGCTGCCAGGAGAAATCATTGACTGCATTACTAAATTTTCTATTGAGTATTCTGATGTTTCTCCAGATGAAGCAATAATCACTGCCTTCTTACCTTTGACTGCGTTATTAATGGAAAGGTGTTGATGTTCTAAATTATCTAATAGTTTGGGGTTATTAAATACATCTGAATGTACAATGTACCATGTAAGTTTGTATGTTGGACTATCAACTGTTGAACACCAGTTTTCTGTTACATCTATTCTACTTGTAGACATGAATTTACCTTATATAAAATCGGTTGGAACTTGTATAGTTAAACCAGACTTGAAATCAATAATCGGATCTTTTAATAAGTCTTGATTGAATTCTGCGAATATCCACCACAAGTTAGCATTTGAAAATAAATCATATGCTAACATATCTGGTCGCTCGTTGTATTTTGATTCAAGAGTCAATGAATATAAATCATATATTGTTACATCGCTGATAATTGGTTCCATTATGTCAAGATATTTATTGTCTACAATGTTTGTATTTTTATACACACTGTCTGTATCATATTGTATTTTCATATTATATCATTCCATTTTTTAATGTACTACCACTTGCATAATTAGCAAATGAGAAGTTACTACTAACCTTTGCTGGATTTTGTTGCATTACCATTGTGATAGATACTGCAAAACTTGCTGGTATTGATACTGATGTTGTATCTGATGCGCCAACTCTTTGCGTTCCGAGTGGTACTTCAACTGTTATCAAGTCTACATCATCAGCAAATGTGTAATCAACACCAGATACTACTACAGGAACATTCTTATAATTGTATTCTCCATATGCACTAAAATGTAACACTGGCGGAGGAGTTCCAGCCATGTTTGATGTTTTTCCATAATCCATTTTTGTCATTGTCTTTAAAAAGTGTAAACATGCAATGTTGTACTTTGCTTCTTTAATTGTATTTGACACAAAATATGCTTGCATACTAATTGTAGGATTAGGTGTATTCACATAATATTGTTGCTGATACACACTGTGTGTTGTATCATACGTACCATAATTGGCAGAGAATGCTGCTTGCATCATTGCTGGCGTGTACGTAAATATAATACCATTTACATCTGATAATTCTTGTAGAATACCAGTACTGAATAGGTTTTTTGCCCACGCTGCATTTGCATCACGCAATACCAATTTTGGTTTATTGCTACTTGGAATACCAGCCATTATCGTAACCTATCCTCAATAAAGTCAAAAATCGGTTGATCAAATTTACCAAAGAATTCGGTGAATGTCTTTTTCTTTTCTTCAAACTCTGCATCACTGCTCATAACTGCTCTAAAATCACTAGCACTCATACCACCATTCTCAATTGGCATTGTGATATAATATACACGATTTTCATCTTCTGTCTGTAAATTGTTCATATCATCTGGCATCGGCGCTAAAACACCGCCCGGCTTTAGACGACCAGCATCTTTTTCACTGAATACTAATACGGTTGCTGTATTACTCTTATCTCTGCCTACTAATGAAACATCTGGTTTATATGGTTGTGTATTGACAATATGATTTGCTGGTACACCAAACATCTTAGACATGATAGATGCCTTTTCTTCAAATGTGAACGGGTCAGTTGAGTAATCATCTGCACCATGCATTGATTGCTGTTTTTTGCCAAATGTAGTCGCGATAAATACATTATCAGCACCAAACTTGTTAACTAATTTTTTATACAACGCAAAGTGTCCTGAGTGCATTGGCTGAAAACGTCCGCCATAAAACACAGTGATTTGATTTGCTATACTTTCTGTTATGATATCTGATATTCGCATCTTAATAATCTCCTACTTATCATGTATTTAGCCTATGATAAACTATGTACTTAATGATTCGAATAAAACTTGACAAAATGATCAAACTGATATATAATTGTAATAATATTAAATGGAGCAATAAACCTAATGGCGAGAGATCCCTCTACACATTACTTAAAGAACAAAGAAATACTTAAAGAAATACATAAATCTAAAATGACATTCTGTTGGTTAGAAGACCAACAGTATTTCCTATTTGATCATATTGTCGAAGCATTCGATGATATCAATGAAGAAACTATCTTGCTTGCAAAGGAAGCACAAGCATCTAGGTTACAAAAGATTGCACATGAAGCCGAAGTAGTTCGTTGGCAAAATGGTGAATTAACAAAGAAAACTAAACCTAAAGCAGCAGAGTTTGCAGTGAGTGTAGATTCTATTGATACCACCGATATAGTGTTTCGTGTTATGGGATATGATCATATTCCGTTAGAAGCACGTAAGAAGACACCTAAAAGTGTAGCAGATCATCACTCTCGTTGTAATTTTCCAGCATACAAACATCGTGCTTTTATTAACAATGAATGGACAGAAGTTGCTCGTTCTCATTGGGATGGTGATTTAGAAACAGGCAAGTTTAGTGTTACATGTGGTCACACAACAGAACGATTAGCGATGATGTATATGAAATTATGTGAACGATATTCTATGCGTGGTAACTGGCGTGGGTATACATACGTAGATGAAATGCGGGGACAAGCAATTTTACAACTGACAATGATCGGTTTACAATTTAATGAACTTAAATCACAAAATCCATTTGCGTACTTCACCACAGTAATCAATAACTCGTTTACACGTGTATTGAATTTAGAAAAACGTAATCAAAACATCCGTGATGATTTGTTAGAAGAAGAAGGTCTTGAACCAAGTAATACTCGTATCTTCAACGCAGAATGGGAAGTACAGAAAACCAAATATCTACCAGAAATTGACGGGATAGAAGAAATAGAAGAAGATTCAACACCATCTGATACCACAACAGTAGAATAGTAAAAGGAATAAACAGTGAGTAAGTTTTTTGATGAAGCAGTAATTTTTACAGATATACATTTCGGTCTTAAAAATAATTCTAAGATGCATAACAATGATTGTCTTAACTTTATTAAATGGATGATAGAAGAAGCACATAGTCGAAACATTAAAAAATGTTTCTTCTTAGGTGACTGGCATCATCACAGAGCAACTATTAATGTTGGTACTCTGAATTACACAGTTGATGCGCTACAGATATTGAATGATAATTTTGACGAAGTACATATGATCATGGGAAATCATGATCTATATTATCGTGAAAAAAGAGATATCAACTCACTTCCATTTGCAAATAAGTATCCTAACATTAACATCATCAATGATGAAATATTTGAAGAAGATGGTGTTGCGTTTGTCCCATGGTTGGTTGATGATGAATGGAAGAGATTGAAGGAATTGAAGTCTAAGTTTATCTTCGGTCACTTTGAATTACCTGATTTTTATCTGAATGCTATGATTAAAATGCCAGATCACGGTGGGTTAAAGGCATCTGACTTATCAAAAGCAGATAAAGTATTCTCTGGTCATTTTCACAAACGTCAGGAAAAAGGTAATATTATCTATCCAGGAAACTGTTTTCCACATAACTATTCTGACGCATGGGATGATAAACGTGGTATCACTTTCCTAAACTGGGACGGTACATATGATTTCAAAACTTGGCATGATGCACCAAAGTATCGTGTAGCAAACTTGAGTCAATTGTTAGATGATGCTGGTAGTATCTTGACAAACAACACACATTGTCGTATAATATTAGATATCAATATTTCATATGAAGAAGCGAATTATATTAAAGAAACATTTGCTAATGATTATGATTTACGTGAGATATCTCTAATGCCTTCTAAGAAGGATAATGTATCTGGCGAAGACTGGGATACGGATGGTGATATATCAGTGGAAAATGTTGACTCAATTGTTCTTAGTCAACTTGAAGCGATAACATCTAATTCTATTCGTAACGAAACTTTAATTTCAATTTATAACGACTTACACATATAAACTATGCTAACTATTAAAAATGTAACTATTAAAAACTTTCTTTCTGTTGGAAACGTCACACAAGCCGTTTCCATTAATGAAACAGGACTAACTCTCGTACTTGGAAATAATATCGATATGGGAGGAGATGGTTCTCGTAATGGAGTAGGTAAGACTACTCTTATTAACGCAATATCATATGCACTATTTGGCAGCGCATTATTTAATATTAAAAAATCAAATCTTATCAATAAGATCAACAATAAGCACATGACTGTTACAGTTGATTTCGAAAAGAATGGTTCCCAATATCGCATTGAACGTGGACGCAGTCCCAATGTTTTTAAATTCTATGTAAATGAAATAGATAATAGTGATATGACAGATGAAGGACAAGGTGAGGGTCGTTTAACACAAGTTGCGATTGAAAAAGTTATTGGTATGACTCACACAATGTTTAAGCATATCATTGCCCTAAATACATACACTGAACCATTCTTGAGTATGCGTGCAAATGATCAGCGTGAGTTGATAGAACAACTGCTAGGTATCACTCAACTATCTGATAAAGCTGAATTACTTAAAGACCTTATCAAGACAGGTAAAGAACGTATACAAGAAGAAAATTATCGTGTTCGTGCAGTCGAAGATGCAAATGAGCGATTTAATACAAGTATCAAAGATTTAGAACGTAGGCAACGTCTATGGCATAAAACTAATGAACAAACTATTAAAGAACTTGAGACAGACTTAGTAGCGTTGTATGAGATTGATGTGGAAGTTGAACTAGAATCACATATAGAGTTTGAAGAATACACAGCAAGAAAAAATAAATTCAATACATACACTAAAGATATTGCTAAATTAACAACCACTGTAGAGCGTGAAAATAAACGCCTGATTAAAGCAGTCGAAGATTTAGAAGCGTCTATGGAACATAAATGCTATGCATGTGGACAAGAGATTCATGATGAAAAACATGAACAAATTCTTGAAACAAAAACGTTAGCAGTCGCAGAATATAAAGAACAGATAGCGATAGATGTAAACACTATTGAGACATATACCAATGAACTAAACAACATAGGTGATTTAGGTGTTCCTCCTAGATTATTTTATGAAACAGTACAAGAAGCATATGAACATCAGAACAAGTTGTCTAATACAATCGCAGCAATAGAACGTACAACAACTGATTCAGATCCTTATCAAGAACAAATTGATACACTAAAAGATACTGGTTTACAAGCAGTTGATTGGGATGAACTTAATCGTTTAACCGATATCAAAGACCATCAGGATTTTTTATTAAAACTATTAACAAACAAAGACTCGTTTATTCGTAAGCGTATCATTGAACAAAATCTACAGTTCCTTAATGTTCGACTAGATCATTATATCACACAACTAGGATTACCACATGAAGTTAAATTTCAGAGTGACCTGTCTGTAAGCATTGTGCAATTAGGACAAGATTTAGATTTTGATAATTTATCTAGGGGTGAACGTAATCGTTTAATTCTGGGATTAAGTTGGGCATTTAGAGATGTGTACGAGAGTATGAATTCTGCTATCAACTTAATGTGCATTGACGAATTGATTGATTCAGGAATGGATAGTGTAGGCGTAGAAAGTGCATTAACCGTTTTAAAGAAAATGGAGCGTGAACGCAATAAAGATATTCTACTTATTTCCCACAGAGATGAATTGATTGGTCGTGTTAATAGTGTATTACAAGTTACAAAAGAGAACGGATTCACTACATTTAACACAGAGATGGAAATAATTGACAAATAAAAAAAAGATTGGCATTGATAAAGAACCTGCAACAACAGGCAATGCAACTGACGTTAGCCAGATCGATATTGATCTGGGTGACGATGAAACTGATACAATATGGGTTTATGAATCAGATTTCAATAGTATAGAAATCATGCGAAATGTTGGTGCTGATATTCTACAAAAAATAAGAGCAGTAAGTGGAAAAAAATAATGTAACATATGAATGGACATATGAAGGTAATGTAGTAGAAAAGTTGCCGGAAGGATGCGAAGCATTTGTTTATGTAATAACAAATACAGTCAGTGGTATGTTGTATGTAGGTAAAAAACTAGCAAAGTTTAAAACTACTAAACCGCCACTGAAAGGAAAAAAGAATAAAAGACGTGGTACTAAAGAAAGTGATTGGAAAGAATATTTTGGTTCCAGTGATAGACTTAATGCAGACGTTGAAGAACTAGGCAAAGATAGTTTCACACGAGAAATTATTC
>Ga0209090_10000750_pt1 | contig 20407 bp, 10 predicted proteins | sample ArcticOcean_MG_C_9_FD_187432 | JGI IMG/M metagenome (GOLD analysis project Ga0209090, IMG submission 187432) | Marine microbial communities from western Arctic Ocean - ArcticOcean_MG_CB2_152 (SPAdes) (version 2) | ecosystem: Environmental > Aquatic > Marine > Oceanic | place: Arctic Ocean... | reverse complement strand
ACTAATGGGAAGATGGTGACATCATCATCATCATCGTCCAAAAACGCTACTACGAAACCCGCAGGTGGTGAAAGGAATAAAAAAAGTCTTCGCGTCATCTCGCAAGCCTTACCGGCGGACGTGCAAGCGTTCGTCGATTCGTTACCGGACGAGAAAGTCAACACCTTTCCCAGAGGTGCGGAAGCTGGGTGGAAAGTGCATAAATTCGGTGGCACCTGCGTCGGCTCCTCGGAGAGAATATCCGGCGTGTGCGACTTACTCATCGACAGCGCGGAGCGCGGGAACCAAACGTTCGCGGTGGTATCCGCGATGGGGGTGATCACGAAATCGGAACCAAAAGTGACGGATTGCTTGATAAACGCGACGACGATGGCCGCGGCGAGATCGAGAGAGTACGTGGAAGAGTTGGAAAAGTTGAGAGAGAAACACACGACGACGGCGACGGATTTGTTGACGATACCGAAGGAATTCGATAAGTACATGGAATCTTTTAACAAGGAGTTGGAAGATTTAGGGTCGATGTTGAAGGCGATTTCTATCGTAGGGTGCTCGACGGAAACGTTTGCGGATTTTGTGGTTGGTCACGGGGAGTTGTGGACGGCGCGATTGACCGCCGCGGCGATTCGATGTAAAGGAGGAAAATCGTATTGGATCGACGCCAGAGAAATATTGATAGTGACCGAAGCCGAAGACGGAGGCGTAGACGTGGATTACGATAAGTCTAACTATCGCTTGGATTTGTGGAATCATCTCACGCATATGCGAGGCAGCCTGGATAAAGATACGATCGTCATATGCACCGGTTTCATTGCGTCTACGCCGGAGGGGTTTCCTACGACGTTGAAACGAAACGGGAGCGATTACTCCGCGACCATCTTTGGCGCGTTACTCGTCGCGGACGATATCACCATCTGGACGGACGTCGATGGAGTGTACTCCTCTGATCCGAGACGCGTGAAAGACGCCGTATGCTTGGAACGCTTGTCCTACAATGAGGCGTGGGAGTTGGCGTATTTTGGCGCGAACGTTTTGCACCCGCGAACGACGTTACCGGCTATGAAGTATTCAATTCCGATTTGCATTAGGAACTACTTCAATCAATCTGCACCGGGGACATTGATCGCAGCGAGATGCGAGATTCCAGCCGACGAATCCAAAAAAGGCACGAAAAATGTTGGTAGTCGCGTGTCCACCGCGGGCGAGTTGATTAAAGGTATTACCACCATCGACGACGTGTGCTTAGTCACCGTGGAAGGTACCGGTCTCGTTGGTGTTCCAGGTTTTGCCTCGGCGGTTTTCAGTACCGTTCGCGATGCCAACTGTAACGTGGTTATGATTTCGCAAGCGTCCTCAGAACACTCGATTTGTTTCGCCGTTCGCCAAAACGAAGCCGACAAAGTCGTGGAGGCGCTGAACAAGCGATTCGAGAAGGCTATCGCCGCTGGGAGAGTCTCGAGAGTCGTCGCTTTGAACAACTGCTCCATCTTATCCGCGGTTGGTCAAAATATGGCGAACGTCCCGGGCGTCTCGGCGATGTTGTTTACCGCCTTGGCATCCGCCGCGGTCAACGTCATCGCCATCTCCCAAGGTGCGAGTGAATACAACATTACCGTCGTGATCAAGAAATCTGATTGCATCAAGGCCGTCAACGCCGTGCACTCAAGATTCTACGCCTCGCGAACTCCGTTATCGGTTGGGATCGTCGGTCCCGGCTTGGTCGGCAAAACCTTGTTGGCGCAAATGCAAGAGCAAAAACAAACTTTATTGGATAAATTTGGCGTCGATTTACGCGTCGTCGCTATTTCCGGTGGTAGCAAAATGCACTTGGCCGAAACCGGGGGTTTCATCGATTTGGACGACTGGGAGAATAAATACTCCAACGAAAACGAAGCGGCGGATTTCGAAAAGTTCACCGATCACGTAGAAGAATCCAACTCGCCGAATCAAGTCATCATCGATTGCTCAGCTTCGGATGCCGTCGCGTTGCAATACAAAGGATGGCTCAGCAGAGGTATTCACGTCGTCACGCCGAACAAGAAAGCCAACTCGGGGCCGTACGAGTATTACAAGTCCTTGAGAAACATTCAAAGAGATTCGTACACGCATTACTTTTACGAAGCCACCGTTGGCGCCGGTTTACCGATTATTTCCACCGTGAAATCGTTAGAAGACGCCGGTGATGACATCAAATTAATTCAAGGCATCTTCTCCGGGACGTTGAGTTATATCTTCAACACGTTAACGCCGGATAAGAAATTCTCCGACGTCGTCGCCGAGGCCAAAGCGAACGGGTACACGGAACCGGATCCGAGAGATGATTTGTCCGGTGTTGACGTGGCGAGAAAGGTGACGATTTTGGCGCGCGAGTGCGGCTTATCCTTGGAATTGAGCGATATCCCGATCGAATCGTTAGTTCCGGAACCTTTACAAAACGTCGAATCCGTGGACGAGTTCATGCAAAAGCTCCCCGACTACGACCACGAAATCGCGGCGAAAATGGCCGCCGCCGAATCGAACGGGAACAAGCTCATTTTCGTCGGCGTCGTCGACGTCGAGAACAAGAAAGGCTCGGTGCAATTGAAAGAGTACCCGAAAGATCATCCGTTCGCGCAGTTGAAAGGTTCGGATAACATCATCTCGTACATTTCCAAGCGATACACGGAAGCGGGACCGTTGGTCGTTCGCGGCCCCGGGGCGGGCGCCGAAGTCACCGCAGGGGGTGTTTTCGCGGACGTTTTGAGAGTGTGCGCGCACTTAGGTGCCCCGTCTTAATACCATATACGCGATCGCTGGATGAAGAGAAACGGCTGAATGGCGTCGCGCGGTGTTAAAGAAAGAGAGAGAGAGAGAGAAAGAGAAAGAAGGAATACAAAGAAATGACAGAGAATGGGCTATAACTTTAATGACGATATAAAAACATCCCACTACTAAACCACATTAAAAATCACACTCTGCTACGTGCTAATGATAACTACGTCACTCTAAACGTCTACATGCGATGATGCTACTACTACTACTCTTCTTCTTGCTCTGCTCTTTGCCTTTTCTCCAAAATCGATCCCTCTTTCAATTTTTCCATTACCTTTTCTTCTTTGCAGTCTTCGCACTGCTCTCGTCGCTGCCACCCGCTGAAACGACGCGAAGTCGCGAATCTTTCATTCCGAACAAGACGGCAATCGCGCCGGCGAACGCGGCGAACCAGTAGAAATAGCCCAGGTAGTGTCGCAAAGGACACGCCATTCTTTCTTTTGAGCAACTGGTTGACGACAAAAATGTGAGAAATTTTCAACAAAATTAATAAAAAAAAAACGCTCGCTCGATTTTCATCTTCAGAAAAAAAAAGAGAGACAAAACAATAACATGGAGTCCAAGTACATCGTTCGCGAACATCATCATCATCATCAACAACAAGACGACTGTGACATTTCGCTCGAGGACGAGAACGTGATCAATTTGATAATGATACCTCAAGCAGGCTTGGGGGCGTGGTGTTATCACGGAAAAAAATGGAACCAACTGACCACGTGCTTGTTGAAAGAAAATACGCAGAAGAGAGTCAGATTGATACCGATCGAGATGAAAGGACGAAACAGTCGGTACAACGAGACGGCTTTGGAAAGCGTGGACGAGGTGGTGGACGAGATGATGGTGGAGTTAAAGCCGCTGTTTTCGAAGGAGTTGTCGAAGCAGAGGTACGTTTTGTTCGGTTTTTCGTTGGGCGCGTGGATTGCGTTTGAGTTAGGGAGACGTCTTGAGAGAGACGACGCGTGCGCGAATCCGAGCTTGGTCGCGTGTTGCGGGAATCGTCCGAACCATTTGTGTTCGGAATATTACGATCCGGATATCATAGCACCGCGAATTGCGCAAATTACAGATGCAAAGCTGTTTTGGAAGGCGTTTGAGAGAAGATACGGGTCAAATCCAGAGATGACCGAGGATATGAAGACGAGGATTTTGCCGAACATTCGATCGGATTTCGTTCAAGTCGAAACGTACGATTACAAAGTAACGACGGAGAAATACGACTTGAACGAGCGATTGGAGTCGCCGATGCTATGCGTTGCCGCGAAAAACGATAGGAGATACCACGCGATGGATTTTGAACGTTGGCCTGAATTGTGCTCGAACAACGGCAAATTTAGGTGCACGAAGAAATGGATTCGAGGCGTTGACCCGAATTTGTACACGGACGAAGACGTTGAGGGAACCGGCATCGCTAAAGAGTACTGGGGTACGCCGCATAGGCTCATCGTCGATTATCCGGATGAACTCATCGCCGAGTTACAAAACGCCTTGCGCGAGATCTTTTAAATACTAAGTATGATTTTTACATATAAAAAAAAGTTCGCGTTACAACTCAATTATCGTCGCTCGATTAAAATTTTTTCTTTGCTTGTTTTCTAGAATTCTTGGTGTTTGGAGCGGTGCACGACGAAATTTCTCTCTTGTTACTTCTCCCTCCAGTTGCTCTGTTTTTAGGTCCCCAGTTTTCCTCTGGGTTGGTTGGAAATCGCGTCTCGCCAGCCATCTGCGCTTTACTAAATGCCCCGTTCACTCGCGTCCATTTTGCTTTCACTACCGGTACTTTCTTCAAAATCGAGGCGCCGGGAGACTTGCCATTTTTGAAATCCTCCTGCGCCGGGTGTTCTTGCTCCCAGCACTTCATTATGTCCCATAAAACGTTCGACGGGGCGTTGGTTTTGACGGCTAATTGATTACAGTGTACGCCGCTGACTTTATACCCGGCGTTAATAATCGCCGATCGAAACAGCGCCAGCGTTGGCGGCGTAATTTTTAAAGTCCCGGCCATAGAGTGTAAGCAATAATGCAACGGCGTATCCGGTAACTCCTCCGAACAGTTCGTTAGTAACGCTCTAACTTTCTCTTTCCCTGGGTACCGTTCATCCGAACTCTCTTTGATGTCTTTGAGAACGCTTTCGACCCAACCTTTATCGTGCACGGGCGCCGACCAAATCGGCCCGCCAACGTTCATCCCCCACCCGCAGTTGTGACACTTGCGATCGCCGTGTTCGTTGTGTTCCACCGCAGCGGAGAGTTTTCCTGGAATAAACTTCGTGTATGTTTTTCCAGTTCGTTCGTGCGACCTCTCTTCGACTTTTCCTAAAGGTTGTAATTCGAACGAATCGCACCCGACGCATTGGAACACGTACGACAAATTGGACGCCGCCGCTTTACAGTTGACCGCCGAGGAGTACACTCTGACGTACACGCGGGCGTAGAAATCAATCTGCGTAGAAAGCACGGGAACAATATACCGTCTATTCTTTACCGCGGCAGATTGAATAGCCGCTAACAAGATCCTCGTCGACTGTTCGTGGCAATATCTCGCTTTCAAAGGGTAGCTCCCGTATTTCGTCCATCCAACTTCGGCGTTGTTGCCGCACAAAACGGACATGTCTGTCGCGGTGACGCATAACAAACCACCTTCAACGGGCGCTAAAACCGCCGATTCTAACTGTTGCGATGGAGTCCCGTATGGATCTAAATCGACCACGTCAAAACACTTCTCGTGTTGCAACGCAACCACGCGAACGTCGCCGCAGTTGGTTACGATTTTGTCCACGCGTCGTTTCACCTCTTCGGATTCTCGCGCGTTGTATTCTTTATTATTTTCCACGGCTAACGCGGCAGTTGGATCTAAATCGTTCGCGACGATACACTTGACATCGTCCAGTTCCCTGGCGTACCGAATCGCTCTCAGCCCAGTCGCGCACATGCCTTCTAAAATAGTAATCGGTTCTAACGGCGGTTTTTCTTTCTTCTCCTCTTCTTCTTCTTCTTCTATTCCTTTCGGTTCAGCAGCAGCAGCAGCATCGGCGGCCGTTTCTCGTTTCTCTTCCGCACCAACCACTTGCCATCGAAACGTCCCTGGTTTCACTTCCACCCACTCTTTTTGTTTTTCATCATCATCCGTCGTCGTCGCCGGATGTTCCCGTTTCGCCTCTTTCGTCGCGAACATGTGCTCTCGCTCTCGCTCGCTCACCAAATGTTCGATAATCTTACTCTCTCGCGGTACTTTGTTATACATCCCTTTCCCTCTTCTCGTTTTCTGAGACGTGTCATTCTCGTGTTCTTCTTTCCTTCTCTTTTGAAACTCTCGTATGATCGCCAGCGATAAGTCTCGATTGACCACTTGCGGTCGGTTATAAAACACCTCGTTTTCTCGTTGCAAAACTTTCCCTTTGCCTTCGACGACGACTTCGTCGAAGCCGATTGGTGGTGGCAATAATTGCAGTTTAGGAATTTCTGACCCGCCGCTCATTCTTCTTCTTTGGAAATCGAATGTGAAAGTTTTGTTCTTGTTGTTGTTGTTCCGCGTGGTCGTTGTTCGGGGTGTCGTCGTCGTCGTCGAAACGAATCCGCCGCGAAAACGATGATGATGATGCGCCGTCACAAAAGACTTTAAAGACGATGATGAATTTGCAAAAATAAATGGCTCTACTCCTAACGCTGCTTTTTTGATGAACGCTGCTTTTTCGGCAGAAGAGAGAAGAACACCAGCTTTGACGACGAGCTCGTTCCTTGGCATGCACCGATACTACTGCGACTGTAAAGCCTGTTGCTGTTTCTCCTCGCTTTTAAAGAGAGAGAGAAGCAGAGAGAAACTTTTTGTGCTCTGCTTGAAAATAAATGTTGTGTGTTCTAATTTTTTTTCCCAAACACAAAACCCCGGGGCAACAGTTTGTCGAGGACTGCTTTTTTTTTTTCGTTGTTCGTTTTTTTTCTTTTTCTTTTTCGTTGTTGTTCGTTTTTTTTCTTCACACACACAAAGAAAACAGACACGGACTTCTTTCGCCACAAATTTTCCGCGCATTCTCTCTAAAATGGGAGACACCAACGAAATTAAAGAGTTCACGAACGAAGAGCGCTCATTGTTGAAGTTTCAAAAGAAACAACAGCACGGACAGGTATTATGTTTGTTGTTATTATTGTTATTATTGTTTTTGTTTGTATCATTGCCCGCGAGTGGAAGCGCGATGTGATGAGAGGATCATAAACAATTGGTGCATTTCGAGACGGCGCTGACTTCTTAATTCTCTTTCTCTCTTTCTTTCTTTCTTTACGAAACCTACGAAATATTATCATCAGATCGAAGCGAGGCGTAAAGAAGTCTCGGATTTAGAGCGTCAACTTCTCAAAGACAAGCGAAAATCAGACGTATTTGAGAAAACCGTAATTGCGATTTCGGACGAGTGGAACCAATTGCAATCGGCGTTCGAGACTATTCTTTCTCAACAAAAGGTGGAAGACGATGATAAAAGTCAGAAAAGAAATAACAACAACAGGAGGTTTGATGCGTTCAGAAGACTTTTGCTGAAGAACGTCAGCGAAGAAGACGAGACGGCGTTTGAGAAGGAGTTCAACCCTCCGCGGGCGAAGAAGAAGAGGAAACGCGGCGACGGGGATGGAGACGGCGATACCGCGACGAGGGAAGACGAGACGATGGAGGAAGACGGAGAGGAGGAAAGCGACGAGGACGAGGAGGTGAATGCGACAGAGGAGGCAAAATTTTTAGCCGACTTGAAGAGTCGAGCGGCAAAGACGAAGGAGCGATTTGCGAGCGCCGTTATCGCGGCGAAGAAGAATCCGAACGCGACGGCGAACGAGAAAAAAACGGATTACTTAGCCGCGGATGCGTTGAGAGCGAAGCGAATCGCGAACGCGTTGAGAGCGACGAAGGCAAAGATGGAGGAGAAGTTGAAGGAGAACGAGGAGTTGTTGGAAACTAGACGTTTGGACGTGATGCATTTGAGACGGAGAATTGAAATTTTGCAATACGAAGGCGCCAACCCGGGTGAGGTCGATAAAGATTTGGGCATCAAGTTAGCGACGAAAGAAGACGCAAAATTAGCCGGAGCTAAGGCGCAAATGAAAGCGAGCGAGAAAGCTGGCGGTCCTTCTGCGACGACGACGAACGCTACTGCTGCTGCTGGTGCTGATGTGACGACGCCGCCGTCTTCGAATGCCCCAACGAAGAACGCGGAAACCGAGAGCAAACAACTCGGACAACTCAAAGCGGATTTAGGCGAAGCGGTGGCGAGATTTAAAATGTCCGAAAAGCTTCTCGCCGATATGCGCGAAAAGAACGCAAAGATTGAATCGGAGTTGAAAGCTGTCAAGAACCAAGGCAAAAATGGCGCCAGCGAAGCCGTCGTCCTCCAATCGCCTCTGTATACCGCGTTATCGCAACAGCTGGAGATTTTGAAAACCGAATCTACGAAATTCGACACGAGACTCGAACAAACGAAGAGAGAGAACGACCAGATTAAAACGAGAAATTTGAAGTTGGAAATCGCGAATCGAGACGCGCAAGCGCAAGAGGAGAAACTGAACGCGGCGGAGAATTACTCGAGAGAGTTGAAGTCTTTCCTCGAAAGAGCGAATAAGGAAAGAGACGAGGCGGAGAAGAAAATTTCCAACGCGGTTGGCGCGGAGAAAGGCAAAGGTAAAGATACGGAAGAGTCCGCGCAAGCTTTATTGAAAATTGTCCAGCAGCAAATGGAAGCGTTTAAGAACGAAAACGAAAAGTTGAAGAAAGCGCGAACGGAACGCGACGAGGCGAAAGAGCAAAACCGGACGTTTGAAACGCAAGTCAAATCTCTCGAAGCGAAAGTCGCTTCGCTGGAAAAGAAAGCGGCGTCGAAATCGAAAACGTTGGAGAAAGATTTAGCCGCGGTTACGGCTGAGTTAAAACAAGAAAAAGAAAACAGAGAAAGATTAGAAAACGAAACGAAAGAGAAATCGGACGAGCTCGATCAGTTAGCCGAGGAGCTTGGCGGTTTAGCCTCGATGGCGGACGAAGCGACGGAATACGGCGAAACGATTTTACAAAAGCTGTCCGACAAGGAAGACGAAGTGAACAAAATGAAGAAAGAGGCCGCCGCGGCGCAAAGAGAGGCGAAAAAGTATTACGACGATTACGAACAAGTTAGAATGAGCAATGAGAAAGATAAAGTCGAAGCGAAAGCGGCGACGGAGAAAGCGCAAAAGTTAGAGGCGGATGTGGAAAAGTTGACGAAAGAGTTAGAGACGGCGAAATCCGAGGCGCGCGGCGCTTCCGGTGCCGGATCGAGCGATAAGTTGAAAATTGAACAGTTGGAAACCGATGTAACGAAACTCAAGTCGCAGTTAAGTATTGTCGAAAGTCGATGCAACCAATTGAGCTCGGACGAGGCGAAGTTACAAAAAGAGATTAAAAAATTAGAAAAGGAGAGAGACGATTTGAAAATTGAAAACGCCGGCGTGAAGAAAAAATGCGACCGATTATCGCGAGAAGGCGGCGCTGGAGCGTTGCAAGAAGAAATCGACGCGTATAAAACAATGATGGGATGCAACGTGTGTAAGCAAAGAGATAAAGCGTGCGTGATTACGAAGTGTTTTCACATGTTTTGTAGGGAATGCATCGATACGAGAATCGCGATGAGGCAGAGAAAATGTCCCGGATGCGCGTTGGCGTTTTCCGAGAACGACGTTCAGAATATATATTTTTAATACTAATAATGAAAATTAAGGGCTCATGAGCATCCGTAAAATCGATCGGTGTTTTCTCTAGTAATGCGCGCGGTTTCCTTCACCGACCACCCTTTCGCTTTGGCGATAAACGCGACGATTTTCCGCAACTCGTTTTCCACGTTTTCGCAACTCACCAAATCCGATTCGACGACGATGCGATCGTCTGGACATTTTTGTACGTTTTCGAGCGTTCTCTTCCATCCTCGCAAGTTCACCACGGACGAAAATCCAAAGTACACGCGTTCACCTTTGTTTTGTTTCATGCCGACGAGTTGACGCATCCACTCGGAGGAGCCGCTGTACGAATGCAACAATATCGCGCGCGGCATTTTTTTGCTTTCGAATAACGCGCTTTGGATATCCGACGTCGCTTTTACGCAGTGCACGGCTATGGGCTTGTTCAGCTTTCGAGCGAGATCGAGTTGCGTCGTGAACGCTTCGAGTTGAAACGAGAAATCTGTAGGTGTAACTCCATCGAGAGGTACCGCTATTTTATCTAAACCAATCTCACCGATTATCGAGAGCGGCGTCGCCGAGGCGAGCGTTTCGAGTTCTTCCATCCACGCGTGGAAGGTGGCTTTGTTTTCGTGAACCCACCACGGGTGGACACCTAACGCGACTGGATAGTTAAGCGTTTTCGATATCGTGAGCGCTTTTTGCCAATCCGAAGGTTGCGTGCACGTCAAAGCCATTTTATAAACTTCTTTACCCAATTTTTCGATTTCGTTTTCGTCGCCGTGCAAGTGCCAGTGACAATGTGCGTCAAAAATCTCGCGCAAGTCGAGGTTGTCTTTGGAAGCGTCGCGCAAAATCTCCTCGCCTATGAACTCCATGAGCGATCCATCGTTTACGTGTATTTGATTACCCAGTGGCGTTGTAGTTACTGTTGTCGCCTTATTTTTGTTCTCGGTAGATTCATCTTCTTTCGCCGGACCTTTTTCTTTTTCTTCTTCTTCTTCTCCTCCTCCTCCTCCGTTCGATGTCCACACGTTACTTTGCCATCCACTCTTGAACGGTTGACCAATCTTCTCTCTCTGCGCGTCCGTCCGCGATAACACGTCCACGACTACTTTACTCGCTGCCGCTAAACCTATCGCTCCAGTCACAAACGCCGCCGATCCCGAGCTTCCATCGGCGCAATTAATCTTCCCTCGCGCCGGAGCGCCTCCGTCGCCGCTACTGCTACTCGTACTCGTACTACTCTTCACCGCGAAATTCTCGCTCAACTCCTTCGCGTACACCGCGGTTACCTTGAACTTCCTCTCTTTGAACGATTCTTGCTTTTTCTCATCTTCGTTGACGTTAATATCGCCGCTCTTCATCCTTTTTCCATTCGGAAACTTCTTCACGCCTCTCGGAAACGCGTACTTCTCCCGCAACGTCTTCCTCGCGCTCGCCAACAATCGATTGAACGTCGCTTTTTGCAAATCTTCAACCGCGACGCCATTCGGAGGAAAGTTCGTCATTCCAGCGGCACCACCAGTAGTCAATACCGGCACGTTATGTTTCACGCAATACGCAATAATCGCCGCTTTATCTTGTTCGTTGTCCGTGCAATCGACGACGCATTCGATTTTACGTCCTCCTTCGTCGGGTTTCGCGGCGGCGGCGCCAACGCCTACTAGGGGTTTTAAATTCTCCTCAACGTTCTCTTTATTCACAAAATCTTCCACGCAATGCACTCGCGCGTGTTTATTCACGTCCAATATCCTCTTTTTCATCGCGAAAACCTTCGATTCTCCCACCGTCGATTCCATCGCCATCGTTTGTCTGTTGATATTTGTCACGCAGATGAAGTCTAAATCGATTAACGTAAACTCTCCAATCGATGTTCGCGCTAAAGCGTCCGCGCACCAAGAGCCGATGCCACCGATGCCGATTATGACCACGTGCGCGTTTTCGAGTTTCAAAAGGTTCGCATGGCCGTACAGTTTTTCCGTCCCGACGAACGCGTAGTGTTGTTTGTTCGTCTTCTTTTCCTCCAGGTGGTCGTCCAATTCCAATTCGTTCCAACTGTTTTCTTCTTCTTTGTCTTCCCCGAGAGATTTTGCGCGCACAGAAGACGAAACAACGGCAGCGTTTATGCCTCTTCTTTTCCTTCTTCTTTTGTAACGACCACTTGTTGTTTTTAAAGTCGTTATTAAAGTCGTCACAAAGCAACAACAACGCGACATTATTCTTAGGTTTGAGATACAAAAAAGGGCAGCTTCGTGTGATTTCGTTCAGATGTGAATATATAAATAGTAGGCAATAGTAACTACACTCTCTGTCTCTCTCTCTCTCTCTCTCTTTCTCTGCGTCACTATTAATCGTACCCGCTATCTCTGTACTTTTCTCTTGCAATGCCACCCGCACCGGGACCTTTGTAATCGCCTCGCAAAGGTCGCACGCCTTCCGGATGACTGACGCGTCTGCGGTACCGTTTTTGCTCCTCCTCTTCCTCCTCTTTCATCGGGGGTTCGTCTTCGTCCGAGAACCCGCCGCCGTCGTCATCTTCGTCGCTGTCGTCGTCGTCTGAATCGTCGCTCGATGGAGATGATCTTCCTTTGCCACCGCCTTTCTTCAAGGCCAAGCGATGCGCGACGATGATGACATCTGGCTTTTTGTTGCAGTAGGAGCGACAGGCGTAGCGGATGGCCCGAGCGACGGTTCTTTCCACCGCGGCGAGTTTTGAGTCGTAATTCATCCCGGCGCAACTGTTCACCGCGGCTTCCTTCAAGTATCGCAAGAGGCGTCCATTATCGGTCCACATTCCTCGGCTCGTGACTCGCGCTCTCGAGTCCATCGCGTGTCCAGCGGTTTCTATGACTTCAAAATCAACCACGACGACGCCTTCGGTGGCAATTCGCATTCTTTCTTCGATGGCTAAATCTTCCGCGGTACCCGAGCCTTTCCCACCATCGTTGAACATCGTTTGTAATCTAGCCGATCCGATTCGATGGAAATTGCCCAACGTGCCGTGCGCTTTCTTATTCTTCAAAGGCGTGACCCCGAGTAACGTCCCGTTTCCTATGACTGAGGTGTGAACAACCCCGGTTTCTCTGGCTAACCGTTCGTGTTCTTTCAAAAACGCGTATTCTCCGTGAACCGGTAAGAAGTGTTCCGGTTTGATGAGCTTCAAAACTTCGTCCAACTCTTCCCGATGCGCGTGACCGGAGGAGTGTAATCCGTCGTCGCGTTTCATGGTGATGGTTGGGCCGATTTTCGCGATTGAATTCATCATTCGCATGACTTTCTTTTCGTTACCGGGAATCATTTTTGCCGAGTACAGCAACAAATCTTCTTTTCGTAAGGTGAGTAACGGGGAGGCGCCGCACGCGGCGCGAGCCAATTGAGCGTTTGGTTCACCTTGCGACCCGGTGGTTACAATTAACAGCTTCGACGGGTCGTACGAATCGATATCTTCGGCAGGAACGAGCTTTTCTGGATCGAACGGTGCCATTCCAGCTTTCTTGGCCGCTTCCAAATACGTATTCAAAGATTGTCCAACAAACGCAATAGATCTCCCCGTCGCTTGCGCGGCGTCGCGAATACCGTACAATCGATGTATATTTGACGCGAACTGGGTCGATATAATCCGTCCTTTATGTCCAACCACTTTTCGCATGATCGCTTCCCTCACCTCAGACTCTGACGTCGTCCTTCCCGGCGACAAAACGTTCGTCGAATCTGACATCATCAGCGTCACCCCTTCCTTCCCGACTTGTTCCCACGCCGTTCGATCGAAGATTTGATTATCCACGGGATCCTCGTCGATTTTCCAATCTCCGGTGTGAACAATCGTCCCGTGTTCGCTCCTAAAAATCAACCCGCAACAATCCGGGATCGAGTGCGTCACTCTCACCGCTTCAATCTCGAACGGTCCCGCCATGAACCGTTGGCCCATTTCCATAACTTTAAACCGGTCCGGATTCCAAAGGTTAAACTCTTGCATGCGTCGGGAGACGAGTTGCATGGTGAAAATACCCGCGTATACCGGCGTGTTCGGATCGAGCGCGGGAATCGCCCAAGGCAACGCCCCGATGTGATCTTCGTGTCCGTGCGTAATCACTACCGCTTCAATCTTATCTCTCCATCTTTTCAAAAAACTGACGTCTGGCAACACTTTTTGTATCCCGATCTCCTCGTGGTCCGGAAACATCAACCCGGCGTCCAACAAAATGTACCTATCGTTCACGCCCACGAGCATACAATTCATACCAATCTCGCCTAACCCTCCTAACGGTAAAATTTTAATCGGTGGATCGTCGATTAAATCATCGTTATACTCTCCTTGCGACGACGAACCTCCTCCTCCTCCTCCTCTCGGCTTTTCGTCGTACACGCTCGGGAACGCCTTGTCCTCGACGTACTCCAACGACGACCCGAGATGCGACTTCCCATCCGAAGATTTCCTCACGCCTCTTCCTCGTCCTCTTCCTCCTCGTCCTCCTCGTCCTCCTTTGTTGTCGTTCGATCTCCCGCCTCTGCCGTTCGTACCCGAACCTCGTCCTCCTCGTCCTCCTCTGCCGCCGCCTCCTGATTTCCTGTCGCGAAATTGCGACGGTTGTTGCGGCGGCTCTTCCCCGTACGTCGCCGCATTTCGCGGGAGTAAATCGCCTCTTCTTCTTTCTTCTTCTTTACCGTCTTCTTCTTTCCTCCTCTCGTTACGACGATGATGAAAGGACGACGACGACGACAAAGAAGAAGAAGAAGCCGTTACGATGATGATGTCTTTTCGACGATTAGGAGTACGAACAGCAGTCGTCACAGTCTTTCTAAAAAACGACGACGAATTCTTTTTCAAAAACGTCTTCCTCGAGGAAGAAACAGAACAACCAACGCACGTTGCGGTTGATGTCGTCGTCGTCGTCATTTTTCTCTCTCTGTCTCTCTCTCAGCAGTCGTCGTACTCGTAAGCTACTTTTCGCGAGTGTAATTCTTTCTTTAAAGTGCTGCTGTTGTTTTTGCTTTTTTTTCACTCGTTTTCGTAAATCAAGTTTTTTTTGTTTTTTTCTCTCTCTTTGAAAAAAGACAAAAAAACACAGACACTTGTTGTTTTGAGGGAGAGGAAAGAGAGACAAAAACATCACATCATTTCGCCAGGAGATACTACTACTCATTATATACTACAATCCTCCTCCTCAAACAAAAGCGTCCATTATTGAATAAACAAAAAGAGATTATTATTACACCACTACAACGCGTGAGTGTGCTCTCACTACTCTCTAAAACGCTTTCTTTCTCTCGTTATTATTATAAAGCGCTCTGAAAAGATTATATGATGATGATGTCGAGAACGACTCCGATGTATCCCGGGAAACACCAACACAACGTTGGATTCTCCAAGAACACGACGAGGACGAGAATTCTACCCAGAGGAGGAATGAGAAGACGTTTTAAAGGCGAAGAAGGAGAAAGAGGACGAGGAGAACGACGCGTTCTTCTCCTTCGAACGAGGACAACGACGAGCAGCAGCAGTAGTAAAAGCAGTAAAGGTGGTGCTTTAAGAGAAGATAAAGAGGAGGAGGGAAAACCACTCTTGAGCGGTACGGCGATTAAAAGGATCGCAGGAGAAGACGTCTTTAATGATGTTGGTACAGAACAGAAAAAGCTTTTGCGAGAGAAAGCGAGGAAGAAAACGAAAGAGACGGTGGAGTTTGACGCGAATTTTTGCAACGTCGTGACTCGATACGACCCTGAGGCGATTCGGCGAGAGGCGCTCAGACGACCGGCGGCGTTGGCGAAACGAGTGTTGCTTTTGACGCAAAAGTTTTCAAAGTTGAACGGGAAGAGGAAGGAATTGGAAAGAATCGATCGGGAAAGGGCCGAAAAGAGCGCGGATGGGGTGACGAACGATAGATTATGGGCGAAAGAGGTGAAGACGACGTTGACGAGCTTGGGACCGCTGTTCGTGAAGCTCGGGCAGAATTTAGCGAATAGGCCGGATTTAGTGCCGGAAGACGTTATGGAGGAGTTGACGACTTTGCAAGATAAAGTTCCAGCGTTTCCCACGTCCGAAGCGAGGGAAATAATGGAATCGCAGTGGGGGGAGAAAATAGACGACGTCTTTGAGGCGTTTACGAAAGAGCCAGTCGCCGCGGCAAGCATCGGACAGGTGTATCGAGGGACGCTGAAAAAAGATAAACGGGACGTGGCGATAAAAGTTTTGAGACCAAACACGAGAGACTCGGTGATTTTAGATTTGTTCGTGTTAAGAGCGGCGGCAAAACAGTTGTTTGACAATTTCTGTTTGGAAAACGTCGGGTGCCCGGCGACGCTTTTAGTCGACGAGTTCGCGGAGAAATTACTGGAAGAGCTCGATTTCATCCAAGAAGGGAGAAACTTGAGAGATTTTCGGAACAATTTTGCGGACGATCCGTCCGTACACATACCCGCGGTCGTTCCAGAACTCTCCGGTCCGAAAGTTTTAGTCATGGATTGGCAAGAAGGTGTTCGGTGCACCGCGCCGAACGCGTTTAGTAGCGACGAGGCGAAACGCATTTTTCTCCAAAACGGCGTCGAAAGCGGCTTGAGACAACTGTTAGATTTTGGTTTGTTTCACGGCGATCCGCACCCGGGAAATGTGTTAGCCTTGAGAGACGGTGATATTGCCTACGTCGATTTCGGTAACGTCGCGGAGATTTCGAGATCCAACCAAGAATCGTTGATTGATGCCGTCGTGTACACGATGAATCGAGATTACATGCAACTCTCGGAGACGTTGCAAACGCTTGGCTTTTTAGATAAGAACAAAGCGGACATCGCGGATGTCGCGTTGGGGTTGCAAGAGGTTTGGGGTGAAGACGCGTTGGAACAGTTAGCGGGCACGAACGGGTTTTCCTTTCGGGGGTTGACGAAAGAGTTCAACAAGTTATTATTCAAGTACCCGATTCGAGTTCCCGAAAGGTTTTCCTTGGTCATTCGATCGTTGTTGACGCAAGAATCGATTTGCTTGACGTTAGACACGGAATTTAACTTTTTAGATGCCGCGTTTCCATACGTCGCCAGACGTCTGTTGACCGACCCAGATCCGGCGTTGCGTTTACGATTGCTCAAAGTTATCATCGTCGATGGTCGATTCGAGTGGGAACGGTTGACCGCCATGATTGAGTTGGCGCAAGTCGGCGCGAAAGGCGGCGTTAAGTTGCCCATGTTTAGCATGGCCGCAGACGCGGCAATCATGCTGACGAAAGATAAAACGTTGCGCACAGAACTGGCAAAAGGATTGCGCTCGGTGCCGGTGACTGAACACATCAAACGCTCGTTTGATTTCGGACAAGTGATTATTAAGTTAGTCGTTGCCCAAATTGCGGGCAAAGCCTTTCGAGGATTTACGTTTGCGTTTGGCGGATTATTCGGCATGCCAAAAATTTTGTTCAAGTTTGCTTTTGGGAAAAGGAAAAAGTTACGCACGTTTATGGGATGCTCGCTCACCGAACCCGAGGAAGGTTTTTCGAGCTTTGGCGATTGGGTTGAGTTTGAACGCTCGCAAGGGAGCGGCGACGATAGCGCCTCTTCTGCCGCCGCTGCGGCTTAAATGAAAATGAATAAATTGTTGTTGTATTACTATATATAAAATCGCACTATAATACTTGTTCTATATATCATGAATCACACATAAAACCCAAACTCCTCCACGTCCAAGCCAAAATTACCGACCTGCGCCTCTTCTCCTCTTAAAATCATCAAGCCTAACTCGGTCACTTCCTTCACGTTTATCGGGCCGCGTTCGATTGGTCTTCCCATTCTCTCGCCTTTCTTGAAGCACTTCTCGAACGGAAACAATTTCACCTCCCAATCGTCCGCGCTATTCACCGTAAAAGCGCTCTTAAAGTTAGTCCCGAAGTTCCTCGAACACTCCGCATCTTTCGCTAACAGCAAAAACTGCTTCTTCTCGTCTCTTTCTTTCATCGCCGCTTTACATTTTACGTACACGCCTTTATATGCGCTCGCGTCGGCGTTCGGCAACGCTCGCCTCACCGAAGCGAAACCGCCGTTATTTTCTAACCGAACGGTACCCGCAAATCTACTAAACCCAGGCGAGTTCGGCGATGGTGGCATCATCGCGGAATTCGAGACGCCTCCCATGACCCCGTCGTTCACGACCCGCCACTGGTTTGCCTTCGTCGCCGAGTCCATAGTGTCTATCGAAAACAACTCTGTATACGTTTCGTTCTTGCCTTCGTTCACGACGACGACCATTTCTGCTTCTTCGGAAGCAGAAGCAGAACGCCCACCACCGAAAGTCTTACCGAAAACCTCCGACAGGTGCGTTGGATTGTTCCCTAAAAAGTATCCAATGCCGACCGCGAGTGTCAGCGAGAGCGTCGTGCCGATGTTTTTCCGGACGATTTCTTTCCCCGGTAAAGGTGTGGAGGACGGGACGGATATCTGCTGCTTTTGATTGGCTTTCCTCGACGACGACGACGGTTTTAAAGACTGACGACTCTTTTTATTACTCGCGTTATTATTCTCCTTCTTGTTGTTGTTGTTGTTCACGGCAGAAGAAGCAGCGCGAGTCGTCGTTAAAAACGAAGGCATGTTTAGGAAAGACAAGTGACGTCTCCGACGAGTGATTTCGCGGAAAAACGAGCGGATGTTAACGCGGTTTAAGATCGGCTCAATGCTATATATTAGATTACATTCGTTACTTTTTTTCGACGTTACTATGATTATTATTGTTCGTATTATTATTTAGCGGCTTCGTAATCGGCTAAGATGGAGTCGACGTCGTCTTCGCCTCCGATGTTGTCCAAGACCGAGTCGTCTTTGGCAGCGACCGCCGTCGCGCTCGAGTCGTCCTCTTCGTCCACTTTATCGGCTTTGGAAGGTTTGATGTCGTCGCCCCACGGGTCTTTCTTTGCTTTCTTGGAAGATTTCTTGGATTTTTTGGAAGAGTTGTTGTTGTCGTCGTCGTCGTCGTTGCTCAAGTCACCCATGATGATGTCCATGTCGGAGATTTTCTTCGGTTTTTTCTCCTTCTTGGCCGGTTTCTCCTCGACGACTTCACCAGTCGGAACGGCGGCTTCCACGACGGGTTCTTCGGTTGTTGGAGCTACAACAGCGGCAGTGGCAGTCGATGGAACGGCGATACCGGCTGACTGAGTAGTCATTACTGGCTGACCGGTCGCAGGATCGATAAAGGTTGCGACGGGTTGAGGTACTTGCTGCGCCTGTTGTTGTTGCTGCGGTATAGCAGCCGCGACCGGGTCGACGTCAGTAGCCGCCGCTTCTGGTACCGCGGACACCGACGAAGACGTCAAGTCTGCACCGCTACCACCGAGCAACATCGCCTTGACCTTTTCCGCCGCGCTTTGTACGTCCGTCGTTAACGAAGAAGTAGAAGCGCTTGGTTGCGTTTCCATTTGCTGCATAGCTTGGAAATCCGCATCCATGTCCTTCGTCGCCTCGTTCGTTTTCCACGAGTCAAGTTTTTCCTTCAGTTGCTGCTCAGCCGTCAACACTTGTTTCTGCGCAGCCGCTTTCTTCTCTTCGATAGACTTAGCGACAACTTGCGCGACTTCCTTTCTCAACGCCTCCAAATCAGGCTCTTGGTCCGCGCCGCCGATGTCTCGTCTGGTGGATAAAATATCGGCGTCATCATTAAGAGAAAGATAATCAAGATTTGCGGGCATATCATCGTCGCCGCGAGCCGAGGAAGCGCGCGCGTAGGCTGAAGATGACGATCGAGAAGGTTGATCCTTTTCCTTCATCTTGCTTTCAAACAAAGCCTCCATGCGTTCGATGGCGTCCTCCGCGCGGTCCTTTTCCGTGTGACCGGCAATCTCTTGCGGTTGCTGCTGCACGACAGGCTGCGGCGCAGTCACGACTGGTCGACCGAACTGGTCGTACAAGACTGGCTGTGGTTGATAACCGTACGGTTGTTGCATCATGGGAACGCCCATTTGCGGTTGCATCTGTTGGTTTCCGTTGAGCTGGCCAAACGTGTTCGCGTACAACTTGTTTTCGATACCCGCGACAGCCTTTTGCACCCGCTTCTCGATACGATTCGCCTTCTTCCCCTTTCGAAACGGCGCTAAGTTATCTTCCTCGTCATCATCGTCGTCGTTGTTCAAACCCATCTTATCGAATTTCTCCGCGATGATTTGCTCGAGTTTTTCCTCCATCTTTGTATCCTTTTCTCTCTTGGCAATGTCTTCGATGCCCAACTTCTTCAGCGTTCTCTCGACAATTTGGTTCATCTCGAGCTGCGTCGGTTCCAAGTACGGTTTATCTTCGACGATATCGGGATCCATCAGACTTAACTTTTGCTTAATCATCTCGCCCATTCGAGCGTCGTCTTCACGTCGCTGCTTCTCGGCGATGGCGTCCTCGACACCCAAGTCGCGCATTTTCTGGTTCAGTTTATCCTCCGTGCTCATTGGTTCACCTAAAGACTGCCTCGCGTTGTCGCTTCTTCGATAATCGCGTTCTTCGTCGTCATCGTCGCGTCGTCGGTCGTCTCTTCTTCGTCTCCGATCTCTTTCGTCGTATTCGTAATCGTCGTCGTCATCGTCGTCGTATTTTCTTCGCGAAGACCTTCTCTCTTTGTTGTTTTCCTCTTCTTTATCGTTCAAAATACGAGCGATAGATTCGGTTAATCGATCCATCGGCGATAACGAGCGTTCGATGGCTTTTGGCCCAGCGCGGGCGGCGTTGGCCGCGTTGTCGAGTTTCCCGACAAACGCGTCCACGACGTTCCCGACCGCACTCGCCGAAGCTTCTTCCAACTTCTCTTCGAGATCTTCTTGAGAAACGCCCAAGGCTTGCTGACTGCTACCGCTGCTCCTTCGTCTGGAAGACTTTTGCTTTGGAATGATGATTTTCGGTTGAAAGTTAATCGGTTGCTGCTGTTGCGGTTGATAATACTGCTGTTCTAGTTGTTGTTGTT
>Ga0209090_10000747_pt1 | contig 20465 bp, 30 predicted proteins | sample ArcticOcean_MG_C_9_FD_187432 | JGI IMG/M metagenome (GOLD analysis project Ga0209090, IMG submission 187432) | Marine microbial communities from western Arctic Ocean - ArcticOcean_MG_CB2_152 (SPAdes) (version 2) | ecosystem: Environmental > Aquatic > Marine > Oceanic | place: Arctic Ocean... | reverse complement strand
TAACGTGGAAATATTCATGCCCATTCTACCCTTTTGTTTGACAATAACAATTCGCAACGGATCATCTTGGTCAATCAATTTTTCTTTTATTTCATTCTCATCATCATCAGTTCCAGCCCTTGGCCGGGTGAAAGAATATGTCCCTGTTTCTTTATTATTACATGTCATTACTGCAACAGTTCTAGCACTTTTTTCATCAAGGGCATTATTATGAATGATGTTAAGAATTCTGCGTTTTACATAATCAGTGTTCAAACCAGTTGCAGCATCATCGTTACCTACAGCAACCAACATTGTCTTCTTAATATCTGTCTTTAAATAATCATCATAAAGCTTTATGATGGCATTTTCAATCTTCTCCCACATGTTCCAGTTTATGTTTATATCATTTGGATCATAAAAATCAACACTGGACAACCAAGCTGATGTATTAATCAATAGTTCTTTTTGTGGAAAATCATTAACAATTGTAATTTTCATATCACCATATGGAGTTACAGAACCTTTTGCTTCACGATTTGGTGTTGCAGTAAGACCAAAAATATAAGGAGTCTTGATAGACAACTTTTCCAGAGTTTTGAATAATCTAGCTTCGTAAGTTGGTGTATTATTACCAGTAGTATCTTTATAATTAATTATGTTAGAAACCATCCAAGAATGTGCCTCATCAACCCAAATTGAGAAGTTTTTTGAGGTTTTCTGTAAATACTTAACAAGTTTCTTTCCCTTATCACCTACCACAAAACCTTGATGTGTAGTGAGAAAGATCACTTTAGCACCAAGTTTAAGATAATTGATGACATCAATAGGATTAGTGACGATTTGGGCACCACTGTTTATTTGTGCTTTCACCCAATCGTTATCATCTTTAATTTCTGTGAGAGGATAAGTGTAAATAACTAAGTCCATATCATGATTATTGAACAGATATGGAACAAATTCTGTCGCTGTAGAGTATGTTTTACCTTGTCCTGTCATACCGACAAAAAGTTTTGCTTCTTGGGTTCTAGCAGAAAAATTAGGATTATCCACTAGGGCATAAAAAGGTTTTGTTAAGAAATCACTCGCAGAGTTCTTAGCAATTTGAGGAAAGGGTGTTACCGTCATAATATATAATCCTTTATTTTCACAATCATTATCTTTATAATAACAGGCATATTAGAGTTTGTCAAGGTGTTTTTTAGCATTTTCGATATCTAGCACACTGATAAGCACGTTGTTCTGATTGGCGTTGTTCATGTGCCCTACGGTCAGCAAGACCACGTTCACAAGAAGAACGAACTCCGCTATTTGTGATATTATCACATGGGCCGGATGCAGTACCGTTTTGGTAAATCACTGTGGTAGTATTAGGTTGATCCATATTTTGACCAACAGCATCACCAGCCATTGCGCCAAGTAAGACACCAATACCAGTTGCAACAATTCGCCCAGTTCCTCTACCAACTTGACTGCCAAGTAGTCCCCCAGCACCAGCGCCGATTAGGGTTCCATTTTGCTGATTAGTAGTATTACAACCTGTCAGTAGTGCGAGCATCCCGCAACCAATTAAAAGATTCTTCATTATCATGCCTTCTTTACCTTCTTCACTTCTTTCAATGCACTTGCAATCATTGTTGATACAGGGATAAGTTCCTTTTCTCCATCCTTATCGAGCTCGGTGGCAATAAAACCATCCCTCTCTAGAGTTTCCAACATAGATGAAACAATATTGTTAACAACATTCTTACCAGAAACATATTTTCCGATATAATATGCTCCAGCCAAACATCCTGTCGCAATAATTGTATGTATGTAAGTTTCCATTATAACTATTTATATCCTATCAATCATCCTACAAGCAGATAATAACACACTGTCAAGAGATTGTCAACCCATAAAACGCATATATTTCACTTTTTTTTAATATTCTGCGCCAGACGCAAAAGTATTCGGTTCGAATGGTTTATATATGGTCACCAGCTCCTCTTTACCCTTGACCTTAATTTTATCTAACTCTACACCTTTCAAATCATCTGGTAACTGTTCCATCGTGTAAGAGGAAAATATCGTGTTGACTATACCACCGATATCTTTCTGGTAGTTACGAGTTGCAGCTTCTAGTCTAGCTGCAAGGTTGACCGCATCTCCGATAACAGAATAATCAAATCTAGTATCGCTTCCCATATTACCTACGATGCAAGTTCCAGTATTCACTCCACTTCCTATGTTAATTTCTGGTAGTCCCTTATCCTTGAAAGACTGCTTCAGTGCCTCTGTCTCTATCGCACATTCCATAGATGTTCGAACTGCCATCTCTGCATGGTTCTCGCAATCCAATGGTGCATTCCAGAAAGCCATGATGCAGTCACCCATATACTTATCCACCGTTCCACCATTTTTAAGCACAATATTGGTCATGCGATTAAGGTAGTCATTGATGCATTCAACTAATCCCTCTGGGTCATCGTTGTTCTTGTAGTGTTCAGAGATAGGTGTGAACCCTACGATGTCCATGAATAGGAAACTCATCTCTCTGCGTTCACCACCAAGTCTCAATTTACTTGGGTCTTTCTGTAGAATGGCTACCTGTCGTGGATCAAGGTAATATTCAAACTGCTTCTTAATCTGCTGTCGTAATCTAAATTCTTCCATAAACCGCAGAAATGCTGAGATAGCCCAAACCACAAACATGGTGAGAACAGGGTATGACCAATCCACCAGATAGCTATATTCAGTGAACAGGTAGGATGAACCGTAGAACGAACCAACAAGGAACAATGGCAACAACACTGCTCCAAACCACCATGTAAGTGTTAGAACGACAATTGTTAGGATTAAGGCACCGACACCACTGACCGCTAATTCTGCAAGATCAGTCCAAAATGGACGGGTGAGGTTACGTCCTGTCATCATAGTAGCAAGTGATGCAGCAATCAGGTCATGCGACTGTATGACGCCCACAGGGGTTGCAACAGGACTACCCAGACCACTTGCTGTCATACTCAGTATAACAATTTTACCTGTTAGGTCTGGCAACTTCTTATGTAGGGGATAGGTCTTAGTCTTCCATTGAAAATCTAACCAGATATTACCATTAGCATCTGTGTCAATCATCTTATACTTTGGTATGCGTAACTTCTCTACACCACCCTGGCCAGTTTTCATCTGGAACGATATATCGCCAGCAGCCATGCGTAGGACTTCCATACTTATTGAAGGATACAACACACCGTCAACTGATACTACCAGAGGCATACGTCTAACGACACCATCTGCTTCTGGAGCGACAATCATCATACCGACAGCATTTGCGCTATTTGCAAACTCTGGAATAGGACCAACTGCACCTGAGTATTGATACACCCAAGGTTTCCAATCTGCTCCTACAGAGGCAACACCACGCACCACACCAGAAGCACTGCGATCATTTGTAGGAATCTGTCCTATGATGGTGGGGGTTTGTTTGAGCATGTCAGCAAAGAACGCATCCTTGCCACCACGGTCTGGGTCTGCAAATAGAATGGGAACAACGACAAGACTAGCACCTGCCTGATAGAGTTTGATAATCTCATTACCAAGAGTCTCTCTATCCCAAGGCCATTGCCCACGTTGCCTGATTGTCTCATTGTTAATCTCTATGGTAACTGTGGTATCAAGAATCTGTGTGGTTTGATTGCGTTGGTGTTGATCCATAGCCTTCAGTCGAACCATATCTAGAAACCACGGGTCAGTGAAACGTATTCCACATAATACTAAAATCACCGATAATGATACAATCCATTTTTTCATATTTAATTTCCTTGCGTCACTGAGACACTGCATCCTCCTACTGTAACACAATTCTGCGTAAGAGAATACGATTGGTCTGTGCTTCCCCGTTGTATCATTGATAAGTCTGTGTGATAACTTCCTGTCAAATCTATAGTAGCAGTGTGTGCGCCATCATCTTTCTGTAAAATATCCTGTGAACCACCATCAGTTCTTATAGTCATATTTAGGGTCTTATTACTATTACCCTTCTGTTTAATAAACGTGTTGTTATTCTCTCCACCATAGGTATAAATCTGTGCATAATGGTCTGCGTTTCCTGTGCCTGTCTCTTGACTTACCTTGATATTATTACCACCAGAATGTAAGTCTAAATTGGTAGTATGCCCACCATATTCGACAGTAGAACTACTTTCACAAGTTGTGTCTGAACTGTTGTCGAATGAACAACCCTGACCCACATGAACAGTGTTGTCATTACTCTGTATGTGAAACCCCACCCTGTTAGCATCTGTGCCTGTGGTGTTGTGTTGTTGAATTTTTATGTTATTATTGTTACCATCCAAGTCACCACCCCAAGCTTTACCTGATCCCCAATAGGAAATCCAACTGACTGTATTGTTGTTTCCCTCTTGTGTAATATCCAACTCATTGTCGGTGCCTTCCATAGTAAGATTCACAGCATTATCGTTGCCGTCAATATCTATATCTATAGTTGTATCCGTACTCGTACCAATCTGTTCAATGAACACGCTGTTGCCAGCAAGTGCAATGTTACTCAGACTGATAAATAGTAATGATATTAGAAGCGTCTTCATCTCTTGTTGTTATCTCCGGCACTGGTATTCCACCCTGAGCCATATTAATTGTGTATCCATAGTCGTTAATCAAGTCTAGTTCTATCGTACTGTTTCCCATTCGCCGTATTATGCGTGTACTGTTTCCATCTACCAGTGTGTTGACCTGTGTTACCTTATTGAACCCACTTGTTCTACCATCAATCATCTCTGATTGTGCGAGTGCAGCAGCAAGTTGGTCTAGAATGTTACCCAATAGTTCAACACTCAAGTCATTAATATCCAACTCGTTAAACCCAAACAGGTCTTCCTCAAGTTCGTTCTTATCTAAATCTTTGAACTCTAGAAAGTCAATGTCCAGTAAGTTCTTACTAGCTTTAGAATCTTTTAACAACTCTATAATCTTTTCCTTCGGTGGCCTGATTATCAATAGGTTATTAATCTGGTCAAGCGAAAGGTCTAGTATAACTGGCTTGGATGGTTTGCTCTCACCTGTACCAACCATCGTTGACTGAAATGCCTTGGTCATCAAAACAAATCCAGCACCACTCTCTACTGATATCTTACCTACTGTCCCGTCTTTGTTGGGAAGTAGAATAATCAAAGACTTTCCTACTTCATCAACCGTCATGCTGAACGCAGTACCCAACACACCAATTCTAGCTGTTGGTGTACGGATATCTACATTCTGGTTACTTAGTTTCGCAATGTTACCACTGGCATATCGTACTGTGCCCATGGCAATATTCATCACCAACTTAGACCCTGTTTTAGAATTAGGGTCATAGATGAACTCATCAATCACCAAAGAACTGTGGGCACTGACAGCAACATTGGTATCATCAATAAACTTGATACCAACATCACCTTTGCCAGTTCGCACGTTGTCCTTGAACTCAATACCAGAACCCTTCTTTAGATTAGTCTTTTCCCCAGACCTCTCAACAGAAGCGTTCCCCTTGTGTTGCACCACATTACCAATAGCACCATAAGCACTGGTGCTAAAGAGAATGAGACTAATCGTCCATAGTAACCGTAACATTATGTCCTGACCCCACTGTTGTCATATCCACAGTTCCGTCATATGCACCACCCTGTGTAATTGAGAATGTACTTGATGAACCTGTATGATGAAGAGTTGTATCTTGGTCAGCAGCACCAGTATGCGTAGACGTAATAGTATTACTTCCACCAATAGCTGTGATGCTCGTCACCTTCTTGTCTGTAAGCAACATTGTCGCTGTACTATTTTCATTGACTGTAATAGTATTGCTGTCGCCTGTGGCCACAATATCAACATCTGCATCATCAACTGCGGCAGAATTACCCACATTCACCGTAGTTGTATTAGAACTACCCGTGATTGTCTGAATAATACTGTTGTCAGCAGATGCAGAGTTAGAACCAACCGATACAGTAGACGTATTGTTACTACCTGTTTGATTGATTGTTAACTCCTGTGTTGCACCTACAACAGATGCAGCAATGGTGTTAGTACTACCAACTTGATCAATGTCTAACGTCTGGTTGTCACCCGTTAGAGTAACATCAGTTGTCGCATCACCGAACTTATTGGTTTGACCATCTTGATTGATGTTTGCAGTCAGATTTGCACCAGACTGCGTAATATATACGTCACTCGCATAACTCACACCACACATAACGAAATAAGCGAGTATTGTAAGTATGCTCGTTCTCATTTAATTTTCTCCTTTTTAAATTCCCAAAGTTTTTTACGTTCACCTTCCTTGATAATTTCTATAACTGCTTGTTCAATTGCTTTTCTTACAGCATAGGTAGCAGACTCATTATCCGTTATTCCTATCTCTGTCTCTAACAACTTCGTACCCAAATCCAAAAACTTAAAAGCTGTAGCAGATAACTTAGTACTCAGAATTGTCTTCTGTGAGCTAACTGCTAGTAACACCTCACCCGTCTGTACAGATATTAATCTCAAAGCAACTGTTACCATATCCTTACGATACTCATCAGATATACCAATACCCAAATATCTTACGCCTAGTCCACCTGTACTCGTATTGGTATCATACCCAACTATACCACCTGTCAATAATACACCAGCAAACAGGAGTGGTTTAACTTTTTCTGCTGTAGCTCCATCATATGTTTCCCGTGTGTTTCGTATGATTTGCCGCTCTTTTAATAAATTATCTAACTCCATCCTTTCAATAACTTTAAACCACTCACCATTCCCAGCCTTCTTTAGTGCTTGAATTAACCATATATCACCACCCTGTGTCACCGCACTACTTAACAATGCCAGATTATTACCAGACTTCCTTTGCCCAGTTACATCAGTGAACTTATATACAGCCACAGGCACCTTACGCACAGGTGCTGTGATATTTTTTAGTTCATCTACTAGCGGTGCAGATACATTCTTTGGCGCTTCTATCGGTTGAACAGAAGCGCAACTAGAAAGTAAAGTCGCCGATAGGAACAGTGATAACAGTCGAACTACCATCAGGGCTCACTATTGTTAATGCTACGTTATCTGAATCTTTAACGTAACTAATTGTTGTACCTTCAAATGTGACCGTTCCAGATGTTCCAGCATCATCACCAAACATACTGTCTACCAGTTGTTTTGAGAGTTGGGCATATATTCTCGATTCCACATTCTTCATAAATTTAGACTGATTTGTATTTGCAGCATCTCGTATTAATTGTCTCTCTTCTGCTTCCTTCTTTTCTTTAAGTGCCTGTGTTCTAGAAAATTCTTGGTTCTCAATAGTCAGAACATGTGCGCTATATCCAGCACCACTGAAAGAAGGAGACTTCCATTGATGAGTCAAATCCCCGGCAAAAACAAACCAAGGAATCAAAAAGATTGATTGAACAATTAATAATATAACAAATTTTTTCATCCAAGTTATTGATTCTTCTGTATCAACCATTTTCTTTCTCCTGCTTTATCTCCCTCAATTCAATAATAGTATTAATCTTCTGATCCATTCGTATCATGTCATTATCAAGCATCCTTATTCTATCAATAAGAGCAATGGTGGTTATGGTTGCTTTTTCTAATGCGGGAAGTATTTCTTCGGTGACATACTTCCAGATAAAGAATATAAAATAACCCATACCAACAGCCATAACAGTAGTAATGCCATAATCTTGAACTGCTTTAATAATTTCTTCCACTTCACTAATCCTTTCTGGCGTCCTCCTTGCCATCGGCAGCAGACATCCTTCTGACATCTGGCTTCACACCCAACACATGGCATACCAAAGAATCTAGTCTCACAATTTCATTATTAATAGTTTTGACACGGTTATCTAAGGCCGTGATCAACATATTCAATGTCTTGGTGGAGTCCACCACAGACGCAAGTATGTACTTCAATAGGATAATTATAAACGCACCACCGGCTAGAACCGCTGTAATTGTAAAACCTAGTTCAGTAATAATCTGAAAAATTTCCATAGGCATAACTCTCCTATGGAATATTTAGGTGATTCGTAGTGTTTAAACTATTATTTTATTGATTCAGATACCACTCTAAATACAGGTCTTCGTTAAGTATTTCGTAATTATTGCAATTACCATACGTTTTTAGGTGAGTATAGATGCGTTTAGGTGCATATCTTTCAATCATAGTTATCCACCACCCTATAGGTTCAACAGTACAATGAGCATTCTCCCCGTTAGGTAATACAGCTATTGCAGGCTGAGTACATATTGCAAGAAAGACAAATTTATTTGCCTTCCCAAATATTGTTGCAAATATCTCTGGGATTTGTTCTTTAGGAATATGTTCCATTACATCTGTAGAATACACACCATCAAATTTACCTTCTGGTAATGTGTCATATTCTGGAACGCCGGGGTCATATAGAGCAGGCATAACACCCCACTCCTCATGGTGTTTGTATTTGGTATATTGCAAACCCTTACCGCATCCAAAATCAAGAAGCGTCTTGGCTTTAGTATCCTGTACCAAATCTTTTATATGCTGTAACTGAGGTTTTAAATTATTGCCTGGATAGTTAGTATTCAGTTCTGCATGATATTGTTTGTATTGTTCAATCCACTTGTTCATTATGCATCCTAATAAAATATTCGGCATCAACTACAACCAGAGGTTTCTGATTGTTTCTCTTGATAAAAACTACTGGTTCATAATCACCAGAGTTAGCTTCGGCCTGTTCGTATGATTTCCATACGTTTAGTGATTCTTGGTTTTTGCATTCAATTGAAAACGGAAACTTCTCTCTTGCAGCTCGAGCCATAATAAGGTCTTCACCACCAGCACCCATACTGCGAGATTCTACATCCTCTGGATGTACGTCAAGATGTTCAATCAGTTGGTCACGAACCCACTGTTGAAACCTTCTACCTTTTGCTTTTGCCGAGCTTGTTCGCATTACCAATCATCACCCTTTTCATTCCAACCTATATCGTCCATCTCATCAACAAGCTCTGGGTCTTCAACATTTTCTCTACAAAATGGACAATATATTATTTTATAAAATTTACTATCCATAGAATGATTAATCCTAAATTCCGATTCACATGATTCACAGACAATTAATTTCATTATTGTATTTCGCAGAACCCCGCCGCACAGGCAAGCTCCTGTGAACCAATCGTCGTATCTGTTTTTTCATACTCAGCTAATTTATTCCACTCCACTTCTTGGGGCATAATATCAACAAGAAATTCGTACTCTTCTTTTGTACAGTCTTGATACGGTGCTTGTTTATATGAATGCTCTGAAAATGGTAGGAAACTTACGCCACTCATGTAATCAAAGTTTTTCCATACCCACGCACCAACTTCAAACCATTCATCATCTTTCACTGAGATGGTGACTGAAGGTTTATGCTCACACCAATGCTTCTGATATGTCAACCATAACTCCAACTGTTCAATTGCAGACATATCTGTACGGAATATAGCACTCTGATCCACCTTATGGGGGAAAGAGAAAACAGCTGTATTACTAGGATTTGTAATGTCATCCTCAACAGGGAAACCGATCTCTGTCATCATCTGCGTTAGTGGGTCTTTCTTGTCTCCACGCACTGTACGGATGTAGTAAGGATTATGCCTTGCGTGGATACCAGATGCTGCATCAACCAACTGTGAGACTGTCCCAGAGGGTTTGACACACGTTGCAGCAACGCTTTGATTGATTCCTATCTTTTTTGCAAACTCTTCATTTGTCTTCACAGCTTCTTCTCGTAGAGAATCTAAGAGTTTTTCAAGATTACCTATTTTACCATTGGTATACTGACAGTCCATAATTCCAGTTAGAGATACACCAAGAAGACGTTCCTCTTCGCAATTCTTTTTCCATGAGGATGATACATACCTAAAGTTTACTAATGTAGCCTGAAATGTACCTAAAATTGCAGCAAGGCGTACCTTCTTTAAGAGAGACTCAGGCGTATCATATGCACGAACAACTACTTCAGATAGGTTACAAAACTGACGATTGCGTAGGATAATCTCAGAGCATGGATTCGTACCAAATTCAAAGTCCTTTACGTTCCTACGACCATTCTTTGATGCCATCTTAACAGCAGACTCACGATTAAAGATACCACGTTCCCCTGACTTGGAATCATAAAGGGCCTTCCATTCGCTCAAGAAAACTCCCATATCTGGTTTCTCTGTATAACAAGCAGAGTTATTTGCTAATGCACGTTGACCATCATTAATCCACCATTGACCTGACTTCGCATCACGCATACGGTCATCAGATAGATTTGAGAGACTAATCAATGCAGACCTACGAACACCACCAACAACTACAACCTCTGCAATTTTGCATACAATATCATGGCATTCTAGTGACGATAGTTTACGACCTGCTGCACGTTGAAATGTCGTAACGGAAAAGTTAAACAGAGCCTCTAGAGGTTCTGGACCTGATGCCCTTCCCCCAAAAGTCTTTAATGGAGTACCCGCTGGTCGTACCTTTGACATATCCCAACGAGGAATCTGACCAATATACAACAGACCAATAAGTTCTTTAAATGCCTTGGCCCAACCTAACTTAGAATCTGCAACTGTGATAGTAGTATCAGATTGGTAAAACTCATCTGCAATGCTAGGCAACTCTGATACATACTGACGCTCTACACTAAACCCTACACCAGTTCCATTCATAAGAACATACAGAATTTCATCGAAAGACTGTGGACGGTCAACTGCAACATAAGAACAATTATACCCAGCAATATTCTCACGCTTTAATGCTTCACCAGCAGTCATCAAGCAACGCATAGATGGCATGATTTTCTGAGAAAGAACAGCTTCTTCTAGTTCATCCCTCAGAGATTTAGTTAACTTAAATTCATGCGTATCATCTAAATGGTCTTTAAAGAAATCAAAATACCTTGCAACTGTTTCAACCCACGTTTCTCTACGTTCCTTATCAGGCAACCAACGGGAATACCGTGATAGGTGAATAAACTCTTGGTATGATGTGGGTAGATAATTATTAGGCATTTATTTTTCTCCATTCAGCAAACCTTAACCGTGCCGTTGCACCAGAAAAGGTATTATGTGTTATGATTTCTTGTATCTCTTCTTTAGAATACCCAGCGATAATCATATCGTTGATATCTTTACACCTCATATTATCAGGCCACAGGCATACGCTCTTTCCCTGATCAATCGTTTTTTCTATCTGTTTGTTAATCTCCTTATTTCTTGGTTCGTTATCATAGATAATTATTAAGTCACCTTCCATATTACTAAAGTCTGCTCCAGCAACTGCAATACAATTGTCTAGAAACAGACTATCCAATGGTCCTTCAACAACGTAGATGGGTTTACTCTTATCTACTCTGTCAAGACCAAAAATTTTATCTTTAGTATCATCTAACTTAATGGTGATATACTTAGGTTGCTCCTTACCGAAGGCTCTGCCCTGGTAAGCAAAAACTTCACCTTGTTCATCACGAAATGGAATAAGCAACCTTGGATGATCACCACCCAAGGAAGGAAACTTATTTGGAATTATCGAATTCGTGAACTTAAAGAATAACTCGCATAAATATAAGTCAGAAAGTGATCTTGTCGGTATAAGTCTTTTTTTAATGATAACGTGAGCTGGGTGGGTTGCAGGCAAGTCCCCGATAGATTGTAGACCTTTGAGAATACTTTTTTTACGAAACACTGGTACATTGAAATTAAACTCCGGCTGAGGGCTACTATGAGTAGTGACCCCCTTTTTATATCTTTCCATTATATAGTCTTTATAGGTTCTTGAGTCTAATGTCTTGAGTAAATTACCAAGAGAAGCTCCAATACCACAATTATGACATTTGAAAAATAGGTCATTCTTCTTACGGAACACAAACCCTCTTGCCTTCATGCGAGACTTCTGGGAGTCGCCACAGTAGGGGCAACGGAAGTTCCATAGATTATCGCCCTTCTTCTTGAACATCTGAAGCTGGGAACTGATAATGTTTAGGTATTTAGTATCTATATATGACATTTACAGATAGTAACATATCTGTAGGGAATAGTCAAGACAAATCGACAAACTTATGTAAAATAAATCCAACAACAATAGAACACCCAATGAGGACATGACGCCACTTCTCTAGGACACCTACCCTTGCAGCAAGTTCATCCTTAATCTTTTGTATTTCTTTGTTTTGTTCTTTGTGTTGCTGAGCAGCTGCAACCATTATCTCCTTGGTATTTGTGGTAATACGAGAATGGAGTTCATCTATTTTTATGGATAGTTCAGTTCTGCGAATTGCTAACCTCTGCTCGGATTCGGTAAGGGCTTCCTCTTGTCGAGAAATCTTCTCTTCATGCACGGCAAGCATACGATGAATAGAGTTGGAGACATCAGTTAGTTTTTCAATCGCAATATCCAAACGATCATGTATTTTTGCTTGGTCTTGCAACTCTTTTTTAAGGAGTTTAACCTCTGTCTCCAACCCTGCCATTATCAGTCCTCAGATTTCAACATAGTAATGATACCCAATACAATTGCTGCTATGGCAGCATACTTTGCAAACGGGCCGAGGAACAACACCACAAGACCAACAGCGATAAGTGCGCCGCCGTCCCATGAAGTACGCTCCATTACTCGATTTTTAATCCAGTTAAACATTATTTTTTCTCCTCTAGTTGTTTAATTCTAGCTTCTAGACTGTCGATTTTTACTGCGACATTTGGGTATTTTGTCTTCCAACTTATTTCATCAGCAAGAACCTTCAAACCCAATTTCCTAGATGCCCATGATGCAACATCATCAACCTTACGGTAGAACCACTTTCCCATCTTGGTTTCAGAGAACCAAGAATCTGCGGCACTACCAATAACGCTGGAGGCAATACTACTAATTAAAAATAACCACATATATCAACCCCAATCTGGGGGAGTACATCTTTTGCAACGACACGAATGGCAAACTTCTATCTCACCTCTTGGCAATAGATGTCTAATACTAGTATCACTCCCGGTGAAAGGTTTCATTAGTTTTTCACCGCAATGAGATTCGTAACCGCAATTCATGCAATTGGTGTCTGAAGATTCAGCTGACATTATCGCCATCTCTCGGAATGATTGACCAGCGGCCAAAGGCTACAACTGCATAATACGAGGCACTAATTTTCCAAGATGATACACTAGGATTAGCATCCTTCATTGCAAGCAAGAATACATTGTCTGAGGCTTTCTTTGCTTTTGCAACTACCTTCATATCAGGTGAAGGCTTTGCACGATACTGACGAATCCTTAGATAAAGAAGGTCGTGAATAATTGCTGCTCGTGCAATATCCCAAGGAGCAATAATATTCCAAATAATTTTAGGAGTAGATGCAAGATCAGTTTTAAACCCCTTCTTACATGTAATCCTATTACCGGGACATTTAACACCAACTCCTCCCAGAGCTTTGGTATCAATCTCATCATTTTGGTATGATAGAGCTCGTGACAATACCCATGTCTTAGGGGGTGAAAATTCTGCTTCTATCTTGTTATTGAACTTTCCCATTTTTCTCTTCCTTCTCTGGTGAAACTGATTCTTCATAATAAACAATAATTAATTTCTGCTGCTCTATGTAGCGCCTTAGTTCAGCAAAGTTTAGACTCAGGTTCTCATAATCCTTGACTGATAAAGCAATATACGAATCGCCACCATTCTTCTTAGCGTATTCCTTTGCAAATTCAACGTAGTTTACCTTTGAAACTACATAGATTTTTACATCATTTAGCTGGACTTGCTTCGGTCTTGCTACTATTGGAACTACTGTCTTAACAGTATTAGTTACTGTTACTACTTTTGGCTCCGGTATCAGACTGCACCCCCCTAGAAGGATTAGTGATGTCAGCAAGATCATCCCATAAACGATTGGTCGCATTTTGCATCTTCCTCTCTATCAAACCCGGCTTCTTATTTGCTAGATGTGTTAGGTTATGTTTCTGCAAAGTTGCACGGAGTTGATCACCGTAACCCTCTGCAATCTGTAATTTATTTTGTAGTTTACTATTTAGTTCTGCATTTTTAACAATATCATTTTGCAAAAGGGCTACGCTATCTTCACTGATTTGAACAGCAGTTTCAAGTTTAGCATTGTTTGCAGTTAACGTAGCAATACGCTCTTGAGTGTCCTTATAATACATATAGCCACCATAACCTACAACGCCCAATACACCCATAATTATTAGAAACAGATAAACTTTAATCATATTTTAATTTCTCCTGTTATAAATTCCCAGAATAATTAACTTAATCTATATACATGTTAAGTTCATATTTACTACCAGTATTGTATACTTGAATATGAACATTCTGTTTCTTGTTTGTAGCAAGGATATAACTATTAGTCTTGCCGTTGCTGGGTTTCCTTGGGCCACTAGCAACCTTACTGTCAATCTCTGAGGGGTCTACTGTCACGCCTTTGCTCTTTGCGAACTTGTATGCGTGTTGCATAGCGCTAGAGAAATCTTTGTGATAGATTTCATATCCAGTAGCAGACTTTGCTACACCAACAGAAGGCCTTAGTGAGGATTTCCGGCCAGACAAATCTGTTCCCAACTTACCCTTAATTTTTGTCATCTTTACTGCATTTACTGGTTGGATATCTACCATAGGTTCAGCTGTGTCATAAGCTTGACCATATGCAGCCTCTTTGACTTTTTCAATGAACTTACTCTTATTCTTCGATGCTTCTCTTGCAAGACGCCGTGCTTCTAGACGAGCTCGGTGTGTGCGATAGGATTTAGTACGAGCATCCATAACCTGACGGTCAATAAGAGTTTGTTTCTTTTTCTTGACTGCATCAGGAGGCATGGAAACATGCCCACTACCAGCATTGTTGGCGGGAGCATCTTCCCCTAATCCAGTATATGGTGATACCTCTATCCAACTTTTCATTTTATGTCCTCCAGACTAATGTAAATTTTCTCTTGCGTTTTAATATGAATGATAGGAAATATTTCAACCCCAAGAACCGTATCTATCGGAGCTTCATCATCATACGCAATAACTTTATCACCAGCCTTTGCCTGTAATTCTTCTTCTTCACTATTTAGGATATCATTAACCAGAACATACTCACCCTTGGGAAGCACCTCTCCAAATCCAATGACTTCTTCTGAAATTGTGTTGTCTATCTCATAACCCGATTCCTTGAGATACTTCATAAACTCCTTCTCAAACATATCAGGGTCATCAACAGATTCCTTGAATGTGTCTTTGAGTAGAAATAGGGCAGCAGCATAGGTTCCCAACTTAGTTCTAAGTCCAGGCACCTTGCCAAAAATCTTTTTAATGTTGAATACTAGTTTATGAAGAACTGTGTATGCAGACTTTTCCTCATCAGTTCTTAATAATGTGGGTTGCATACCACGGGAGACAGTTTTCTCCATAACTCTGGCACCATCTTTATCGATGATACCAAGCTTAAAAGCAGGCATCTTGTCAAATGGTGTTACAAGCAGCTTTATAAATCTGTATGTAACAAATAGGTCTATCGCTCTTCCCATTAGATTTTCCTTAATATTTCTAGAGCATTATCATCTAAACTAATTTCAGTTAGTTCATCTTCTCTAATCATATTTAGGAAAAGTAGAAACGACCTTAGAGTGCTGAGATATTCTTTTTGCGTCTTAAAAAGTAGAAGAGTGACACAGGCCTCATTCCCAAACAGGTTTCTTAAAATAATGATATGATTAAGAAGCAATCGTTCCTTCAATTCACCGCCTATCGTATATTTCTTTAGAAGTCGTTTAATGTACTTAAACCTCTTCATATCATCGTGAAATTCTTTTTCACCTTGACATTGAGGATTCTCGTAGTGTTTTATAGCATACATTACGAAATTTGTAGATGTTATTTGTTCATACATACTACTTAATAGAAGCAGTCAACCTACATGAATTGTCCTCTTGCATTGCATAATTTAGCACTAGTGAAAGTCCACCTTCTACTTGATGTGAGATACCATCATCAACTTCAAATTCATCATAAGGGGTATTTACACCTTTACCAAAACGACCACCAAAACTGGTCAAAGGTAATTCAAAGGAACCGCTTCCACCTTCCATCATAGGGACTTCATCAAAAGTAAGTCCAAGTTTACTAAGAGAGTTTCTCATTTGAGCAACAACCTGCTCTGGAATCATTGTGCCATCTTGTGTCTTGGTAGCAACTGTACCAACAAGTCTATTTAATGCAAGGCGAACAGCGGGGTCAGCATAATTTCCCGTTTGTTTATCCTGAGTAAGAGATGCAGCTGTAGTCATAAATGTTGCTTCATCTAATACAAAATTCTTAAATGTCTTCATTTTTTTCATCCTTCGTTTCTACATCACATGGGATAAAATCTCTAATTTGTTCTTCAAGAAATTTAGGTTCTTTCTTTTTGGTCAGAACATTAATAACAGGTTCTACAACCTTGCCCCAATTTACTTCTGATAAAACTTCAACCATTAAATTCCCCAATTAGATAAAATGGTGGGGGGGACAAGCCCCCCACACCACACAAGCGTAGTAAATACTACGAAAGTGTTGGACCTGTAGTCAACTCAACCGCAGTATTGGCAGAGTTAGCAATCCAATACCAAGCAGCACCTGTCCAGAGACACGTTGCACTATCGCCAATCGTATTAAACGTAGCAATATTACCTGCTCCACCCGCAGTTGTCAATGTAACAACGGGAGGATTCGTCACTGCTTCTTTAGCAATAAACGTATGAATCTGACCAGTTACCGTACCGTCAGCAAGAGTAACAACACAAGCCGCATCTGCACCACCAAGAAGGTGAATACCCTTTGTAAGTGTAGCAGCACCAGAGACAATGATGTTTTCTACTGTGTTGGTTGCCAGAGGAACGGGATTAAGGTTCAAAAAGTTTGCAACAGAAATCTTCTTATTGATCGGTGTACCCGTTGGGTCATCGATAACGTGTAACAGATCAGCAGACGCAATTCCTGTGGAAAGGTCTGTGAGAGCTGTAATTTTCTTATCTGCCATTTTGGCTTCTCCTTATAAAAACCCACTTGATTGTGGGAATGTTACTGTAGATATTAATCCTCTTCTGGACTATTCTCTACATCACTGACAGTTGAATCCTCAACTGCCTCATCATTATCTAATTCTTTTGCGAAGGCATCGCACTGCTGAAATGCACCCATTAGTGCGTTCATCAGTGCTTGGTCTTCAGCAATCTTCTTTTGCGTTTCGGCAATACGTCCCCGAACCGTTTCTATATCTTTCGCAATAACTTCTTTACGTTCATTAATCTTTTCAAGATCGATCATAATTTTCCTTTCAATTCTCAATTATGTATAGTTATTTATAACACTTATCAAGATGCAGCAACAGTAATTCCTGTCAATACATCAGCAGTACCACTACTTGATCCAGCCTGACTATACAGAGCAAGACCAGATGTAAAGTCTTCCAAGTCAATACCGTCATTTTCGTGAGCAGCAGTATCTTGAACGATACGATCTTCACCGTTATCACTATCTGGTGTACCCTGTTCAAGCAAGATATCACCACCAAGTGTCTCACCAACTCTGGCAATTCCAGTAACATCAGTACGAGTAGCAAACTCAGGACCAGCAATTCTGAGATCAATACTTTCTGCGTTGAGTTCTTCAGCACCATCTGTAGATGCAAGAAGAACGACATCATCTGCAATTGTAATCGGTTCACTAACTGTAACCAATATCTGAGAAGCAACCGCTGTAATGGTAAGAGTATTGTCTGTCGAAAGACCTGTACCACCATCAGCGTCTGTGATTGCAGCAGCATCGCCCGATGTGTCTTTAACTGTGATAACCTGTCCAACTGCGAGTGTTGCACCAGAGACAGTATTAATTGCCAACTGGTCTGATTGTGTTAATGCACCATTAACAGTTGCAACTGTTGCAGCACTACCATTAAGAATGATACGATCACCAAGTGTAGGTGTCGAAGCAGTTCCTGCTTCTTGACGCATAGCAAGAGAAGAACGACCGTCTTCTTCATCAAGTGTAGCAGTACCATCAAAGACAATTGCTAGTTTATTAAATCCAATATAACCAGCTGCAGCATTTGTAGTTACTCGACCACGGAAGACCAATTGGTTGGTTCCCGAACCAGAGAAGTACTGAGCAGCAATTGTGCTGTCAGAAACCATGTCTGTGATACCCAAACGAGCCAACAGGATGTATGCCTTGTTAGTAACAGTCTGGTTATTTGTCCAAGCAGCAGATGTAATATCAACTGCCTCATCGAATGTTACTGTAAGATCGAATAGTCCAGCTGTAGCAACTGTCGCATCTGTCCAATCAAGACCGATAACAGAAGCGCTACCCATTGCTTCAGCAATATTCCTAACGCAAACCAGAACTTCTGGTTGTGCATCTGTGTTGTCGTTACCTGATGCAGCAAGACCGGGAGTCAAACCCCAACCACCCTTAACTGCGATAAGGTGTTCTCTTGCGCCTGTCGAACCAGCAGCATTACTATCTACTGGTAGAAATTTTGGCTTGTCGTCATCGGCTGTGGTTGTTCCCCATAGTCCCATTTTTATTCTCCTTTATTCTTCTGAGTAGGAGGCAGATGTTAATAACTCCTGCTTTATTCGCCCCAGAATCTATTATGTTCTATTTATATTATTTAAATCCTAGACGTTTCAATTCAGCAATGGTTTTACCAACTTCTGTGTGGTGAACGCCTATACCACCCTTAGATTCCCACTCAACAATATTCTTTTTAAAATCATCAATCAATACGTTTGGCTCTCCATTCGTAGTTGCAAATTTCTGTTTATCTTCTCGTTTAACTAGGTTAATATTACTACGTTTAATTTTAATATTATTTTTCAACCACTTTAACTTGCCTGGTCGTGAGTTATTATCACGTTCAGAATATGCAGATAGGATGTGTGGGTCATACTTCGAAATAAATGAGTACAATCTCTTTGCACCAGGCACCCAATCTAAATCTTCCCAGAAATCCTTAGTTTGTGTAATCTTATTCCATTGATCATTCTTATCTGTCGATACAAAAGAACCACCAATTGCCTTCTCTGCACCACCGATAAAGTCACAGAGGACTTGATCCATGTCACAATAGATTTCTGGGAGATCATTATTAGATGCCTCCATAAGTTCCAACAAATTCTTCATATTAACCAGTTTTAGGTTTAGTGTCTACTTTAGCAATCTTCCCGCCAGTCATTGTCTTTGAGCCTGAAACGGGTTTTAACTCGTCATCTTCCTCATCATACCCCTCTTTAGAGGTTTTGTCAAGAGCTTTCTCATCCAAACCCCAAACTTTTGCTAGAGCAGCCTTCATTGAAGAAATCTTGAAGTCACGAGCTTGTACCCACTCAGGGTCAGTCTCGCCAGGGGTAACATTCAGTGCATGGTCACGATATTCATTCGTGCCAATCTCATAAGATTCTTCAACTTCAACTGCTTCTTTGACTTCATATGTCTTACCAGAAACAACGAAAGTCTTTTCACCCTTGTCTTTGGCAGCCTTTAGTGCCATTCCAAATGCGTTACCTTCGTCTTTCATTGCCTTAGAAATTGCCTTACGCCGTTTGTGAAGGAACTCATCAGACGAATCTGTATCGCCATCGTTGTCAATATCTTTGTCCTTACGATCTTTGAACTTCTTTTTAACTGCTTTGGGTTGGACTGCATCCAAGCCGTCGCCGTCATCAGATTTGTCGTTCTTATTGGTTTCAGAAACCTTCTTTGCAGCCTCTGCCCACACACCTAGAATCGATGACTCAAGGGACTGTGTTTTTGTCTCCAAATATTTTTTACCCATTTTTATTCTCCTTGATTTTTCTGTTCATCCGTTCTAGGATAGATTCTTTCTGCTCACCGTAACCAGCCTTCAAAATCTTTAACATATCCTTATAGGATTTTGTAATCTGTGCTTGGAACTTCTCTTTGTCTGCTGGTTTCTTTAGTAAATTATGTTTCTGAGTAATTGCCTGTGCCACGGCAGCAGGAATTTTAACCTTCTTACCGTCACCAAACTCTACAGAAAAATTACCTCGTAGCGAAATAGATTTCCGTAACTGCATGATGATGTTCTTGGACGCACCCTTTACATCATCATCTGTTGCAGTATTATCTATATCAGCAGGATCAACCGACTTACCTTTACGCATGGCCTTCATTGCATCAGAACGAGCAGATGCTTCATCAAGGTCAACTTCTTCTTTCTTAGGAGCATCATGAGTGTAGCCCATCTTCTTCATTCTAAGATGGTCATCCATAGTGTCTGCCTTATAACCTTTACCAGTTTTGGGGTCATACATCATATGTGGTTTGAAATCGTCAGCTTCATCTAGGTCAACAGATTCTACATGCAATTTACCGTGACCAACTTTAACAAGAGCATTCCTGTCAACATTGCCCATATGTTGCACTTTCTTCAGTTTCTCAATTGCCTCTTTATCTACCT
>Ga0209090_10000744_pt1 | contig 20526 bp, 20 predicted proteins | sample ArcticOcean_MG_C_9_FD_187432 | JGI IMG/M metagenome (GOLD analysis project Ga0209090, IMG submission 187432) | Marine microbial communities from western Arctic Ocean - ArcticOcean_MG_CB2_152 (SPAdes) (version 2) | ecosystem: Environmental > Aquatic > Marine > Oceanic | place: Arctic Ocean... | reverse complement strand
GGTGCTGAAATGATGTATGTTACTCACGCTATTGGTAAAGGCATTCTCTTCATGATGGCTGGAATTATTATTGTTAAAGTTGGAACTAGAAGTTTCTCTAAACTTGGAGGACTTGCTGGTAAGATGCCAATCACTGCAGTATGTGCAGTAATTGGTGCATTAACAATAATGGGTGTACCGCCAACTAGTGGATTTATGGGTGAATGGATTATGTTTTATGGTGCATTAGAAACTGCAATTGCAGAAGGTTCTACAGTTAGAGCAGTAGCATTTGGATTAGGTCTAGTTGCAACAGCACTTACAATGTCTTACATGCTTTGGATGCTAAAACGTGTATTCTTTGGAAAACTTCCTGAAAATCTCCAACATGTCAAAGAAGGAAGTTGGTACATGACAATCCCAATGATGGTTCTCGCAGGATTTTCAATTGTAGTTGGAATTTATCCAGATATTTTCTTGAAAACAATTATTCCATACATGAACGGAGTGATGGGGGTTTAGATTATGGCAATTGAAGTTTTAGGAATGTCATTTGAAGTAACCAGTGCATGGTTAATCTGGATGCTTCCATTTGCTGCAGCATTAATTATGCCAGGAATTGGAAAATTATCTAAAAAATCAACTGGTTATGTTGCAGTTGGATTTGCTTTAATGAGTGCATTATCTGCAGCATCTTTAATTCCTCTTGCATTAGAAGCAGGTGAAGTTCATAGTCAAATAATGTGGATTGAAGCACTTGGTATTAAAGCAGGTGTACTAGCAGATCCACTTTCAATAATTATGGCAAATGTTGTTGGTTGGATTTCATTCTTGATTATGATTTACAGTACAGGATACATGAAAGGCGATAAAGACATTACAAGATTTTGGTTCTGGATGTTGTTCTTTATTGGTTCAATGCAGTTAATTGTATTATCTGATAATTTACTTCAAGTATTCTTTGGTTGGGAAGGTGTTGGACTTGCATCATATGCATTAATTAGCTTCTGGTATCGTGATAAAAAGAAAGATCATGTTGGTGTTGAAGGACGTACTGTTCTTGGAATGTTAGATTACTATTCACCAACACACGCTGGTATGAAGGCCTTCATCATGACAAAAGTTGGAGATGTAATGATGATTGCTGGTATGCTTTTGATATTCTTGTTTGCAGGTACTTTTGGATTTAAAGAATTAATGGGTGACACTGATTGGGCAACTGCGATGGCTGCTCAAGGATTACTAGTTCCTGCATTTGTTTTACTATTTGGTGGTGCGATGGGTAAATCTGCGCAATTCCCATTAAACGAATGGTTGTTAGAAGCCATGACTGGACCTACTGCAGTATCTGCATTAATTCACGCAGCAACAATGGTCAAAGCGGGTGTGTTCTTGGTAGCAAGAATTGGTCCAATTGTATTTGCTTTGAGTGCTGCAGGAATTATGGCTGATCAATTCTTTGAAATTATTGCTTGGGTTGGTGCAATTACTGCATTATTACTTGCAACTCAAGGTATGGTTAATCCTGAAATTAAGAAAGTTTTGGCATATTCTACTGGTTCCCAAATTGGTTACATGATGATGGCATTAGGTATTGCAGGATTATCTCATCAATATGTAGATGGTTATACTGCAGGATTTTTCCATTTAATTTCTCACGCAATGTTTAAAGCTTCATTATTCATGGCAGCAGGAGCTCTGTTGCATATTGTTGGTTCTAGATTTATGACAGACATGGGAGGTCTGAGAAAACATATGAAGAAAACTTATGCTTTCATGTGGGCTGCGGGTCTTGGTTTGATGGGAGCACCATTTATCACAACAGGTTTCTGGAGTAAGGATGCAATCTTTGCTGCTGTATATGAATCTGGAAATGAATGGGCATTACCGTTATTCCTTATCGCTATTTTGACTGCTGTAATTACTGCATTCTATACCACAAGAATGCTTGGTATGGTATTCTTTGGAAAGAAGAGTAAGCATATAGAAAAGATGGAAGAAGAAGGACATCACATTCATGAAGCATCAGCATCGATGTGGATTCCATACGGAATACTTGCAGTACTTACAATTGGTATTGGTATAATTGGATTATCTGCTGAAGAAGGAATACATCATGTATTTACTGAATACCTTGAGAACTCCTTTGGTATTCATAGTGCCCATGTTACAGCAGAAGCATCCATCTTACCTGGATTCTTACAAGGACTTAATCCAATTGCACTTGGTTCATCATTAGTGGCATTTGCTACAGGTATTGGATTAGGATATATCTTCTACATTGGCAGATGGGTTGATCCTGTTAAATTTGTAAATTCAAATATCTTCTTTTATTCAATTCACAAACTTTTCTTAAACAGATGGTATCTTAATGCCATGGTATACTGGTGCTTTGTTACAACACCATTATGGTTAGCAAGAGGTGTTTCTAGATACTTTGAAAAGACAGTAATTGATTATGGTATGAACGATGGCGTTCAAAAAGCAGTTAGTTGGAGTGCTAAAGTAATTCAGGGAACTCAAACTGGTGTCTCACAATCTTATCTATTTGTATTTGGAGCAGGATTATTATTTGTAGTCCTGATATTGTTGATATAGGAGATTTGATGACATGTTAGAAATTACTTCAACTCCTTTGGTAATAATGGCAATATTGGGTACCGTTGGTATTCTTCTCCCCATCATTAGTATTGCAAGAAAAGAACAGGGTTCTAATTCATTTTATGCTATCATTGCATTTTCTGCATTAATCGTATCAATGGGATATGTTGGATATCAATTCATTGAGGATAATGTTTCTGCATCTGCATTATTCTCTGAAGACGTTGTAGTTGATGATGCATTTGGTGGATTCTTTGCAATAGCAATGTTAATTGTTGCTTTGTTCACCACTGTTGGTTCTTTTAATTATATGCGAAAACATAATTCTCCTGCTGTTTACTATTCTCTAATTTTACTTGCAACTATCGGTATGGTACTAGTTGCATATTCTACTGATCTTGTAATGCTATTTGTTGCATGGGAACTAATGAGTATTCCAACATACATTTTGGTTGGATTTATGAAAAAGAATCCAAGTTCAAATGAAGCAGCTTTGAAATATTTCTTGTTTGGTGCATTATCTTCTGCAATCATTGTTTATGGTATTTCACTTTCATACGGATTAACTGGTTCTACAAATATTGGAGAAGTGATTCAGGGCTATTCTGTACTTGATCCTTCCTTACTTCCACTTGCACTACTTTCAGTTGGATTGTTTATTGCAGGATTTGGATTTAAAATGGGACTTATTCCATTCCATCAATGGCTTCCTGATACTTATGAAGGTGCACCTGCACCAATCACAGCTCTTCTTGCAGCTGCAACTAAAAAAGCTGGTTTTGCTGCAACAATTAGAATTGTAATTTTAGGAATGGTAGTTTTACATCTTGATTGGAGTTTAGCACTTGGTATTATTGCAGTTATGACAATGACTATTGGTAATGTTGCAGCAATTATGCAAAAGAACATTTCCAGAATGTTAGCTTATTCTAGTATTGCACATGCAGGTTACATCCTAATTGGACTTGCTGTTGCATCACATAGTTCTCTTGGTTTACAAGGTTCTTTGTATCAAATTATGAATCATGCCGTAATGAAAGGTGCTGCATTTATTGCAATTGCAGGAATTGTTACAACTCTTGCAGTAACTCATATTGATAAATTAAAGGGACTTGGAAGACGAATGCCTATAACTGCTTTAGGTTTAGTAATTGCATTATTTGCTTTAGCTGGTATTCCACCACTTTCTGGATTCTGGAGTAAATTGATGTTATTTGGAAGTGCATTAGATGCCGGTTCTGCATTATGGTGGGCTCCATGGCTTGCAATTGCAGGTGTTCTAAACAGTGCATTGTCACTTGCCTATTATGGTTGGTTAACTAGAAAGATGTACTTTGAAGGTGAAGATCAAAAGAGAGTTGTTGAACCAAAATCTATTATGGCAGTTATGATATTCTCAACAATCTTCTTAGTAGGATTTGGTGTTTATCCAGAACCATTAATTAAATTTGTAGAATTTGCAACTCCAGTTATTGATTTAGGAATTATGCCTTAAACGAAGTAAATTTAATTAATTTTTCTAAATTCCTTTTTGCATCATTTTCTGGGATTTTTCTCAAAAATAATCTTGCTTTCTCAGAATATTCTTTTAGTAATTCTTCCATTTTGTTAAATCCATCTCTAGGATCTACACTTTTTTTAATTAGTAAATTAAATAATTTTTCTTCATTTTTCCAGTCTAGTAAATCATCTCTAATTTGATATGCAATTCCAATATTCTTTCCATACCCTGTTAATGCTTCAATTTGCTCCTCTGTTCCATTTGCAATTATGCCTCCAGTTCTAGCTGCAACCTCAAATGCAGTTGCAGTCTTGTATTCTATAACTTTTAGATAATCATCAAATGTAATATCTCCACTAGATTCTAATCTTCCTTCAATCATCTCTCCTTCACTCATCAACATTGCAGTTGTTGCCAAATCTTTTGTAATTCTGGCATTATCTAATCTTGATGATATTGCAAGGATTAATCCTAAAACAAAATCTCCTGTTAACACACTTGTATTGTATCCATATTTGACATGAAATGGATCTTTTTGTCTTCTCATAGTTTCCTTATCTATGATGTCATCATGGATGATTGATTCCATATGTAAAAATTCAACTGCACAAGATGCTGATAATACATTATCATCTATTTTACCTATACTTTCAGCAGCCAAACTCAAAATAATTGGTCTAATCCTTTTTCCACCTTCTAATGAATATTTTAGAGGCTCAATAAATTCTGATTCAGAATATAATGCAAGTTCTTTATCTAAGGCTTGATCAATTTTTTTGATATATTCACCATATGTTTCAAGTAAGGGATTGATCTCAATATTTTTTCTGTCCAAGATAATTGATCAAAAACTTTCGTTATTAGTAATTAAATCTTAGTGCTCCAGCCGGGATTTGAACCCGGGATCTTTGCCTTGAAAGGGCAAAATGCTTGACCGGTCTACACCACTGGAACCCATAAAAATTTCTCTTTTAGATCATAAAATCTTTTGGTACACAACAAAGATTTTTGTATTGGGAAATTTAATCATGAATTATGAACTTAATTCAAAGAATTGATCAAATTATTGAAGAAAGAAGCTTACTAAAACACCCATTTTATGAAATGTGGTCTGATGGAAAATTAACTCAAGAATCTTTAGCAGGATATTCAAAGGAATATTTTCAACTTGTAAAAGCAGTTCCTGAATTTATGACACCCATCATTGAAAAAGCACCTAATTCTGTTATTACTGAATTAACTGAAAATCAACAAGAAGAATCTGATCACATCAAACCATGGATTAGTTTTGCAGGACAACTTGGTATTTCTGAAGATGAATTAATTTCATATTCTGGATTAGATAAAACCAAAAAGGCAGTATCTGATTTGGCTAAATTAATGAATACTTTTGATGGAGGTGCATGTGCAATGTATGCATTTGAAAAAGAAATTCCAAAAATTAGTCAAACAAAACTAGATGGATTATCTGAATTTTATCAAATTACAAGTGATAAAGCAACTGAATACTTTAAACTCCACACTGAGGCTGATATTAGACATACTGCCTCTTGGAGAAATATCTTAGAGAAATCTAATGCTGATACAAGTGACTTAGTTAAAATTGCTGAAAAATCTGTTTTAGCACAAAATCTGTTACTTGACAGTTGTTATGATGAATATTGCTAATCTCATAACATTTTATACCTGAAAAAAAATTCATCATTTTAGGGCCCGTAACTCAGCTTGGTAGAGTAACCGGCTCATAACCGGTGAGCCAAGGGATCGAAGCCCTTCGGGCCCATTATTTTCAATTAGTTTTAAAATGAGACTATACAAAAATTGTTGGCTGCAATGAAGAATCAGAGTTATATCTGAAATTGATGATTGGAAGGCATTTGTCTGAGCTGCCCAAATTTATTTATTAATTTGTTTTTTTACTTTATCTAGAATTTCTATATCAATCATTTTTTGTTCATATAACACTTCTGCAATTTGTAATATGTTTAGAATTGAATGCATTTTTACTCCAAGTTCTGCAAGAGCTTCATCTGCCCCTTCCATTCTATCTACAATAATATATGCATCTTTTACTGGAACGTTTACCTCAGTTAATGATTTTATTGCATTTACAACTGAACCTCCAGTAGTTGCAACATCATCTATCATAACAACTTTCATTCCATCATGAATTTTTCCTTCAACTGATTTTGAAGTCCCATAATCTTTTGGTTTACTTCTAACATAGATTAGTGGTTTTACTGTTTCAATTGCTAATGCTGATGCAATTACTAACCCCCCTGTTGGAACTGAAACAATACTTTCAAAATTTTCTAATCCTATATCTTCTGTAATTTGATTTTCTAGATATTTTATCATCATTCTAAACTCATGTGGATAGCTAGGGACTAATCTTAAATCAACATAATATGAACTGCTTTTTCCACTAGCTAGTGTAAAATTTCCAAATTTTATTACCTCTTTTTGATGTAAAAAGGTCACAAATTCTTTCACAAACTCCATATCAATATTCACTACATTGGATTTATTTTGGTTTGTATTTAGTATCTATTATGCCTGAAATTTGGTTGAATTATGGGATCACAGATGTAGTTTTGGACATAAAAGCTGAAAATTTAGAGCAAAAAATTGATTCTGATGGCAAAATTTTGGATGATTCTGCAATTACTGAGAAACTCAATTCCATTGATTTATCCAAACCGATGGAATTAGTAGTATTACACAATTCCAAATCTATTCTAAAAATTATTACTTCACTATTCACATTATGTGAACAAAAATCAAAATCATTTCCAAAAATACTAGCTGAGAAAAAAATTCTAAATTTGGTTAAATCAGGCTTGCCTGAAGGTAGTTCAATTAATGAATTTGATGATGTTGATATTTCAAATTCAAATCTTGTATTTATGGGAGAGATGGGATTTGATGGTCTATTTGGTTATGAAACTGTTGCAACTCGTCTAATCAAAAAATTTGGTGAGGAATCTATGCTTTCAGCATATGCAAAAAGACAGGGGAATCTTCCAACACCTGGACAATATCCTGAAAGTTTAACCGAAGCAAAAAAATTCACTGATAATTTTGAAATCCAAGCCATTGAAATAATTGCAAATTCTGAAGGAATACTTGATTTTACAATTGGTCATCCTTCTCAAACACTTTCTACAACTAAAATTTTAGAATCAAATTCGATTAAAGATATCGGGCAACATAAAACTATGATCATGAGTACCGGTAAAGATGCAAGTAATGATACCTTGGGGAATTCTTTGTCTTCTCTTTGGAATTGTTCAAACGCTATCAAAAAAGATGGTCTTGCAATTTTAGTTGCTGAATGTAAAAGTGGTTTAGGTTCTGATGCAATTCAACAATACATTGAAGATAGATTGACTTTAGAACAATTACGAAACCCCACAAAATATGTTAATGGTATGGAAGATTTACTGTTTCTTTCAGAAATACAAAAAAACTTTCAAATTGGATTAGTTTCCATTTTACCTGAATTTTATGTAAAGAAACTTGACATAATTTCTTTACCTGGGATAAAATATTCTATGGATTATATTTTAAAAACACAAGGTGCTAGACAAAAAGTTGTAGTAGTATCTGATGGTGCTAGACTTTTTCTAAGGTAAAATTCCAGAAAATAATCCTGATGGTAGTGGCGCACACAAAACTGCCAATACTATAATTCCAATATATGCGAGTTTTCTATTTCTTGTAAGTGGAGATATGTCATCAAGTGGAGTTGCACTTGGATTTTTGGCTGACATTACCAAAATTAAGATTGCCATAAGCCAATAATTTAGTAAAACAAGTACTAACATACTTCCATAGGTTGCATATCTGTGGATTTTTTGACCCAAAAGAGTTCTTGCCATATGGCCTCCATCAAGCTGCCATGCTGGAAGTAAATTCAGGAATGTAATTAAAAATCCAATCCATGCTGCAAACATTATTGGTGTCATAATTACTTCATGACCTGGTCCTCCCTTACCAAATACTGCCAAACTTGCAGTCATTAGTAATGGCTCCCCTTGTTCCCATTCAACTAATATTTGTTCAGCAAACAATCCTTCAGCTATTCCTTGATCTAAAATTGGTGCAGTATATGCTCCATACAGTGAAACTATGATTGTAATTACAAGTCCTGCAATTGGTCCTGCAATAGCTACATCAAATAAAATATTTCGATTAATTGTTAATCCTTTTGATTGGATAAATGCTCCAAATGTTGGAATTCCAATTACTGGTAAACCTGGAATAAAATAAGGCCAACTTGTTTTTAGTTTATGTGCTTTTGCTGCAATAATATGTCCAAGCTCATGTGTCCCTAAAATTCCTAATAAAGCAAATGTGTAAACAATTGCCATTTCAAATGGATCTCCTATTTCGATAATGGAGTTTGTTCCAGATGTTCTATAGTAACCATCAATCATTACAAATGATATTACAATTGCAAACAAAAATCTGGGTGTCCAAGTTGCATTGAGTAATTTTCTAGGTTTTTTTACTGTAAATTTTTGAATTTCAATATAGATTCCATCATCTTTTTTTAGCAATTTACCAACATAACTCATATTTTCTAATTCTCTTGCTAAATCTTCAAATTTTATTTGAAATTCTGGATTTGTAATTTTAAACTCTAACGTAAATTCTGTTTTTATGAATTCATCTACATCAAAAATTGAATTAACTAATGAAATAATGCCTTCTTGAGAATCTTCTTCCATCTATTTTGTATCTTCTTATTCCATTAATGATCTTTTTGTTTAAAATTAAATATTGATAGTTTTATGCTATAATCATGCAAGTGATTTTGAGACAATTGGGTGACTGTAGTATACGTAGAGCTGCTCCTAGCGATCTAATCTCAGTCATGGAAATTAACCTCAAAACCTTACCTGAACATTATTCTGACTATTTCTATGAGTCATTATTGCAGGAATTACCTGAAGCATTTTTGGTTGCCGAAATTGATGGTAAAATAGTTGGATATGAAATGTGTAAAACTGAATTTGGATTTTCAAATTTTAAAAAATTAGGTTTTGTAAAAAAGGGACATGTGGTGTCAATTGCAGTTATTGACGAACATAGAAAAAAAGGAATTGGTAAAGCACTTGTTGAAGAATCTGTAATTGGTATACATGCTAGAAATTGTGATGAATTTTACTTGGAAGTTAGATGTAGTAATACTGATGCTGTTCGTCTTTATGAAAAACTTGGATTTGTAATTAGACAAGAACTTAATACATATTATCGTGATGGTGAATCTGCATATTTAATGGCGATTGAATTAGATTGAAAGTTGTAATAATTATTGCAATTGTATTGATGATGATGGTTGGCTCATCATCAATTGCTTTTGGTGTCATACTTGTATTTTTAGATAAAGATGTTTATGAAATTCCTACTCCTGGTAATCCATTAACAATTTTTATTGATTCTCCTGGTAAAGTTATAATTTCTGTAAGTAATGGTGAAATTGCAACAGTATTAGGTGAAACAACTTCTGGTGAGTTTACAATTTACCATGATGATTATAATTTCATGGAAGGTACAATGCTAATTGCAAATCACATTAATGATTATACTCTAAAAGAATGGACAGATGTTTCAACCTTTTCTAAAAATGGATCAACTGAATCGGCAAAAGAAACAACTAGTGTAAAAACTGGTAATGGCGGTGGTTGTCTCATTGCAACAGCAACATACGGTTCTGAAATGGCACCGCAAGTTCAACAACTACGAGAACTTCGAGATAATCAATTACTAAACACAGAATCTGGAACAGCATTTATGACAATGTTTAACGATGTTTACTACTCATTTAGCCCAACTATTGCTGATTATGAACGTGAAAATCCACTATTCAAAGAAGCTGTCAAGTTAGCTATTACTCCCATGATTTCCACACTATCACTAATGGAAAATGCAGAAACTGAGTCTGAAGTTTTGAGTATTGGATTATCCGTAATTGCACTTAATTTGGGAATGTATCTAGGTGCTCCAGCCATAGTTATTGTAGGAATTAGAAAGAAATTTTGAGAAGCTAACCGATAAATAAGTCACAAAAAGTTTTTTGACATGGACAAGCGTAAAGGCATGGGTGTTCTAATTTTTACACTTTGTACAGGTGCATTTTTTGTTTATGCCTATTTACTTATGTTGTCTGAATGGTCCCCAATTGTTTTACAACTATCTGTATTGATGGCAGTTGGAGGTATTCTTGGAATTATTGCTTGGATTGGATATGTAATGGCAACAACAAAACCTACATCTGCAACAATTACATCAGCTGATGATTCACCTATTTAGTAATTTTAACGTCTACAACTGTTTGATAATATCTTGGACCTACTGCTCTAACAATTTTTGATCCAAGAATTTCTGATTTTACTGTTGTAATTTTTTTATAATGTTCTTCAGTTAATTTTCCAGCTTCTGATTTTTTATCTGCATGCATATGAGAATAGTAATGAATAATTCCGCCACTCTTTGTTGTATTGATTGCAGAATCTAAAAATTCATCTGATCTTTCTGGTAACAATGTTAATGTTCTGTCTGATTTATCAATTAATTGATCTTGAATAATTTTAGACGCATCACCATTAATTGAAATTATTTTTCCTGCTAGTTTGTTTATTGCAATATTTCTTTCACAAAGTTTTGATGCTATTGGATTCAAATCAATACTATAAACAGTACATTTTTTCTTTTTTGCCGCCATTATTGAAAACATCCCTACACCTGCAAACATGTTTACCACTACTTCTCCATCTTGAGTTAATTTTGCAATTCTTTCTCGTTCGGTTGAAAGACGTGGTGAAAAAAATGCATTTTCTACATCTACAATGAATTTACAGTTAAATTCCTTGTATTCTGTTTCGGTATTATCTTCGCCTGCAAGAATCTCTAGATTTCTTGTTCGAAAATCTCCTTCTACGGCTGAAGACTGGTAAAATACACTTTTTACAATTTTTACCTGATTAAGTAACGTTTCACCGATAATTTTTTTCTTGGATAGTAATGAATCTGGAATTCTAACTATGATTATATTCCCAATCTGATCAAATGCTGAAATTAATTCATCACTTTCTTCTGATGTTAGTATACTTTCTAGTGATTTTTTTAGCATTCGAGTCAATGCTTGTAGTAAAAGTTTCCTGATGATTTTTGATCTTTATCTAATCTACTTTCTATTTTATTTACTCTCGGTCTCAGACTTTTTTCATCTCTTCTAAATGTCATATCTAATGATTTTAGGAATCTATTCATTGCTTCAGGTTTTGGCATAGGTGCTGTAGCGGTTCCTGCCTTTCCTGCTTCTCCTTCAAATATTATTATTGAATCTGATACTAAATCCATTAATTGTAAATCATGATCAATAACAATCGCTGATTTTCCATAAGAGCGAACAAATTTCTGCAAAAATTTTGCAACCGCAATTCTATCTTCAACATCTAAAAATGCTGAAGGTTCATCTAATGCATACAAATCTACTTTTTGAATTAAACATGATGCCACTGCAATTTTTTGTAGTTCTCCACCTGAAAGATTTTTTATAGATTTATTGTACAATTTTCTAATTTTTAATGGGTCTAGAATTTGTTCTTCTTCTTGACTTCCCTCAATAGGGCCCCCACTTGCTTTTTCTAAAAGTGCTATGACTTCTATGTCAATATCATTTTGAAGATATTGTGGCTTGTATGCTATCTTGATTTTTTTATCAATTGAACCAACATCTGGTTTTTGGACACCTGCAATCATTTTCATCATTGTAGTTTTTCCAAGTGCATTAGCACCCATTATTCCTAAAACCTCACCTTTTCGTACTCTCCCAGGCTCAATTGTTACTGAAAATGATTCAAAGTTTTTTTCAAGTCTTGGATAATTTACAATATCACTACCTTCTTGGAAAATATCTGTAGATGATGATGATACATCCATAGAAAATTTTTTATCTCTAAATCTAACATTTTCATTTGGTAAATATCCATCAAGAAAAACATTGATTCCAATTTTAGTTGATAAAATATTTGAAACAATTCCATATGCTGTTGGTTCACCATACAACACTTCAATATAATCACTAAGAAAATCAAGTAATGTTAAATCATGTTCTACAACCATTACACTTTTTCCAATTTTAGCTAAACCTTGTATTACTCTGGCAACACCTGTTCTTTGAAATACATCGTTATACGATGACGGTTCATCAAAAAAATAAAATTCTGTATCTTTTGATGCAGCAGCAGCTACTGCAATTCTTTGTAATTCTCCACCACTAAGTTCTTTCAAACTTTGTTCCATGGAATTTTGCAATCCTAATTCTCTAACTAATTCTCTTGTTATTCCCCTTTCATCATATTTGTCAAGTAATTCATTTCCTGTACCATCAAATGCTTCTGCAAGATGATGAATTTGTTGTGGTTTTATTGAAGCCCGAATTTGGTTTTGTTCAATTTTTTGAAAATGCTGTTTTAACTCAGTTCCACTATAATGTTTAAAAATTTCATCCCATTCTGGTGGGTTTTCATATCTTCCAAGATTTGGTTTTAGTTTTCCAGATAGTATGTTAACCACTGTACTTTTTCCCATTCCATTTCTACCTAGTAGTCCAACGACTTCTCCTTTTCTTGGAGTTGGTAATTTGTATAATCGAAAAGAGTTTACTCCGTACTGATGAATTTTATCGGTAGCTAATTCACTTGCTAAATTTACAATTGTTATTGCATCAAATGGACATACTTTGACACATATTCCACATCCATTACAAATATCCTCGTCGATTTGGGCTTTTTTTGATTCCTCATTAATTGTAACACATTCTGCACCTGATTTGTTTACTGGACAGTATTTTATGCACTCTAATCCACATTTTTGTGGCTGACATAGATCTTGATCCAATACGGCAACTCTGTGTGTCATAGTTGTAATTCGATATTTTCTTTGCTTTATACCTATTTTGAGTTGATTTGAAATTTGTCGTTACCTTAATACATTCGAATTATGGTATGATTGTCAAGCCGGCCATAGCGTCAGGGTGCGACCTAATCCCATTCCGAACTTAGAAGTCAAACCTGATAGCGCTGTTGTGCTACTAAGATGCGAGAGCTCTTGGGAAGCAACAGTGCTGGCATTTTTCAATTTTTAATCAATCTTTTAATATGCATTTCATTTGGTTGAATTGATTTAAATGCCAAATTGTAGTGTTTGTGGAGAAAAATCTGATAATGATATTAGACTATTGAACCACATGATGGAAAAACATGGTTGGAGAAACCCAAATGTTGGTACACCTGATAGAAATAGCAGGGGTTACTAATTTTATAATTTTTGTAAATAATCTAAAATCAATCTTACTCCAAAACCTGTAGCACCTTTTGGATTGTATGGTTTTTCTTTTGTAGCTGCTCCTTGAGTCCATGCAACTCCTGCAATATCTAGATGTGCCCATGGTGTATTTTCTATTGCACTTTTCAAAAATGCAGCAGCTGTAATAGTTCCTGCAGCTCTTCCTATTCCCACATTTTTGATATCTGCAACATTTGATTTTATCATATCCATATAGTCCTGTGTTAATGGTAATTCCCAAATTTCTTCTGTTGTTGTTTTGGATGAATCTGTAATTTTCTTTGTTAACTGTTCATTGTTTGATACAATTGCAGCTACATTGTTACCTAATGCAACAATACACGCTCCTGTTAAAGTTGCAAAATCAATAATTGCTTTTGGAGAATATTGTTTTTCACCATATGCTAAAGCATCTGCTAAAATGAGTCTACCTTCTGCATCTGTATTTAGAATTTCTGCAGTTTTTCCGTTGTATAGTTTTATGATATCTCCCGGTCTATATGCTTCTCCTCCTGGCATATTTTCTACTGATGGAATAATTCCTATTACATTAATTGGTAATTTTAATTCTGAAACTGATTTCATAATTCCTAATACTGTGCATCCTCCACATTTATCAAATTTCATTTCATCCATACTTTGTCCTGGTTTTAATGAAATTCCACCCGTATCAAATGTAACAGCTTTTCCAACTAAAACAATTGGTTTTTGATTTTTAGGTCCATGATTATGTTCTATGGTAATCAGTTTTGGTTCATTTTTACTTCCTTTACCTACAGCTGTAATTCCTCCAAAACCTTTTTTCTTTAATTCGGGTTGTGAAATTATAGTACATTTCATTTTATTTTTTTTAGAAATATCTTTAGCAAAATTTGCTAGTGTTGTAGGAGTACATTCGTTTGGTGGTAAATTTGCAATACTTTTAGTAAATATTGCACCTTCTGCAACAGCTTCAGCAATTTTAATTGTTTTTGAGATTTTATTTGATTTTGAAACTATGATTGTCATGTCTGGTGATTTATCTACTTTTTCCGTTTTGAATTTATCAAATTTGTATAATGACATCTTTGTACCTTCTATAATCTGAGAAACTGCTGAAATTGAATCAATAACAAAAGTTGGTGGTGTTATAATTGAAAATTCTTTTAATTTTAATTCTCTTGCTTTTTGTGCAATTTTTCCTGAAACAAATCTTATTGTATCTTGTGTTAGATTTTCTTTTTCCCCAATTCCTGCGAGAAGAATTCTTTGAGTCTGTTTTTTACCTGGTATTGGAATAATCGTTAATTTTCCTAGTTTACCATTCATGTCTTTTAGCGATTGATTGATTGAAGATGATGTTTTTGTATCAAATTTTGGTAATCCTAGAACTTTATTCGAATTTTCTAACACAAATCCACATAACAGTTCAGTTTTCTTTTTTGCAGAACTTTCAGTTTTAATCTTCATGATAAAATCATATTTTTAAAGGATTATTTAGATTTTCTATAAATCAATTTTTTTACTATTTGTAATGAGTGTAAATGATCTAACAAATACTGCTTTGACACTCTTACAGTCATCACTACAGATGTTATCGATTTGAACAAATTTTGTTTTTCTTGATTTTGTAGAAAAAATTGATTTAACTAATGGAAATAATGCTGCTCTTCCACCACTTGCTCTTTTTTCATCAATAAACCAAAACATCTCTAATGCTGATTCATCTAAAATTTCATCTCTAATTTTTATTCCAAAATTTGAATAATGTCCTACCATTGTAATTTTTCCTCTTGCCAAAAAATTTACAATTGTTGCAAATTTTATACAAACATAACACTGATCATCAAAAAGTACAATTGGAATTTCAGCTTTAATTTCCATAATTGTACATAATTGCGATCAAATTAAAATTTTACAGAAATAGATTTTTATTCGATTTATGACGATAGATCCAGATGGGTCTTAATTATTATCAAATTAAAAGAAATATTTTACGAGCTCGTAAATTAGTTATCAGGGCAACTAATACAGCCGGTTCTGGTCATCCTGGTGGTTCATTTTCCATGGCTGAAATTTTAGGTTGTTTATTTAACAAGCATTTGAAATTTGATGTTCAAAACCCTCAATGGGAGGATAGAGATCGTTTAGTATTATCAAAAGGTCATGCTGCCCCTGGATTATTTTCTAATATGGCAGTTGCAGGTTATTTTCCAGAATCTGAAATTGAAACTTTACGAAAATTTGGTAGTAGATTACAGGGACACCCTGATCTAAAATGTCCTGGAGTAGAATTTTGTGGCGGTTCATTAGGGACAGGACTATCTTATTCTGTTGGAATTGCACTAGCTGCAAAAATTGATTCTAAAGATCATCATATCTATACAATTATTGGAGATGGTGAATCTGATGAGGGTCAAGTTTGGGAAGCTGCTATGACAGCTTCAAAATACAAAGTTGATAATCTAACTGCTTTTCTTGATAGAAATTTTCTTCAACAAGATTCTTACACTGAAAAAATAATGCCATTAGATAAAAAATTAGAAGGTGATGACATTGCTGAAATGTGGAAGGATGCATCAAGATGGAAAACTGGTGATAAATGGAGATCATTTGGTTGGAATGTTCTTGAAATTGATGGACATAGAGTTGAACAAATTGATGCAGCAATAACAAAAGCTAACGCCACTAAAGGAGTTCCTACAATAATTATTTCCAGAACTATCAAAGGAAAGTCTTTGGAACATATGGAAGATAATCCTCAATGGCATGGAAAAGCACCTGATTCTGATATTGTCCCTATCATTAACTCTGAATTAGATTCTCAATTTTTGATTGCTCCTTCTATTATTGCAGGTGATATGTCTAATTTAGAAAATGAAGTTAAGAGATGTGTAACTGGAAGATCTGATTTAATTCATCTTGATGTAATGGATGGTCAATTTGTTCCAACAAAAACTTTTGATCATAATAAAATCAAAGAACTAAGACCATTAACTGTAATTCCATTTGATACACATCTTATGATTAATGATCCTGTAAAACATGTTAAAGATTACATAGATGTTGGGAGTGATATTGTAACAGTACATGCTGAAGTAACTGATGAATCTAGTTTTGGAGAAATTCATGATCTTTTAAAACAACATCAAGTTGGTGTTGGTTTTGCAATTAATCCTGATACTGAACTACCTGAATGGTCTTACAAATTTTTGTCTACATTAGATCAACTAATTGTAATGTCTGTAATTCCTGGAAAATCTGGTCAGAAATACATTGAAGAAACTCATTCTAAAATGACTAGATTGAATTCTATTCTTAATGAACATAATTTTTCAGGCTGTATTGAGGCTGATGGAGGTGTAAATATTGAAAATATTGGGTCTGTATTTGCAGATGGTGCACGTGCTTTTGTTGGAGGTGGTGCAATTGTTGGCCAACAAGATGTTAGAGCTGCAATCAAAGATTTTCGAAATGCAGTTTTGAAATCAAGAAGACGTATACTACTTGATAAAGCAAATCAATTGGGCGGTTCTGATTTAGTCAATAAATGGATTGGATTACATGTTATTGGTGCAAAACAGGAAGAAATTAAAAAAATTGCACAGGAGGCAGGATATCTTTGAATGAACCAATTATGACTGACATGCGTTCAGAATATTCAAAGTCATTAATTCAAGTTGGGCATGATAATCCTAACGTTGTTGTTTTAGGTGCTGATACAACTGATTCATTAAAAATTTCTGGATTTGAAAAACAATTTCCTGCTAGATTTTTTAATGTTGGTATTGCAGAAGCAAATCTTGTTACTGTGTCTGCTGGATTAGCTGCTTCTGGAAAAATTTCTTTTGCAAGTACTTATGCAATATTTTTACCTGGAAGGGCAGTTGATCAAATTCGAAACAACATTGCATATCCTTCACCTCCTGGAAAAAAAGGACTAAATGTAAAATTAGTTACATCTCATGGAGGTTTGTCTGTTGGACCCGATGGTGGCTCTCATCAACAAATTGAGGATATTGCAATTATGCGAGTGATTCCAAATTTCCGAGTTTTTATTCCTGCTGATACTATTTCTGTTTCAAAATTGACTCATTTGATGGCATCTGAATATGGGCCATTTTACATGAGAATGGCAAGATCAAAAACACCTATTGTACATTCAGAATCTCAAGAGTTTCAAATTGGAAAAGGAATTACTGTAAGGGATGGTTCTGATTGTACAATTGCAGCATGTGGAATTACTGTTAGAATGGCTTTAGAGGCAGCAGAAATGTTACAACAAGATGGAATTTCATGTAGAGTTTTAGACATATTTTCAATCAAACCCATTGACAATGAAATTTTAGAAAAGGCAGCACGAGAAACTGGTTGTATTGTTACAACTGAGGAACATAATATTTTAGGGGGCATGGGCTCAGCCGTTGCAGAATCTGTTTCTGAATCTTATCCTGTACCTATCAAAAGAATTGGAGCCCAAGATATGTTTGGAGAATCAGCACGTGATGCTGAAATTCCTTTACTTTTAGAGAAGCATGGAATTACATCTTTTAATATGGCAAAACAAGCAAAAGAACTAAGAAGTAAAAAATTATGAAAATTTTTCTTGATACTGCTAATTTAGAATCTATAAAAAAATTCAATGATATGGGTTTGTTAGATGGTATAACCACTAACCCTTCTTTAATGTCAAAAGAAGGAGGTAATCCAAAAAATGCAATGGAAGAAATTACAAAAATTATTCAAGGGGATGTAAGTTTAGAAGTTGTTAGTACTGAGTATTCTGGAATGATGGAAGAAGGTAAACGTCTTCGTGAATATGGTGATAATGTTGTTGTTAAAGTTCCAATGACTCCTGATGGTCTTAAAGCATGTAAATCTTTTTCGTCACAGGGAATTCCTGTAAATGTTACATTGATCTTTTCTGCAAATCAAGCTTTACTTGCTGCAAAATCTGGTGCAAAATATGTTAGTCCATTTATTGGAAGATTAGATGATATTGGTCAAGATGGAATGAATTTAATTAAAGAAATTAAAGTAATTTTTTCAAATTATAGTTTTAAAACTCAAATTCTTGTTGCAAGTGTTCGTCATCCATTACATGTAATTGATGCCGCAAAGATTGGAGCAGATGTAGTTACATTACCTCCAGGTGTTTTAGACAAAATGTTACAACACCCTTTGACAAAAATTGGTTTAGATAATTTTCTTGCAGATTGGGAAAAGCTGAAACAAAAAAATCCAGATACTGAGATATAGTAAAAACTAGAAAAATATAAGAAAAATAAAATCCAAAAAGGAGTTTATGTCGTAGCTTTCCTTGAACCCGTACTTCTACCTGATGTGTTTTGTCTTAGCTTTGGTTGAAGGTCTAGCTTTTGGTTCTGGAGTATCTGAAAGTTTTCTTCTACCTGTACCTCTTCCAGTTGAAATTGTTCTGTTTCCTGCAGCTTTCTTTTTTTCAGCTTGAATTTTTTTAAATTCTTCACCAGAAAACTTGAGATCCTTTACATCTACTTCTATAGTTCCAGTACCTCTACCTGTTCTGATTTTAACTTTAACCATATTTTTATTAAAATTATCAAGACCTTTTATAAGATATGTCTATAATTTTTGTCTAAAAACAAATTATCATAATTTCAATTTTTTATGATACTATTGGAATTTATCCATCAAATTATTTTTTTGGGGAATTCCCATTAGTATAAAATTAAACAATTTTTTCATATTATTGTGGAGAAAATATTTTTTATATTACCTGTGATAGCATTTATTCTAATTTTTAGTAATATGTTTTTTGGACATTTACTTTTTGTATATGATCAAGATATTAACAAATATTCTATTTATGTCCATTTTCAGGAAGAATGGAATAGTTATCCTGTAAATATTCTATTTGATGTAACAAATGTTTGGTCTAATCCAAATTTTTCAAATTATACTTATTCTACTGATTTTTCTAATGTTTCTGATTTTGATAATTATAATTCAAATAATTTACAATATCAAGATAATCGAGGTTATGTGGAATTAAAACATCAGTTCAGTGATTGTAACTCAAGCTGGAAACCAATGTTGTATAGATATGCAATTGATTCAGTTAGAACTCAAATTGAATTAATTCAAGGTAATGAATTAAACAATGATCCTTATGTTTCAATTTTACCTGATATAAAATCTATAAATTCAACTGTATCCGAATTTTATGTTCAGTTTATTCCAATATGCACAGATAAAAAAATAACTTCATACGAATATTCAATTTCGATTGATGATGAAACTTCTTGGTTTGATGTTTATTTTGTTAATTCAAAAAAACAACTTGAAAATTATCTAAATTATAACTTTTTTAATTTTTACACAGATAATGATTGCTTTGGTAAAAATTATCATAGCTTTAGTGGAATTTGTGAAAATATAGATCAAGAATCCGGTCTTCTAATTATAATTCCTGATAATTTGAATCGTTCCTTAACAAAAATTAAAGTAAATCTACATGAAAAAATTTAGAATAGATTTTACTAACTATTAATCCAACCCAATTTTTTGAAATACGCAAACATAATAATTGCCGGTATTGCAGATGCAAGAATTATGACTATAAACGTGGTAAATGGACCTAAAATCAGAGAATTCTCTCCAATTCCTCCCGGTAGATTGACATTCATTCCATAAAATGTTCCAATCACTGTTGATGGAATGGCTAGTGTGAAAATCATAGTTAGAACAGCTAATACTTTGTTTGTTTTCTCATTACTTAACACAAAATCTGTATCTTTGTAAATTTCCATAGTTTCTCTTGATTCTTCTAATGTCTCTATAACTTTGTCAATATGATCAATTACATCATCAAAGTATAGTGAAAGTTCATCATCCGAATTATCTGAAAATCTTTTAACATTTTTTGCAATTTCTAGTACAAATTTCTTTAATGGTACTGATATTCTTCTTAACCTGTTAATTTCTCTTCTAAGTAATGCAATACTTCTAGCAACTGGTTTTGATTCATCAAAGACATTGTCTTCCATTTCATCTAAATTTGCAATAATTTTTCTTGATGTATGTAAAAGATCATCTACTAAAGCATCTATAATTTCGTGAAGTAAATC
>Ga0209090_10000736_pt1 | contig 20622 bp, 7 predicted proteins | sample ArcticOcean_MG_C_9_FD_187432 | JGI IMG/M metagenome (GOLD analysis project Ga0209090, IMG submission 187432) | Marine microbial communities from western Arctic Ocean - ArcticOcean_MG_CB2_152 (SPAdes) (version 2) | ecosystem: Environmental > Aquatic > Marine > Oceanic | place: Arctic Ocean... | reverse complement strand
TAGACCGTTGGATTCAAACCGTAGTTAACGGCTAACTTAGCAGTCTTTTCAGCAAGTCCTGCGGCATTCCCAGTTTGAGAGCCAAACAAGATTGCCAATGAACGGTCGCCGCCGAGTAAGGCTTGCAATGCATCACTGCCACCGGTAGCGACTGCTACCGAAGCAGCGGGAGTTGGTGCGACGACCGCCGCAACAGGTGTGACTTCAGTAACTGCTTCGGATGCTCCATCTCCTTGGAGTTCGAACTTAATGATTTCAACAGGACAAGCCTCAGCAGCTTCAAGAATCATTTCGCCGTAATCTGCGCCTGTTGTACCGGACATTGTAGCGCCACCGACGTTACGGTCAAATTGCCCATCGGTGCGAACGGCAGCCAAAATTTGTGAACTCTCTTCGGTAATCAAAAACACTTCAGGACAGATGTCTTGACAAGCATCACAGGTGATACAGTCTTCTTCAATCCACACCTTTGCTACGATGGTCAATTAAATCACCCCTACTTACGTCGTCGTAAGCAAAGATTGCCACCATGGAGGGGCCTTTCAAGGTTCGCCTTTACCCATGTGAAAGGAGTGTGACAATTAAGCGTATATTCAACGCCGAGTTATTGTATGAATTCAAAAGCGACCATCACATTTGGAAGTCGCCCATGTCGCCCATTCCACCCATGCCGCCATCCATAGAAACGCCTTTCGATGAAATAACATCGTCGATTCGAAGAATCATAATGGCAGTTTCTGTTGCGGATTGAATCGCTTGTTCAACAACACGCATTGGTTCAAGAACATTTGCTGCTTTCATATCGACGACACCGCCTTCATAGACATTGATTCCAGCATGTGATTGACCATCTGCATGTGCTTTGCGCAATTCGATGAGCGTTGTTACGGGATCCAGGCCAGCATTCTCTGCCAATGTTCGCGGAATGATTTCAAGAGCGGAAGCAAATGCCTCAATCGCCATTTGTTCACGACCGCCAATGGTTTCTGCAAAGGTACGAAGGTCTCGAGAAAGAGCAGCCAAGACACTGCCACCACCGGTGAGGACTGCGCCATCTTCCCAAGCAACAGATACGACACCGACTGCGTCATCAAAGGCTCGACGAATTTCATCAACGACGTGTTCAGTACCACCACGAAGGAGAACTGAAACAGATTTGGCTTCAGGACAACCTGTAATGAACGTCATATTCGATTCGCCAATCTTTCGTTCTTCAACTTTCGCTGCATGACCAAGGTCGTCTGCCGTAAGGTCATCAAGATTGGTCACAATACGACCTGCGGTCGCTTTTGAAAGTGCTTCCATATCGGACTTCTTAGCACGACGGATGGCAAAGATTCCGGCTTTCGCCATGTAGTGTTGAGCCAATTCATCAATGCCTTTTTGGCAAACTAAAACTGTAGCACCGGATGCTTGAATCTTCTCGACCAGACCACGGATGTAGTTTTCTTCTTCCTCCAAGAAAAGAGAAAGTTGGTTCGGGTCAGTAATTTGAATTTTCGCGTCAACTTCAGTCTTCTTGACTTCGATTGCCGAATTGATAAGAGCGATTGTTGCGTTGGCCATTGTGCGAGGCATACCTGCATGAACTCGTTCTTTATCCAAGAGTATTCCATCGATGAGTGATGAATCCTTAATTGAGCCACCTTGTCGCTTTTCAACTTTGATATCAGAAAGGTCGACGATGCGTTCATCGTTTTCTATAATTCCAACAGCGTTGACTGCACGAACACAGATATCCGCCATGAAACTCTTCACCGCTCCAGCAGATTTTCCTGTGAGCGCGGTCTTTGCAACTTCCATCAAAATCGAGTCTTGATTATCAGTCGAAATACCATGGGCTTCGAGCAGTTCAACGGCCTTTTCAGCAGCCAAACGGAATCCTTCACAAATTACAGTCGGATGTACATTTTGTTCAATCAAGTCTTCACTGCGCTTGAGAAGTTCGCCTGAAAGAATGACTGCAGAGGTTGTTCCATCGTAGCAATGTTGTTCCTGAGTTTTAGCGACTTCGATGATCATCTTTGCAGCAGGATGGTCGATATCCATCTCCTTGAGAATAGTAGCTCCATCATTGGTGATGACAACATCACCCATTGAGTCGACCAACATCTTGTCCATTCCCTTTGGACCAAGGGTTGAACGAACAGCATCAGCCACTGCTTTTGCAGCAGCAATATTGTTCGATTGAGCGGTTCGCCCACGTGTGCGTTGTGTTCCATCCTTCAAAATGAAGATCGGTGCTTGTCCATTTCCATACATGATAACGTCTCCGTTGCAACTTTGCCGAGGGCGAATACGCCTTGAACCCTACGCTTGAGATGAACTGAGGTTTCAAGCCTGTCCATTTTGCTCAAGCCACATCTGACCATAGACATTCCATTGGTCCATAGTCCAGCCTTCAGGCAACCCTGCAGCCGGTACTGGAAGGGCTGAATCGGCAGTCCCGAGAGCTGGTGAAGGGGCTGCTGGAGCAGGGTACGCTGGTGGGATAGGGGCCACTGGTGCCGGAGCGGCTGGTGCCGGAGCGGCTGGTGCCGGAGCGGCGGGTGCCGGAGCGGCTGGTGCCGGAGCGGCTGGTGCCGGAGCGGCTGGTGCCGGAGCGGCTGGTGCCGGAGGCATTGCAGAGGGGACATTCGGAACGGTTTTTGGCACATCGTATGCTTCGCCCGCAACGGGAACAGTAGGGGCTGCTGCGACTGCACCATAGGTTGCTTCAACGCTACCTTCGTATCCTTCAGCACCCCAGCCACCGTAATCATCTTCTTCTTCTTCTTCAGTGAGGATTTTGAAAATCACAACAACGCCGACAAGGAAAACTGCGACAAAGCCGACCCACATTATAATTGAACCGATAATACTGCCATCTGAATCCGAACTTGCACCATCTCCAGGGGATTGTGAACCTGTCTTAATGAGCTGTATTTGCAAGGTGGTGCTTGCTGCATCACTCACCGTCTGAGATTCAGCCCACAGGGTGAGGTTGGTGTAAAGCGAATCTTGACCAAGATTGTTCAGTGTTGTTTTGGAAACGGTGAAAATCACTGTAACTTGTCGTTCTTCTCCAACATCGAGCGAAAAGGTTCGGTCATTGGTTGCAATACGTGATTGTATCCAATTCGAGGAGTCACGGGTATCCAAATTCATGGAAACTGATTGCGCAGTCGTATACTGATTCCGAACGGTTACGGTCATTGACCAAGAATCAACGGGCTCTGCATCATCGACCACCAACAGTTCAGTTGGGATAATTTTGAGCCAGTTTTGTGAGCCGACCAAATAGGTCGCTGTGCCTGTTGCATTGATGTTGGCATCATTGACACTCGTTGCAATAACGCCCAAAGGCAACTGCCCTTCAGTCCCGTCAAGGAATGAGAATCGGACCGAGACATTGTAACTCGAACCCGTCATGATTTCTGGAGTTTTACCATCGTAAAGATTGGTAAATTCGGCAACCATACCGGTAGGTAGGTCAAACGACATGGTGAAGCGGTCAATGCTGTTTCCATCGTTTCGAACTTCGAATTTCATCGTTTGAGCAGACCCTCCAGGAATATAAGTTTGGTCTGCATCTTCATCAGACACATGAACTGCAGCAGTATCAATAATATCGACTGTCAAATCAATTGAAGCGCTTACGGTAGGGTCACTTACACTGGTTGCCCTGACGGTAAGACCATACAATCCTGGGCTGAGGCCAATCGGCATTGGTAGATTGAGTTGAATCATGGAAGAACCATCCCAAGCGTCCATGATTGGAGTTTGACTTACTGCCAAATTGCCACCGAGTTGCCAGTTCTGTTGCGTAAGCGACAAATTGTATTGTTCGTCATCGTTACCGGTATTGGAAATAGAGATGAAGACTTTCTGTGTAACCCCATTGGCTGCACCGGAAAAGTCGGTTTGATCTGTTGTAAGGGAAACTTCTCGGAAGATTGGTACTTCGATGTTTCGAACCAGTATGGCAGTTCCAAACAATGAACCGCATGAAGGACATGTTGCTCGCAAATTAAAGGGAACAGTCCCCGGGCTCGCAAGTGCAGCAGCGGTAATGTTCAATTGTAAGTTAAGACTCTCTCCACGTTCGATGAAAATTGGAAGCGGGACTGCCACACCGGTGTCATTGACGACCACAGCATTCCAATTCGTGTCTTCGAATGTTGATACCAAGTTGAACGAAGCATCTCGGTTACCTGCATTTTGCAAACGGAATGGTACCATTCCGTATTCACCCGGTCCGAAAGTACCAGCAAGTAAACCGACGGTTGAAGTGAGCGATACACCGTATTGTTCAGTGACGCCAACGGCAACAGAAACTCGGGCTTTTTCACCTGCGTTTTGACCAGTGGCATCAGTCAACCAAAGTTCCCATGACAATTGCTGAACATCTGCACCGGGTGGAATCGTTAGATTCACCCAGAGGGCGATTGATTCACCGGCTGGAATCGAAGGGATGAGGATACTTGTGTCGTGGTCGCCAACCAATGCTGGAAAACCTGCGGCACTCGTATAGACTGCATCTTGGCGAATCATTGGGTTGGCTGGGTTCATCCATGTGAGGTTGGAGATATTCGAATCCGAACGGATTGTTGCAGAAGAATAGCCATTGTTGGTCACCACACAACTGAGCGACAAGATGGCACTTGGAGGTGCTGAATAGCCGCTTTCTGGGTCGTCACATGACAGGCCGATGGTGTATTCTTGGACCTTTCGAATACCGAAGTGGATCCAGTCATCAATATGGAACCCTTCTGAGGCAGTGCTGCTATCACTCCGAAGTACCATTCCCATAGAGTATGCGTTACCGCCAAGGAAGACTTTTTGGTTGGTCACAAATGGGTTTTGAAGATAGGTCACTTGTGGGTCCCAACTCAAACGAGTCCATTGGTCAGGTGCTTGGCTTGGGTTGGCTGCACTGATATCATAAACAATCGATTCGTTGATGTTTTGAGAACCGGAACCTCGCCACATTTCAATGGAGACGCTGTCACCGGACATAACACTCCCCCAGGCTTGAATGCTAATCTGTGAAGATATATAATTCGAAGAATAGAACACGTTTCGGCAGATAATTGCTGCGTAGGCTTGTGTCATCCCTGCGTCAAGTTGGGCATTCGGCCCACAATTCTGTCCATTGGTTGAAAAGAACGAGTTAACCAAGCGGTCGTGAGCATTGGAGGGGTAATTATTGTTTGGTGCAGCATTGGCCCAGTGCTTAGAACCAACTATTCCACCACTCAAGTCTTGCCAAGAACCGAGACCGTAAGCATCACCGCCATCCACAGGAAATCGTGCGGACATAAAAGTCGAAGATTGAGTTGTTGTTCCATCAAAGATGTCGCTCATGATGGCGATTGGTACAGTTTTCTCCAGCATGTCGTTTTCGTTTAGGTCATCACCGTTGGAGTTTTTGTCGACCATTGCCCGAAGAAGAAGTCCACCTGAAAGGTCATTGGTCGTCGTATTGAGTATCGAGTGGGCTGCGGTTGGTGTCCAAACAAAAGTTTGAGAATCACTTTGCCCACCGGTGAGTAGTCCTGAAGTCCAGCTAAATGTCTCCATAACATAGCCGATTGGATGGATCACCTGAATCATTGCATCAGTGGCTTTTCCGGAGAATGAACCGCCGCCACGTAGTACTTCCATTCCAATTTCAATCGTGTCACCCTCAAACAAATATTCGAGCGTTGTACCGTCGGATTGCGTCCACACTTCAGCACCACTGCTGGCATTTCCAATGGTGATTTTGAACACAGAGAAATCATCTTTTATTCCACCTCGTGCTTCGGCTGCGCTCGCTGGAGCAGCCATACCAACAGCCAAAGTTTGGAGTAGTAAAAGCGCGACAAGAGTCAATGGAGAGATACGACGCATAAGACCAACAGAACCTCGGAGTTTCAAGTGGCATATAGAGATGGCCTTTCGATGACCCCAAAGGGGTCAGTAAAAACCAAGTATTATTCCTTTGATTTCCTCAATCCTGTAATCGATGGCTGTTTGAAGCTAGGGGTCGAAATTGAATCGGTTGCAGAGGAGAGAATACCTTCGGAGCCTTTCGTTTGGTCAAACAAATCACTGATGCCTTGGAATTCTAATTCTTCCCCCTCAATCGGCAAGACATCGGCCATTTCTCCTGTATGTTCGGCGCGCACGATTCCATTTCCAAGAGATTGTACACCAGTTGGTGCTTGAACGGCTGAAGAAGAGTCCGTATCAACCGCACTTGCATCTTGAATCGTAGTTGACGCCTTGGGAGCAACCGTTTTCGAGGCAAGAACGGCTGTTGTCGTTGCTGTTGCCATCGCCGGACCTACACTTCCCTCAAGGAATGACGAGGATGAAGGTTGAGGTTCCTGTTCTGGAGAAGGTGGTCGATGGTCGTACATCCACTCAGGTGGGTCGGAGGAACCGGCACCGAGCACAGCCATTGTCGTAAAGGCTGCAAGTGGCATGACCGCCAATGCGGTCAATAAATCGAGGAACGAAGTTTCTGGAATCGAGCTAATCGACAGCGAAGATTCAAACAATTCTTTTTCAAGATTGATGTTAAGGTTGAGATCAGGACCCATCCAACCAATGACTGCAACACTGGCAACTCGGCCAAGAAGCCACAAAACAAGAATGGGTGCAAGCCAAGATAAACGGGTCATCGAAATCAACCATTTCCGAGTAAATGAGGCGATACCAATGTATTTTTCAGCGATGCGGGGGTAGACTTTCATGGCAAGAAGAAGACCAAAAAGATAGACCAAGAGCGCAAGTTCGAGTCGACGGTTCGGATGCATAATCGTATCCGGAATGATCAGAACGAAAATCAACGGAATCGTTGCTAACAGAACTTGGAAGGGTACTGCCAAGAGGATTAATCCTCCGTGCGTCGAGAGTATCGTATGGCCATTTAACCAACGCTCATGCGCAAGCACGGTCAGTCGACCATGAGGTGATTTGGCATAGTGTCGACGAGCGATTCGACGAGAAGAGGCATCGCCTCTCCCTCGACTTAAGCCCAAGAAACGTCTCCAGCCACCTTTCTCAATGACTCGGAGTGGCCGAAATCCTCCAAGCAATAAAGCCAACACGAGTGCAATCATTCCGTACATCAACGATGCTGCCGCAATCCAAGGCAGCATCTCTTTGTCCAATTTAATCGAGAATCCATCACTGTTAAACGATAATTGGCATAAGTAAGTAATTGAAAAAGCGATGAAAGGCGTCAAGAAAACTTGACTAAAAGCGACTATTGTGAGCCATATGCGGGGTATCAGCGTTTTCCGCCGCACATACCGCCCCATGGTTGTCGCTGGCTCATACCCACCTCAAAGATTGCCCTTGAGTAGGACCTCAAAACGCCAATTGAAGAGGGCCTCGTTTTCGCCATCACTCTTCTTCATCTGGCAAGGAAACCATTGGATAGCCATCACTCAACAGCAACCGAAAGAAACCAATTGGTCTACGTTCACTTCGCTTCCGTCCAAGGTCTGGCCGAAGCATATTGGAAAGTTTGGAATTGCAATTCATACAAACGACTCCTTTGATTTGCCAAGAGGGTGACGCCCAATTGCAACAGGCACCGGGTTGTTCTGCTTGATTTGAAAGAACCTGTAACTCAAGCGCCATTTTCTTGGTCCAAGGAGGCGTTTGCCCACCGAACAGCGATTGAAGTCGATTCAAGAGATACCAGCCACTTGCAATCCATAATCCAAATCCAAAGGCTGCATCTCCCCATCGAACAGAGACGAGTCCAAGAATTAAAGGAAGAAGAACGACAATGAGCCCCATCCAGTAAAACATTCGCATATGAAGTATACGCTGAGTAAGTTGTGGTGAAAGTGGGATTGCTTCAGGATGACGGGGGAAATGTGTGTTGAATCCTTTGGTTCGAGACATCATTAGAAACGGGAAACGGGGAAGAATATGACCGATACAACCACCGAGGGCGAAAAAACCAACACCGGCAATCAAACTCATCATTTCACCTCAATTCACGATTGTAAGCGTTGAAGGGTCTTTTCGACTTTGTCCATGCCTCGAGAAATATCTTCTTGGCTGATGGTGTAAGCAAATCGAAGATGGCCTTCACCGGAGGGGCCAAAAGCGGAACCAGGTGAACATAACACACCATCTTTGAGTAATTCTAAAGCCACTTCTTCGGAACTCATGTTCGGAACATCGACCTTCGGGAATACATAAATTGCACCTTTCGGCTTATGGCATTCAACACCGGGCATTGCGTTCAAGCGTTCGACGATTAAATCACATCGTTGTTTGAATTCTGCTGCGAGTATGTCGGGGTAATCACTCGCATGTTCCATGGCTGCAAGGATTGCATACTGCATGGCATCGTTGGAACATGCTGCCATATAATACTGCATTTTGATGATTTGTTGCATCGCCTCGAGATTGGTCGAAGCGATGTAACCCATTCGCCATCCAGTCATTGCAAACGTTTTGGAAAAAGAATTCACCAGTAACACTCGATCGTATCCTGTCCCCATAAAGGATACGTGCTTACCCTCGAACACGATTCGGTCATACACTTCATCTGAAATCAGCCAAAGGTTATGCCGTTCTGCGAATTCAAGTAACTCGTCTCGTTGAGACTCATCCAATGTCCCACCTGTAGGATTACTTGGAAAGTTGTAAAGAATCGCAACTGTGTTCTCATCGACAAGCGCTTCTAAGTCTTCGATTTGAGGGATAAATTGCTTTCCAAATAAACACGGATAGAATCTGGCATCACCACCTGCAATCGAAACATCAGGACCATACAATGGAAAGTAAGGTTCAGGCAACAATACATTGTCACCAGGGTTGACAAGGGTCAAAAACAGATTGAGTAAAGCATTGGTCCCAGACATGGTGATACAGATATTGTTCTCATCCATTCCAGTTTGATATTCCGCCCATGATTCTGCAATTTTCTTACGCAAAGGAGGGAGACCTGCAGTGGTCGTGTATTTGTTCCGACCATCGAGCATGGCTTGATGAAAGGCTTCAATTGCAACGGGTGGAGGTTGAAAGTCAGGTTCACCAAGACCAAAGGAGATAACGTCATCTCCTGCCAAATCAAACATCTTGCGTACACCAGTCGGTTGAATGTTCAATACCCTATCACTGAAAGTTCCCATAGTATCACCGAATCAAAGGACCCTTTTCAAGTCAAGGCCACAACTTGCTATCAATCACGCTTTTTCTCAGCAACTACGCCTTCGACAAGAATGGCGTCGATGGTATCAGCCATTTCTACATCTGAGGCAAGGGTAGCTTCAATGGATGCTTCTGAATCATCAGGCCAAAGACCGAGTGGAGCATCAGTACGAGCAACCAATAAGAATGTGATGAGGATAAAGATGAGGAGTAGGAGGGGGAGGAAGAAGAGTAGGACCTGGTAGTTTACACCCAGTGTGGAACTTCCATCACCTGAACCCATGACGGTTATTGAGACTGGAAGCGATTGAACACCTGCTTCGTTAAGACCACGGATTTCAACGATTTGGTTACCTTTCTCCAAGGTGTCAAGATCCAAAGCAATGGTCCATGAAAAGCGTTGCAAAGCGGCCAATGGCTCGGTTGTTTCATTGAAAGTCGCACTCTTCCAAGCACCGTTACCAATTCGATATTCAACTGCACTGACAACATCCGCTTGACTCCATGCCATGCCTTCAATGACGTACAAGCCGCTGTTTCTATTTGTAGAAGCATTGACAATATGTATTTGGGTAAAGACATCAACAGCCCCTGTCAAGTTTTGTTCTTGGAGCAGAAGCGCCATTTTTGTGGCTTCATAGGCATCGACCATGCCCCATCCGAAATCTCGGTTCCAGAACGGGTCAACATCAGGTTGAGTCGCTTCACCACGGCGTTCAGCGGTCATTTTGAGAATTTCTTTGACTTCTGCAGGTGAAAGGTCTGGATTCGCTTCGAGCATCAAAGCAATGATTCCAGAGACCGATGGCGTAGCATAAGATGTTCCTGAGCCACGGCCAGTATAGCCGTTGTCAGCAGCATCGCCGCCCAAGAGATTGTTACACAATCCCGTAGTTACGCACGCTTCTGATTGAATGATGTTGGAACCCGGCGCTGAAAGTTCAGGTTTGAGTTCATTCAAAGGATTTCCATCGGCATTATCTCGACGAGGGCCTCGTGAAGAATAGCCAGCAATCGTATCATCTTCTCGACTGACCGAGTTGAGGTCATCGGTTGCACCAATGGTAATTGAAAGGTCAGAAGAACCCATACCCGATAGCCCATCGTTATCGGGGCCATCGTTTCCTGCAGCTACACTGACGACAATTCCAGCCTCCATAGCCTCATTGAGGATTTGGCTGTGCATATCGTTGCCATCTGAGCCACCGCCTTCGTGAGAAGTGATGCCCCAAGACAAGGAGAGAATATCGATACCATAATTGGTCTCATTCGCATCTTGCCAAGCCGTGTCTTTATTGTCGATAATCCATTGAATACCGTTCATTGCGGATTCATAGAACTCTTGTTCAAGAACATAATTTTCAAACGGTCCTGCACCGGCATCGGTACCTATTCGAACATCAATCAATGCAGCATCGGGTGCTGCACCATAGAATTCTGTTTGTTCTCCATTCGAATCAATTCCAGTTGCAGAAGCCATACCCATACATGCCGTTCCGTGTTGATTGCCGTCATCAGGGTCATACGTTCCATCATCTCTACGCTGGATATCAAGATAGCATGTCGGATCGGTATGAAGATAGCAAACGGCATCGTATCCAGCAACGAATTTCTCGCTGAGACCAGGATGTTCGTTATCGACACCAGTATCAACCATCGCGATGTTGACGCCAGCACCAGAGACGCCAAGGTCCCAAGCACCCATTGGGTAGAAACTCGAGTTACGAGCCTTTACTGTCAGAGTTTGAACATCACCATAGAAGATGACGTTACCGTATCGCTCAACCATAACCACATCTTCAAGTGCTGCAAGAGTCGGAGCAAGAGAAGTATTCACCTGACCTAAAAGAACGCCATCAACCGCTTCAATGACATCGACAACCGTCAATCCAAGTTCTTCAAGAGCATTCAAATGAGTTTCAGTGACATCAGTCTCATAGACCAAACCAATACCAGTAACGCCAATCATCGATTCAAGAGAATCGTGAATTTGATTCCGGTCTTGGTCAAGAACGGTTCGTTCCCACCATGGTGTATCATCATCAACCCATTGTGGGGGAGTTTGTTGAGGGACTTCGACCGTTTGGCCAGAATGAATCCATTGTAAACCTTCACTATCAACGCTTGACCATTCGTTACGACCATCGAAGTCACCAACAGTTAGCGACCCGGTCACTGGACCCATCATCACGGCAAAAAGAAACAGAGCAAGTAGACGACGCATAGACTTCCCTCATTTACTCGATAATGGCATGAGTCAAGAACATATGCCTTGGTTGAAAATCAGCGTCTTGTGTATTGAACAGAAAAAAGGTGGGAACAGAGGTCGAGTGTGAATACCACCTCACGTAAAATGTGGGTGCCATCCATGGGGAAAGTAGATTTTCGAGTGGGTTCCTAATTCCGACTCCCAATCGTTAATTTGAGGAAAGACCACGCACCTTGTGCGTTGAAAACCGCTATACTACGGGGTTAGTGCTGGAAGGTGGGGGCAGAGGGATTTGAACCCCCCCCAGCTGGTTTGGAGCCAGCGATACTACCAAGCTATACTATACCCCCAATGGGTGGTTCACTGCGAATATCAAGACTTGGCTTGTCGGCGAGCACGCTTTCGACGGCGCAACTTCTTCTTACGCCACTTCCACCGTTGGTTACCGGTTTTTTTCCAAGCACGTGAGCCTCGCTTCATGGTGAACGAGCCTCCGACCAACCATCCATATATGATAGCATCGGGTTAAACCCTTGAGTTTGTTTTCTAAAAACCCTCACAGATTGAGATTTCATGCCCTCTACCTTCCCTGAAAAAGACGGACGTACCAGGATTCGAACCCGGGTTTTCGGCTTAGAAGGCCAAAGTGATATCCAACTACACTATACGTCCTTATTCCAAGGGCGGCGCTCACACTTGATGAAGGTTAACCATCGAGATTATGCTCAAAGGGGCCTTGCACACTTGTGACAGCGGGTCGGTCGACGAACGGTCGTTCGTTTCCATTCATAGCCACAGGAGGTGCATTTCCACTCCTGGATTCGAGCATCGCCAAGTACGGAATCTCGTATTCGTTGTAATAGAAGTGAATCTTTCATCGATGGAGAAGGGGCAACCGATTGCGTCAATTCATCATGTTGTGCAGAATGAGCCGTCAAGCCCGCCGCATGGAGGAATTCATGAACAAAAGTATGGTTGTAGAGTCGTTCATCTTCAAGTAAAGCAGGATGTAAACCGATGGTAACCTCTCCTGGGTCAATACGTAAGCGCCGACGGCGTGCTAATTCATTGGGGCCCTCTTCAAAACGTGTCATGCCCAGTCGTTGCGACTCATCTTCCAACCAGATGAGGGTGATTCGGTCACTGATCCAAGGACGAAACACTGCATCGGTCACACCCGATAATATCTGTAAGGCTGACTCAACCAACTCAAGAGGCAAGCGTGGCTCATGCTGAGGGATTGGCGTATCAGCAAGAGGTGTTGAACCGGTCTCTTGCTCGTCGCCCATACGAAGCGGTAAGGCTTCACCCTCAAGAACTGTACGAACGCCTACTTCGCTGCACATGCTCAAGAGGCTCAGTAGCCTCGAGATTTCGCACAGCATTGGTAGAATTTCTTACCGCTTCCACACGGACATTTATCCTTCTTGAAATGGCACTTGAAGTACGGCTTCTTCTTCCCACAGTGGCATCGAGCTTTGAGGCTTTTAGGCAGTTTGGAAAATCCAACAACTTGCGAAGCAATATTCGACTGTTTTCTTGTCGAATCATGCCGCTTAGCATCGCGTTCACTCTGTGACATTTGTGACCACACTTCCTCATCATCGTCGTCAACAGAACCGTCTCGGTTGAGGTCTTTTGGATGGAACGATGGACGTTTCACGCCACCGCCGCCTTTCCCTGCGCCTTTCAAGGTAGCAGTAGCCACTACTTCTGGAGCTGCACGGCGTGACATACCTGGAGGCCCATTGTTCCGTGAACGTCCTGCTTCAAGTTCGTATTGAGCCTTTGCAAGGTCATTTCGGGCTTGTCCCAGTGCAGCCATTTCTTCATTGACATCTCCGGACATGCTGGATTGAACCGATACCTCCTTTGGAATAAAGTCGGTAAGACCCAAATCTTCAGCGCGTAATTCAATCAGAGAAAGCAAATCTCCAAGTGCACCACGAGGCAACAATTTCTTCTCATCTGCCTTTTCTAAGTCCGCTTGGATTTGACGAAGTTCCCTGGCACTTTGCGCCTTATTGATTTGCTTCTTGAACTTCTTGACTCTTCGGTCCATTTTGTAAGCAGAACGCATGGTTATGAGGCGGTAAAGATATCCAAGCGCAGTTAGCACAATTACAGCAATACCTGCGTATTTCCCGTACTTGGATTTAGCCTGTTCAAGCAATGCACCGATGACGGGAATATCTGTATACCAGTCATCTTTGAGAAGGTCTTCTTCATCATCGGTATTATTGAAAGAGGAGTCGACGAAGCAACCGTTTGCATCAACTTCAACACCTGGAAGAGTGCCAAGACAATCATCTTCAGTATCACGAACACCGTCGTTGTCAGCGTCAGCGTCAAGAGGGACACAACCATTTTCATCGACTTCTTCACCTTCAAGAGTATTCAGGCAATCATCTTCTGAATCCTGAACGCCGTCGTTGTCTTGGTCATACCAAGTATCACAGCCCTGCCAATCAACTTCTGTTCCGTTCTCTGTGTTTCCACAGGAATCATAGTCGTTAGCGACGCCATCTCCATCGTCATCAGGGAACGAAGTTTCACAGCCAGTCTCATCAACAATAGCGCCTCGACGGCTGAGTGGGCATGTATCTTCAGAATCGCTGTAACCATCATTGTCGTCATCAGTATCTTCATCTGAATCTCGGCAACCGTCAAAGTCGTTATCAGGGTTTGAAGAATCAAACACATCCCAATTCAAAGCGCCGGTTGGGCACATATCTTCTTGGTCACCCATGTTGTCATTGTCATCATCCCAGTCTTCGGTTGCATCTTGACAACCGTCAGAATCATAATCGTTGGTCGAAGTCGAAGTCCAATCTGAACGACCATCAAAGCAATTGTCATCCATATTGACGATTCCATCATTGTCGTCATCCTCCATTGCATTATCGATTTGACATCCGTTCCAATAGACTTCGGTTCCAGATTCAGTCCCTGGACATTCATCAACGCTGTCGGCCACACCGTCAGCGTCAGTATCAGTAAAAGACGTTTGACAGCCATCGGAATCAACTTCTGCACCACGTGGAGTCGCAAGACATGTGTCATCGGTATCAAGAACACCATCACCATCGTCATCATCATCTTCATTTGAGTCACGACAACCATCATGGTCGAAGTCTTCGCCTGTTTCATCGGTATTCCAATCTAAAGTCGAACTCAAATGACAATTGTCGTCAGAATCATTAATCAAGTCATCATCATCATCCTCATCTTCGGTTGCATCTTGACAACCATCAGAATCATAATCAGTTGAAGCATTTGAAGTCCAGTCTGAACGTCCATCAGCACAAGAATCATCGAAGTCCAAGACGCCGTCATTATCCAGGTCGTTGGTATTGTTACCGGTGTTGTTACCGGTGTTGTTTCCGGTGTTGTTTCCGGTGTTGTTACCGGTGTTGTTACCATCTCCCCCTCCGGTAGAACTCGCAGTGAAGTTGAGATTGAATGCATACTTCAAATCTTGATTCGTAACGTCACGATAGGAGATGTAAAGATGGTCATTTGAATCAATGGCAAGTGAAGTGAAACCACCAACATTCCCGTCCGAATCGACGATCGATGATTCCCATGTTCCTGAACTATCGGTTGCATGTTTTAAATCGAAATTAGGAGCATATTCATAGTAAGAGATATGCGTATTATCATTTGAATCCAATGCGATGGAAGTATGAGCACCTACATCGCCCGTTGAATCAACAGTCGTCATCACCCATGTCCCAGTTTCATCGGTGGCATACTTGAGGTCGGCCCCAACAGAGCCAAACGAATCGCCGTATCGATAGTAGGAAATGTGCACTGCATCACTTGAATCGAGGACAATCGAGGTATACCCGCCAACATTTGCTGTGGCATCGAGCGTTGTGTTAACCCATGTACCGCTCTTATCGGTAACGTACTTGAGGGCCCCATTGGTACTATCATAGTATGAAATATGGACATCGTCGTTGGAACCGATACCAATGGAGGTGTGCTCGCCCACATTTTCGAAGGAGTCGAGCGTTGTGTTGACCCATGTACCGTCCTTATCGGTAGCGTACTTGAGGTCGACATTGGTGACATCCATGTATGAGATATGAACATCGTCGTTTGAATCGATGGAAATGGAACTGTATCGACCAACATCTCCTGTGGAATCGATTATTGAGGATACCCATGAAGTACCCCTATTGGTAGAGTATTTGAGGTCACCATTTCCTTCGTCATAATAGGATATGTGGACATCATCGTTGCTATCAACCGCAATTGAAGTGTATAATCCGACACTCCCCACATCTCTATCGAGGTATGTGGTGACCCAAGCGCCACTTTCATTGGAGATATATTTGAGGTCGTTACTACCCGTTGTATTATCGAAATACGATATGTGAAGTGCGTCATTCGAATCCAAAGCCATAGAAGTGTAATGGCCAAGGTTTCCAATTGAATCAAGAGTTGCGTTCTGCCAATCGCTTGCTTCTGAATTTTCAGAAACGAGTGTAAGGCTAATGGAATTAATATTCATCTCATCGACCTTCAGATTCGGGGCTTGTGCGCCATCGTAAAGTGAAAGATAGAAGTCAAATGTTCCGCTTGCAGTTGCTGTCCAACTCTCTTCTTGCACATCAATCGAACCATTCGAAATCGTGAAATTACTACTGATTGTGTGTATCTTTGTTCCTGAATTATAAACTTCAATGGATGACCAAACTTGGTAAGTACATGCGCATGAGGTGTCGGGGTCATAACTGATTGTAATCGTATCTGAAGGGTCGACAAGGTATTCCACGCTACCAAACCAAGCATCTTCAGTTGCAGGGCCAGTGTTTCCTCCCGGGAATATTTGAGAGCCATGTACGAGGTCGCCATTGGTCGCATCATAGAGTGAAATTTGCACAGCATCGTTCGAATCAACGGTGATCGACGTTAAAAAACCTGGATTCTCAATTTCTGTATCATCAAGATTCTTGATGAGGTCGAGTTCTCTTGTATGCCAAAAATTCCCAGCGTCAGTGGCATACTTGAGGGCACCGTTTGTTTCATCATAATAGACAAGATGTACGGTATCGAAAGAATCGATAACGATAGAGGGGTTCTGACCAACTCCTCCTACAGTATCAATGGCAATGCTCATCCAATTACCAGAGGCATCGGTGATATACATGGCGTTTTTAGCAATCATATCATAGTATGCAATATGCACATTATCATTCGAATCAACGGCTATCGCGGATTCACGCCAATCTCCATTAACAGCAAGAGCGTTAATTGTCCAACTCGTGTTAACATTGTTAGCATACATAAGTTTGCCACCAGAATTACTCCAGTATGAAATATGGACAGCGTCGTTTGAATCAATGGTAATGGAACTGAATTGGCCAACAATTGGAGTTCCACCATCAACTGTACTGGTTACCCATAAACCATCGGTGTTGGTGGTTGCATATTTGAGGTCGCCATTGGTAGAATCAAGATAAGAAATATGCACAGTATCGGATGAATCAATGGCAATGGAACTGAATTGACCAACATGACCGAATGCATCAATAGAAGCGATGACCCATGAACCATTGGCGTTCGTAGCATATTTGAGATCTTGATTACTAGCATCGTAGTATGAAATATGTAAAGCATCGTTTGAATCGATGGCGATAGACGGGCCTCGGCCTACATCTCCAACAGTATCAATTGAGGTTGAGTTCCATGAACCGCTGGAATCTTTCGTGGTATATTTTAGGTCCAAATTATATGCATCAAAGTATGCAATGTGAATAGTATCAGTTGAATCGAGAACGATAGATGACTGAGAACCTACGTCTTCAGATATGTCAATACCCGCAAATTCCCACATAACATGCGGAAATTCTACGGTAGTCGCGTATTTGAGATCCTTATACTCCGAGTCATAGTATGCGATATGAACATCGTCGTTTAAATCGAGTGCTATCGAAGTGAAGTCCACATTCACTAAATCGAGCTCGGAATAGGCCCAGGAGCCTGTCTTATCGGTAACGTAGTTGAGAGCGGAATTGGTGTAATCAGAGTATGAGATGTGAACAGCGTCGTTTGAATCGAGGGCTATCGAGGCGCCCTCGCCCACATCTCCTGAGGAATCAAGCGTTGAAATCACCCATTCGCCGCTCTTATCGGTAACGTACTTGAGGTTGAAATAGCGCCAAGAAAAGTATGAGATATGAACTGCGTCGTTTGAATCGATAGCAATCGAGGTTGACGTGAAATCTCCTAAGGAATCGAGCGTTGTATAGACCCATGAGCCGCTCTTATCGGTAGCGTACTTGAGGGCGGAATTGCTGAGATCAGAGTATGAGATGTGAACAGCATCGTTTGAATCGATGGCGATCGAGGTATAATAGCCAACGTCTCCTGAGGTATCGAGCGTTGAAATCACCCAGGAGCCGCCCTTATCGGTAGCGTACTTGAGGTCGGAACTTCCCTTATAATCAAGGTATGAGATATGAACAGCGTCGTTTGAATCGATGGCTATCGAGGTGTACATGCCCACATCTCCTGAGGACTCGAGCGTTGAAATCACCCATGAGCCGCTCTTATCGGTAGCGTACTTGAGGGCGGAATTGGTGGCATCAAAGTATGAGATATGAACATGGTCGTTTGAATCGAGGGCAATCGAAGTATGACTCCCCACATACCCTACAGAATCGAGTGTTGCATAGACCCAGGAGCCGCTCTTATTCGTAGCGTACTTGAGGTCGGAATTGGTGTAATCATAGTATGAGATATGAGTTTTATTATTCGAATCGATGGCGATCGAGGTGTATCCACCGACAGTGCCAAGTGATTCAAGGCTCACAATGTTCCACTGCAGTTCTGCATTGGTCGCGTGCTTGAGGTCACCATTGGTTTGGTCATAGAATGAGATATGAACAGCGTCGTTTGAATCGATGGCTATCGAGGTGTACTTGCCCACATCTCCTGAGGATTGGAGTGACATGCTTATCCATGAACCGTTTTCAGTGGTAGCGTACTTGAGGGCCCCATTGGTACTATCATAGTACGAGATATGAACATCATCGTTTGAATCGAGGGCTATCGAGGTGTACTGGCCCAACCCCCATGAATCGAGCGTTGTATAGACCCAGGAACCACCTTTATTGGTAGCGTACTTGAGGTCCCAATTGCTGTTCTCCTTGTATGAGATATGAACAGCATCGTTTGAATCGATGGCGATCGAGGTGTACCATCCCACAGACCCTATGGAATCAAGCGTTGAAATCACCCATGAGCCGCTCTTATCGGTAGCGTACTTGAGGTCGGAATTGTCCCAATCAAGGTATGAGATATGGACAGCATCGTTTGAATCGATGGCAATCGAGTTATGACTCCCCACAAACCCTGTGGAATCAAGCGTTGAAATCACCCATGAGCCGCTCTTATCGGTAGCGTACTTGAGGTCGGAATTGCTGTTATCAGAATATGAGATATGAACATCGTCGTTTGAATCGATGGCAATCGAGGTGTAGGTGCCCACAAACCCTGTGGAATCAAGCGTTGAAGTCACCCATGAGCCGCTCTTATCGGTAGCGTACTTGAGGTCACCATTGGTCGAATCATAGTATGAGATATGGACAGCATCGTTTGAATCGATGGCAATCGAGGTATAATAGCCCACATACCCTGCAGAATCGAGTGTTGCATGGACCCAGGAGCCACTCTTATCGGTAGCGTACTTGAGGGCGGAATTGGTGCCATCATAGTATGAGATATGCGTGTTATCATTCGAATCGGTGGCAATGGAAGTGAATTTACCAACATCACCAAGTGAATCAATTATCTCGATGTACGACGAGTCTTCTGGACTTGCCAAAGTAGCATACTTCAAACTTTTATTGACATGGTCGTGATAGGAAATGTGAATTGTATCACTATTATCTACTACAATATTCGTAGACCCCCCAACATTTTCGACCGTATCAATCAAGGTGAAATCCCAAGAACTGCCACCATCATAATAACCATATGTAAGGCCAGAATCATAGAACGAAACATGGATATTATCAGATGAATCGATGGAAAGTGAAGTGTCGGTCTCATATGTCCCACTGTTCACCCAAGTGAGTCCAGTACGAACGGTTGAAATCGACCATGCTGAGTTGACAAGAGTTGCGTATTTCACAGTGTTCCCTGTAGTGAAATAAGAGACATGGGGATTACCCATCGAATCAAGATCTAAGGAGTTACTTCTCCCCGATGAAGAGGAATCAATGATTGATGTATTCCAACTTTGGCCATTATAAAAGCCGTATTTTAACACTGCAGTTGAGGGAGTCGTGGTATTTGAAAAACCTTGATAGGTGACATGAAGATTATTTGAATTATCAATCATCAAAGAAGATGCTGCCTGCCCAGTACTGTCTAATACAGATATCGACCATGAAGTTCCATCATAATGAGCAAAGTTGAGGCTTGAATAATTTGTACCCATAGCCCAATATACGACATAAATATCACCGTTGTAGCCAACTTTTAATGAACAATGACTACCAACATTTGATGATGATGAATTATCAATCGTTTCAATATTCCAAGAACTTGCATTCTGACCGGAAGTTGTCGCTAAATAGAGATAGGGGGAATTCGTCAGAGTATAGACTCCAATATTTGGTACTCCCCAAGAGTCGAGTGCTATGCATGAACCTCCATTGCTATTAACGACGTTATTGGTAATCCATGATTCGCCATCGAGGTAGGTGTAATTTAACATATAATTTGCACCACTAGTAGTAGTAGGAGGGGAAATATATGATATATGCGGCGTCCCTAATTCATCCACTGCAAGATCATTGTACTTTCCGATGACATAAGAGGTGGTAGGATTTGAATCAATCGTTTGAATCTCCCACCCTGATTCTTCTGTTTGATTCCCTGAAGCTGCAGTAGTTGCAAATTCCCCATACCTCAAATCGCCATTGGTGTCGTCACGATAGGTCACGTGCAGGTTATCATTGGAATCAATCGCTAATGAGGAGTCATAGCCGACGTAATCTGTGCTGTCGAGTGAGACCGGTGTGCTCCAAGAAGAGCCATCATGGGTCATGTACTCAAGATTGCCATTGGTGTAGTCAAGGTAGGTCACGTGCAGGTTATCATTGGAATCAATCGCCAATGAGGAATAGTAGCCAACGCTATCTGTGCTGTCGAGTGAGACCGGTGTGCTCCAAGAAGAGCCATCATAGGTCATGTACTCAAGATTGTTATTGGTGCCGTCACGATAGGTCACGTGCAGGTTATCACTG
>Ga0209090_10000735_pt1 | contig 20644 bp, 24 predicted proteins | sample ArcticOcean_MG_C_9_FD_187432 | JGI IMG/M metagenome (GOLD analysis project Ga0209090, IMG submission 187432) | Marine microbial communities from western Arctic Ocean - ArcticOcean_MG_CB2_152 (SPAdes) (version 2) | ecosystem: Environmental > Aquatic > Marine > Oceanic | place: Arctic Ocean... | reverse complement strand
AGGGTTTCAGTCCGTTGGCTGGCTGGTAACGTTTAGTGCGCGTTCCTACTCTTGTACTTCACTCTCAGCTTGTGGGTGCCCGACATTCTGTCCTTGGCTCTGACCAGCACCGCAAAGCGCTGCAACTTCATGGACGGCAGTAACTTTGCTGGCTCTTCATTCGATAACGAGAAGTTATTGCTAGAGACCCAAGTAGTGTTCAAGGGTTTGATGGAAGTGACGGATCCGGCTTTCTTGATATGCCGCCAAAGTAACCGATCCGCGTTTGTTCGCCTGCAGGCCTCGCTGAATCCGAATTAGGTTGTCTGTGTCTTGGTCGACGACCATTCCCGCGCCCCCTAGAGCCGGGGCGTTACTCCATGAATCTTCCAGGGTGAGTTTCACTGTAGGAGGTGGAGGCGGAGGGTCTCCCTCATCTGGTTTCGCAAACAGCAACATTATTTCCATGATGCAGCTGTGTGGATCATTTCCGTTAGGTCGAAAGCGGTAACAAATCGGTACCCCTTGTCCTGCCCATGGAACAAGATTTGGAAATAAGAAGTACTCGATGGCATCAAGAGTTTCAGAGGTTGACAGGTCGCTCATGTCTGCTCGAGCTGATGCTCCCAGCTTTTCTCTGGCTCGCTCCGCTAAAAGATCGCGTACACGGTCTCCTTCTTGAGCAACGATGCGTTCTCCTCCGTGGAAGGGAACGTCGCGTTGCATCTTGCGAATGGTTTCCTCAGCGGGAACGTTACCCAAGTTGGGGCTAGGGATTCCTTCCAAAGTGATCATCCGGTTGACATGACGTGAACCGGGAAAGATATCGTATTGCGTATTGGCATCGGCAACATAAGCAGCTGTTTGAGGATGCGTTACTCCAATGTGGAAGCTCTCAATGAACGCTTCGAGTGCAAGTTTCCAATTACAGGGCATCACTTTTTCAACGTGAGCGGCTTTCCAACGATCTTCAAGTGGGAAGTCTTTGAACTCTTGGTCGAGGACCTCGATATAACTATCGAATGGCTCGCAATCTTCGTCAAAGTTAATGAAAACAAACCCTCCCCAAAGAGCTATTTGCGCCTCCGGAAGACAAAACTCTTGGGGGACAACATCCGGAAAATCCCAACTATTGGGAATGTGAACTAGCTGGCCCTCTAAATCCCATGTGAATCCATGGAAGGGACACCTAAATCTTTGAACATTACCTCCTTCGCTACGCAGCTGCGTTCCACGATGAAGACAGGAATTGATATAGGCACGCACGTCATGGACTTCTGGACCAGTTCTCACGACTATGACTGATTCGGTAGCTACCTCGTACACCACATGGTCACCTACGGTTTGCAGCTCTTCAAGGCGGCAAGCCATTTGCCATACTTTACGCCATACATGCTCTACTTCGAGGTCGTGCCATTCTTGCGTCAGGTAGCGATCGACCGATATCTCATGATTGTCTACATAATCAGGTGGGTGTTCACGCAGCAGTACTTCGGGAGGAGCGATTGCATCCGCTCGCAATACCTCCTGAACTGTCTGCCCCGGAGCCCTCCGCCCTACGGTCTCGGTCATAGCTACAAGCTAGTATATTGCCTGTATCTTTGAGGACGAAAGTGCGAGATGCCCCTATTGGCGCCAATCGGAAAGCATCTCGCTCCTAGTGCATCACTTGCAGCTCGCTGACTCATAAACCCAAACTCGTCGCCCCACAACTGAGTTATTTACCCCTGAGTTTCTCCCCAATATAATGTTTATTTCGGTCTCAAGTCTCTGCGTATTTAGCTCTTTGCCACATCGATAGTAAGGCCATCGGCGAGTGCGACCGCTTCGATCTCGAACATCAGCTCGGGATACGCTAGGGCCCGAACCTCACAGATTGTGTCAGCGGGATACGGCTTACTAAACACCTCCCGGCGCAATTCGACCACCTCGGGAAAATGAGACATATCGGTGACGAAGATGGTCACCTTGATCACCTGATCTAGACTCGAACCCGCTGCGTTGAGAACGCGCTCGAGATTTCGGACTGCCTGCCGGGCCTGAGCAGCGAAGTCTCCAATACCGACAACTTCACCGTGTTCATTTACCGCAGCCTGTCCTGACACGAAGACGAGATCGCCAACCCGGAATCCCTGTGAGATATGAACTGCTGCGAACCGGTCGGGTTCGGTGCTAATGCGGTGCGCGTCGGTTGCCATCTCAGGATCCTATTCAGACGAGGTGGTGTTCATCTGATTCTTCTGAGCATTACTTGTGGAGTCCGTTGGGTCAAAGATGAATGCCACAACGAGAATCAAGATTTGAGAAGGCATAGGTGCAACACAGCTGGTTAGCTTCGTTGCTTCACTCAATCTGAACTTTTGTTAGGAAACTCTCACGGAAGGCTCCTAATTATACGATTACATCGCCGCCTAGTAGATAGCTAAGACTTCAGCCCCGACGATTAACGCAATAACAACTCAGCACTACGAAACCAATAATACCTCTGGTTATTTTTGGGATTGATAGCTGCCATCGGGAATGTTCGTCGGGAGATTAAAACCCTGGTTGTTGAAGAGGTCGAACGCTAGAGCGTCGGTTTCCTCCATCTGAGATTTTGTACATAAGTACCACTCGTCCTCGACGTCTTGACATTTACTAGTCAGAGCATCTTCAAGGGCGCCAATGTTAGCCATCAGCAGCCAATAGAAATACTCGTGGACCTGACAACCGTAGCTGCAGGTTTTGTCATAATAGCGATACCAAGCCTTTCGGGGGTAACTGGCCGGGATCGTTTCGAATTGTCCCCCGCGCGCTAGGTCCATCGCCGCCGTCAGCTTGCTGGTTCCTGGGCTATCGCCGAAATATGTTGGGTAGGAGTTATACCAACCAACTGAAACCACATGCCAGACCTCTTCTAGGTTTGTGTCCCAAGTACCTTGTTTTTCTATTCCTCCAATAGCCCACTGGTCATACTCGTAGTACATGCTCGCTGCCATCGATAAGTTGTCTTCGCAGTAAGTTCCCCTTATGCCTTCGAAGAACGGGTCTCGGTCACTTTCATTCCAGACAGGAACAACATAATTATTATCAACGAGAAAGCTAAGAACTTTAGAGTCATCCGGGAACCCATCTTCGTCGTTATCGATGTACTGCGCTAGCACATTAGCGGTGTGTTCCACATATGCGAGCGGCGCTCCGGGAGTTCCGATCACATACATCCCAAAGACGTCGATAAATTTGTCAAATGATGACTTAAGACATTGAAGCGTCGGGTGTTGTGCCATGACTATCAGAGTTGGACTCTCAATAATTTTTGAACTATCTAGTTCAAGTCTTAGCGAAATCGATTCGACCATTTTCGTGCTCCCATTTAGCGATTCCGAATCCGAAACACCAGAAGGCGAACTAGTTGAGCAGGCCGAGACAACGATCAAAAAAGCAAATGTAAAGATTGTTGAGCGCATCACACAAGTCTGTCGCCAAAGTTGGGAATAAATGTCAGCCGCAACAAGCATTCCGGCAACATCGAGATTTTTCACTTGTCGCTGTGGCAACGCTTTAAACCTTTTTCGATCACGATTACCTTTCTTTGGCTATGTTTGTTCCACAGGTTAAAGACTGGGGGGTCACATGGCTGAGGTTCAAGGAACGCTGATGCTTGATGGCGTCCACGTAGTCGATTTCAGTCAATACCTGGCTGGCGCAGGGGTCAGCCGCATGATGGCTGAGATGGGCGCCGACATAACCAAAATAGAGATCGGTCCTGTTGGCGATGGGGGCCGACTCCTCCCTGTCATGAAAGACGACAGGAGCGGCTTTTTCATTCAACACAACCGTGGTAAGAAAAGTGTTGCGCTGAATTGGGAACATAGCGAAGCTCTCGAAATAGCGAAAGCTCTAGTGGCAAAAGCCGACATCGTTCTGGAAAATTTTGGCACTGCAGATGTCTTGAAGCGTCGCGGTCTGGACTACGACTCAATCCGGGCAATAAACCCGAGCGTCATCTACCTCTCTGTTTCAGCTTTCGGCCGGACAGGACCCTGGGCAAACAAACCTGGTTTTGATTTCATGGCTCAAGCGGCGTCAGGCTTGATGCATATGACCGGGTCACCCACTGAACCTCCGGGTGTGGTGTGGAGCGCTATTTCCGATAACAATGCCGCTGTTCATGGTTTCGCTGGTCTGGGCTACGCCCTGTATCACCGTGAAAAAACAGGGCAAGGACAATTCATAGATCTTGCCATGGTCGACTGCCTATTCCATCATCACGAAATCGCGCTCGAGGCTTGGCATCTGAGCGAAGGAGATTTTGTACCCCAACGTATGGGACAGCACCATGAACTAGTTTTCCCGGTCGGGGTATTCCAAGGACCCGAAAGTTGGATCGTGATCATCGCTCTTGATTTCCAGTGGGAAAATGTTTGCCAGGCGATGGAACGACTGGACTTAATTAACGATCCCCGATACGCCGACATGTCAGATAGGGCCAAACGTCGCGATGAGCTAATCCCGGTTATCGAAGAATGGATGTCGACGTTCAAAAGCGATGAGGCTTTACTCGACCATCTTGAAGAACATCGAGTTCCTGCAAGCCCAATACTCAGTCCGTTAGATGCCATAGATCACCCACATTTCAAAGCCCGAGACATGGTCAGATGGGTTGACGACCCGATCCTTGGTTCTGTACCTATTCCAGGTTTTCCTTGGAAGTTCAGCATTCAAAGTGAATTACCTGAGCTAACGGCACCGTTACTTGGAGAACACAATAGCCAAGTCTTAGAAACCAAACTCGGTTACGACGCCGAACGAATAAGAAAGCTCAAGCTATCTGGCGTTCTGATCCAAGGTCCAACCTAACGAATTGGAATGCTGCCATCAGAATTCCTCACTTGGCGCCGTGCCCAAAGGAGGCTTTTGTATTAAAAGAGAACCGTTATCTGACCTACAGCGACAAGAGTTACTAACGCAAAGTTAGTGATTCGAAACAGCGCAAACGGAGCCTTCTCAGCATCTCTACCGATTTGAGTATCCGCTATTTCGCTGGGCATACTCGCTCGTAGCCCAATACCATTTTGCATGCCGAACTCAAATGACATGATTCCATACATTGCGGTTCCAACTACCATTGCGAATAAGGGAAACTGCAGCGGGTCAGTGTCAGCAAACGCAATAATCGCCATTAGAGCCGAACTAGCCAGCAGGTACGCTAATCCACTTATACGTATCGAAGCGTTATTCGATTCACTCATCGCTACCCAAGTACTAGTTTCCATAGTTTACTTCTCTTCCTTTATTGTTTAATCGACCGAAGCTCGGTCTAAAAAAGAGTAGACACCATTTACTGGATCAATGATCCATCTTGTGAGAATTAAGCAACCACTCTGTCTCACAGGTGTAAGCCTTCCACTCAGTTCAAACCCAATAATCGTGCACGAAGATTGGTCAGTTGCTAAGGACACCGGCTTCCTCAATGATCTCATGGCAGCTTCAGCAAACTGTTCACAAATCCAGAACAGCAGGCCTGATAGGTAAAACGACTGCATAATTAGCAGGCCGCATGTTCTTCCGCAAAGTTACTTAGAGCCAGCAGCTCAATCTCATTAACGCGGGAGTATGTATTTCTTAGCGTGCGATTTACCGCATCGCTGATGCCTAAGTCAAAGGCTGTAGCTATGCGCTGTTTTACAACTACTTGTGTATCAGAATGGCTTAGATTTCTGAGACAGACACGATAGAGAGTATTAATTACCGCACGCCAATAAACCGACGCATGGAAAGTGAAGTCTGGTAGTCGTATTTCGTAATCGATCAAATGATTGCAGCAAATATTTTTCAAGATACCTGAGCTTCAACCTCAGCTAACATGCCATATGGCCAGCTTTCAAACAAACGACGCAGAAATCCATTACGACGAATACGGAACCGGATTCCCGATCTTGCTAATAGCTCCGGGAGGTATGAAATCGGAGGCATCTTTTTGGAACTCAACACCCTGGAATCCGATTTCACAACTCAGTGAAAAGTTTCGAGTCATTGCAATGGACCAGCGCAACGCTGGCCGCTCCACAGGGACCATCACCGCAGATGATGGCTGGCAAACCTACACCAATGACCAGCTCGCCCTATGCGATCATCTGGGCATCGATCGCTTTATAGTCGCCGGAATGTGCATCGGCGGTCCGTATGTAATGGGACTAATCGAATCTGCGCCCGAGCGGGTAGCAGCAGGAGTGCTATTTCAGACCATCGGGTTAAGCGAAAACCGGCATGCTTTTTATGACATGTTCGATAGTTGGGCCGATGAACTACGTCCCATGCGCTCTGAAGTTACCGAAAACGCTTGGCATCAGTTCAAAATGAACATGTACGGTGGCGACAATTTCCTGTTTAACGTTGACGAGAATTTCGTACGTGGAGTCCAGACGCCACTCCTATTGCTTGAAGGCAACGATTTGTATCACCCATCTGTTTCATCTCTAGCTGTTAATGACTTAGCTCAGAACACGACGTTGATAAGAGAATGGCAACGTGGAACAGCTATGGAGGAAGCAGCGAAACAATTTGAAAACTTCTGCAAAAAATACTCACTATAGATAGTGTTCTCCCGTAAGCATAAAATCACCGAAGGCTCTGCGTTCAAGATTCGGCTTCCTAAACCAGTTCTCAGAATTGCTCATTAAAGCTGCAACAGACAACAATTGATTACGAGTTTTGCAGCGGCATCATTCCAGGTCCATTTTCGTTCGTTTCCCCCCAATAATGAGGTAAGCGCAGATATCCGACTCGTGGTAGCTCGATAGCCAGTTCCAGACCCTGATGAGCTTTAAGTCGCTGAATAGATCGAATGTGGCTTAGCATTTCATAAAACACCATCCAAAGAGAACCCTCTAAGTCATAGGTGAAATAACGCTTATCTTTATCTGCGACGCGAGCTCCTCTTGGGAGCGTCGTGATTACGTATTCCAGAAATTCATAACCTCTAACGGTGCGAGTCTCTGATCGCAAGAGCTCTATCGATTGCTCATCTACTAACTTTGTTAACCAACCGATACCTAAACGGAGATTATCTAGGAGATCAGGTACCTCCCAGAACAAATCAGTATCGAGTACCCGATCCCATTTGCTGTTCGGACCCATTTGGTGTTCCGCCCAAACGATCGGCTCGGGAACATCTCCCATAGGCCACAAAAGATGACCAGCACGTTTCTTAGTGAAAACCAGTGCGTCCCAGGCGATGTGAGAAACTTGAGTTCTGCATGACCACCACATCCACTCTTTTTCAGGTGAAGTGTCATGGAAATCTAGTTGTTTTTCAGAAAGTCCTACTATTTCTGCTTCTATCCAGTCGACGATGTGCTGATACCAGGGCATAGACCCTGATTCGATGGAAATAGGCATCTCGAGGATGCAAGGATCACTTAACGCCATAAAAACATCGTAGCAATTCAATAGCTATCGACATGGGAAATAAAAATTTGCCAAGTAGAAGAGTCAGGCGAAACAGCTTTCACTCATTCACACACTTGAAGTTTCCGCTACTAGCCGAACCAAAGATCCTTACAGTCAGCGTTCCTATCTGACAGAATCGAACAATGGCCGTAAAACTCGGATATTTGTTACCTACTCGCGAGAAAATAATGCAAGGGAGCCCATCAGTTCGACCGATGATCGACGCAGCGAAACGAGCTGTGGACCTCGGATTCGATTCAATTTGGGCAGGTGACTCACTATTAGCGAGACCAAGACATGATCCGATTACGCTCCTCGCCGGCGTCGCTGGAGCGATACCCAAGATTGAGGTTGGTACCGCTGTGTTACTTCCGGCACTTCGCAACCCAGTTGTGCTCGCCCAACAGCTTGCGACCGTCGACCAAATTTCCGAAGGGCGACTGATCATCGGAGCGGGAATCGCTCCTGACACCCCAGCGGTACGTCAGGAGTTCGCTGCCGCCGGAGTTCCCTTTGAACATCGAGTTGGGCGTTATATGGAAGGGATCCGGCTATGTCGCGCTCTGTGGAGTGGCGACCCAGTTTCATGGGAGGGACGTTGGTCGGTGAACGAAGGCGTTCTTGCTCCTGTCCCGTATCGTGAAGGTGGTCCGCTGATCTGGAGCGCTGCGACCATCAGTGCTGGCATTGAACGAGCTGCCAAGCACCATGACGGCTGGTTCCCAATCGGTCCCGATGCAACAACGTTCGCAACAAGAAACGAAGAGTTTCGAAAAGCTGCTACTGAGGCGGGCCGCAACCTCGAAAACCTCACCACCGCTATTTACCTCACGGTGTCAATCATGGACGATGCTGTCCAAGCCGAAGCCACTATCGACACTTATCTTGAAGATTACTACAGCGCCCCAGCGATAGCGATGCGAAAGTTTCAGGCTTGCAAGGGTGGAACCGCCAATCAGGTAATCGACTTTATTCGCTCTTTTGTAGAAGGTGGGGCCCAGCATCTTGTGATCCGCTGCGTCGGCGACCACAATATGATCCAGCAGATTCTGTCCCAACGACGCGATGAAATCCATTCTTGAACTACTAGTTAACGCTACCCCCTGCGGGAGTGCCCGCAGCGAGTTGGGCTGCCAACGAAATGCGCAGCTTCCTAGAGCTAGAAGAATTCAGCGTTGAAAGTTCACTTGAGGCTCTCGTCACTAAAACAGCGGACTCACAACAAGCTCAGTGACTGCGCGCCGGCGTGACGGCGAACACCGTTTGACCGCTCTCGGCGTCTCGATCTGCGTTCGTTAACATGGTTTGACCGCTCTCGCCGTCCTGGTCCTTTCCGGCAACGGTGAAGAGCACCCCAAGCACCAGAACCACACCGAGGATCGCAGCGGCTAAATTGAGATCGAGATAGCTGCGATAGGATACAATCGCGCCAGCCGAAATACCGGCGACTGCCCCAAAAACCATCATGCACATGTCACCGGCGCCTTGGATGCTGGCACTCTGCTCGACCGGAAACGCTTCTGTTAGGAGTCCGCTCGCTGCGATAACGCCGAAACACCATGCTAGACCGATCACGGTCTGACCGCCTGTGATTCCTAGGAATCCTTCGGGTGGCGTGAATCCGGCCCACATCGCACCCGCTACGCAGAGCACCCCAGAAAGAACCAGCATTGGGTAGCGCCCAATCTGGTCGGCGAGCCGACCAACCAGAGGGCTCAATGCGTACATGCCCATGATGTGGCTAAACAGCATAATGCTGATAGCGCCCTTACTTTGCCCTCCATCGTTCATGTGTAGCGGGGTCAGGGTCATAGTGCCAACCATCGTGGCCTGACTGACCATCATCGCGAGCACTGCCAGCCGAGCTTTGGGGTTCCCGAGGATCAACCCCAGCGCAACTTTCAACGGCAGCCTTGTGTCTTTTTCGCCACTACCAACCCCACCGGCAAGTACTAAGGGATCAGGCCGCAATCGGATCTCAATAATCGCGGCTGCCACGAGGAATAGCAAAGCACCGGCAAGGAACGAACCAGCGTAGTCGGGGAGACCGAAACTGCGCCCGACGGGATCGAACACTGACAGTGAGACCAACGATCCGAAACCCGAACCGATCGATGTGGCTGCGACGACCAAGCCGATCGTCTGCGCTCGGCGCTCAGGCCTAGCGAGGTCCGCTGCGGCGTAGCGAGTCGCCATGTTGGTGGCGTTACCGATACCAACAAGGGCCACTCCGAAAGGCAGGAACATAAACTGCCGAGTGATTGCCGCCAGAACACAAAGAAACGCACCGATCGACCCAAGAAGATAACCCGTCCGCAGACCGGGACGTCGGCCGCTTCGAGCCATCATGCGCGCCAACGGGAAAGACGCTAATGCGGCGCCGATCGACAGGGAAGCAGCGGCAAGACCCGCCAAGGTCTTCGAGCCAGTGATGTCATCTGCGAGTAGAGCCGTCACGGAGTAGCCGGCAACCAACCCGACTCCGCCGCACGTCTGACTCGCTAGCAGCGTTCGGACAGTCCGGCGCTGCACTCGCTCAATATCTGGGTGGCTAGTCGAAAATCGCTCGTCAGCCTCAATCATCGGATCATCGACCTGTGTCACGCCGTAGCTCCCATCAACTATTTCGCTGCTGAAGCAGCAAACCCCGAAACTCCATCATACCGATTACACTTAAACGTCGTGGATGCTTCCTGGGCTCGGACTTCCGGCGGTCACTCGGATCCTTCCTCGCGAGCCGTGTTGATACTCTTCGCCATTGTAGCGACAGCGATGGTCGTCGGCAGCGTGACTCTTAGCTGGGTTGTTGGCCAGCCGGAGCCCGAACACCACGTGATCACTATCCCAGCAGGGACGGCGATACGTATCAGCTTGGGACACGACGTTGACATCATCCCTACAGACCTCGAATTCAGGCTTCGAGACCAACTCACCGTAATCAACGAGGACTCGACAGCCCATCGGATCGGTCCCTTCATCATTCCCGCTGGCGATCGCCTCGACACAAAGTTTGCCGAAGCCGCCACCGTCGAGGGGTTCTGTTCGCTTCACTCGAGCGGTCGCATAACCATCAACGTTGACGGGACCTGATGGGCAGTGTCTAAAAAGAACGTGATACAGGTCTCCCACTCGCGGCAGAACATGGTCATCTTTGCGTTGCGAGAAAACGTAATGAGCGGTCGAACAGTTAAGAACCTACCAAAAGAGGGCTAGGAAGTTGGAACACCAGACCGATGAGTAAGGAGTCATGATGGAAGTCACTAATGAGGTACTGCCAAGTAGTGCAGAACGCATAGATGAGATGATGCTGCCTGGTCCTGAAGGACCGATCTTTATGGTGAATCTTTTAAAATTCAAGGACCGGGCCCAGTACCAAGACAACCGTCAAAGCGAACTCACTGGACGTGAGGCCTATCAGATTTACGGGCAAGCTGTATCAAAGTTGATCGGCGAGTATGGCGGGGAACTAGTTTTTCATGCCGATGTTACCTTCTTGGCCCTTGGGCAAGTAGAAGAGCTGTGGGACGAGATCGCTATAGCGAAATATCCGAATCGAGCGGCTCTTCTTGCTATGAGCACATCTCAGGAGTGGCGAGACGCAGCGGTGCATCGCACTGCGGGACTTGCCGGGCAACTCAACATAGAATCGGTTTCCCCACACTAGTAGTTGGTCACGCGAGACATGGTTTAGCAGCGTTTTCAGCAGCTTTACCTTTAGTATTTTTGGAAGAACAAATGCTTGAATTTCTCCTGCCAAACTGTGGTCTTGTCCGATATCAACTTGATAGCGGTGAGCCTTGGTCCGCTTGGGTCTCTAGCTTTTAATAGATCCCTTCGGCAGATTCCAAGATCAAAGGATCTCTCGCCAAGATTTCGCGACCTCATTTTTGAAGAAGCGAAGCTGACCAGAATTCTCAAGCAGCTGCTCCCACTTTTAACTGAAACGCTCGAAGTTTTCTCCGTCTCGTTTCAACCGCCATGGCCATAATTTGGGTATCTTATTCTATTTCTCATAGAGGACCATCAAGTCGTCGTAACAAGAATTAAGGGATTAGAACTCCCCCACTTCGCATGCCATAGACAAACTTTTACCGTCATAGTCACAAACGATGTTCCAGGTTTCTGGTACTCACAGTGTCTATGACACGATTTAAGACAAGTTCGAGGATCATTTTTCTCTGCTTAGTTACGGTGCTATTTATTATTTTGGCTACTAGCTGTAGCAATGATTCTGAAATCAAAGAATTTTCTCCGCCACCAGAAACTGAAATTACCGATGACGCAAAACCTAAGAGAATCTGCACAGAGCTGTTCTACCAAATCGAGTATCTAAGAGGTTCTGCTGTGCTAACCGCCTCAGCAGAAGCAGCTGTATACGCCTTACAAAGAGATTTCATTCTCTCGGATTGCGCTATCCTGGATATTGGCAACGTGTCGGAGTGAGGTCAAAGACAGCCGGTTCAATAACCATAATTGAGGCTTTGGAACGCTTCGATGTGGGCGATACAGGAAACACTCTCGAAATAACACACGTCAGTTCGAAGCCGAAAGGCTGAGCCTAAAATGCAGAAAGAAATCCAAGAACAGAATGCAAGAAAAGGGAAGAGTCGCTCTATTCAAAAAGGTACGGACTCATCAATTGCCGCCATACAACTGAAGGACTTTAGCAACGGCATCTCTTCGGGGCGGTTTTTTTGCTTTCTGCTACCATCGGTTCTGTTACAAACAGGGGTTGTTCCGCAACTACGAACAATAAAAGGAGACAAGTATGAGTTATCTCATGATGGCTATAGGCGACGGAAATGCGGTAGCGACAAAAGCAGTTGTGGATGCAGTCGAACCGTATATGACTGCAGCAGGGGCGACGTCGATTAGAGGATCGGCAATCCTCACCGGGGCAAACACCGGCAAATCTCTCGTGTCGTCGGTCTGGGATAATCCAGATGGGTATTTCGAGAAGCGGGCAACGTGGTTAGCAGACCCGAAAGTTGTTGAAGTTTTTCAGGCAGCTGGTACCACGTCGACGCAGGTAACAATGGCTGAAATCACCGCTGAACGAGGAACCTGTGAGGGTAAATACGGAGTAGGTATCTGGCAGACAGGTACTGATTTCTCTCAGTCGTCTGTTGATCAAGTTGTTGATGCTGTAGAGGCTGCCATGATCGGCCAAGGCGCGAACGGTTTGCGCACCACGCGCCTTCTTACCGGCGAAAACACTGGCATGGCATTGGGTGTTTTCTTTGTTGATTCGCTGGCAGACTTTTTCGGTACGTTGCCGAAACTGCTGGATGATCCAGATGTGGTTGCTGGGTTCCAAAGGGCAGGACTTGTGACGCATGTGCGTTCAATTACTCAAACCATCTAACGACTGTTGTTAGGGACTGGGCCGCTCCTTCGGGGGCAGTCTTTTGCCGTTTCAGGTCCCGCGCTGAGCCGGTGATGGTGGCTTGGAACGTTGACGGTAGAAGCTACGAAACTCCCATACCCAAGCACTTACTTCCTCATGAGTCATCACCCGAGGGTTGATCTTGGGGTCGACAGGTTCCATGTGTAGAAAGCTATCTATTTACCTGACATGGGCCGCTCCTTCGGGTGCGGTCTTTTTTTGTTTAGGACTGTAACGAACTGTGCTAGCATTTGATGCCGGATCAAGGGGGTCCGTTTTCAACTAAAGGTGTGGATATGACTTACATGTTTCAAACTCAGTACACAGGAACCGACCCTTCCATGCTGATTGACAATATGGGGATGTTTAACGAACTCGTCAAAGAGTCGGGTTCTTCTGGGATGGTACTCTTGCAAGCCATCGCTGCCGGGGAGATGACCGGTACGTGCATCGCTGTGAGTTTCTGGGACGGTGTGCAAGCTGGATGGGACGGCCTTTCATCCATGTACGCGGACCCAAGGGTGCAAGCGCTTGCAGAGAATCCTGCGATGTCTGCTGTGGGACGTAACGTAGCTAAGGAAGAACTTGTACATGGTAATTGTTCAGGTGGCTACGCCGGTATCACGATATTCAGTGGTGATCTCCCCAACGCTAATGAGTTCGCTAATATCAGTTCAATAGCGGATGCAAATGGCGTGAATGGAATACGGATCTCTCAGGCCTTAGCTGCGGGGGCAAACTCTGGGTCACGCGCCGCTACTTTCTATTGCGACTCATTGGATAACTGGGCTGACACTATGGGCGCTCTAGCTAGCGATCCCGCCTTCAAGATTGGTGGAGCACGAACAGGCTTTACGCCTATGGGCCGGATGCTCGTTGTAGTTCATTAATAAGTTCATATTTTCGATTGGGCCTCTCCTTCGGTGCGGTCTTTTTTGCTTTCTGCTACGTTCGGTTCTGTTATGAACAGGGGTTGTTCCGTAACTACGAACAATAAAGGGGAAACAAATGGCCTTATATATGATTCATTGGAAAATTAACCAAGCTAAGAAGATGGAAGCATTCGCAAACTTCAGTCAGATGACGGAGGCGGATGACGATGCTGACAGCGGTGATGTCCAGCAGATTGGTCGCTGGCACGATGCTGCAGGCGAACAAGGCTGGGCGATCTGTGATTCACCTACGGTTACCGATGTTCAGGCTTGGTACTTTAACTGGGGTGACTTGATCAGTTCGACGATCACTCCGGTCCAAAATGATTCTGAACTACGCTCGATGATTAACGCCAAACAGGGCTAGCGACAAGTTACTCAATTAGCTAGGACCGGTCCTTCGGGGGCGGTCCTTCTGTCGTTTTAGGCTCCGAGTCCACTGAGTACTTTCGCAGATAGATGGCTGCAGTGTTGGTTTCCATACCTTTAGACATGGACGGCCTCACTCGCGTTATTTCACAACGTGACCAGATTTTTCACATATCGAGTAATGATTCCTGTAGGACTCGAGCCTGTGACCCCTCCTTGCCCAGAGGTCTATTTACTTAGGTATTGCTAGGTATTAGGATCTCGCGTTGTCTGGTATCCACATGCTGTACACGAAACATTGAACGGACTACTTAATGGTTCCGGGGTTCTTCTCTTCTCGACCTCAAATTCACAACTACCATAGAGACAAGACGAAAAGTTCATTTTCGACCGGTCAGGAGACAGGAATGAAGTTCGGATTTAGTGCACCATTTCGTGGTCCGCTCTCAAACCCGCGGGACATTCAGACAATAGCTGAGGCTGCTGAACGTTTCGGCTATGACACGCTCACGGTCGCCGATCACATCGTGGTGCCTTCGACCATCGGAGCGAACTACCCCTACAGCGAGGACGGCGAATTCGCGTGGACTACTGACGGGAGCACGGACTGTATGGAGCAGTTCACCCTTCTGGCATGGCTCAGCGCTGTGACCAGCACCGTGAGATTGTTGACGTCAGTGATCGTCGTTCCGCACCGCAACCCCCTCTTCATGGCGAAGTCGTTAGCGACGACCGATCAGTTGTCAGGAGGTCGCGTCACCGTCGGATGCGGCGCCGGGTGGATGCGCGAGGAATTCGAAGCGCTGAATATCACTGACTTCGATGCCCGTGGCCGGGTCACCGACGAGTACATCCAAGTCATGAAGGAATTGTGGACGAAGGGTCGAGCCAGCTTCCACGGGGAGTTCATCGATTTCACCGACGTAGCTGCTGACCCAAAGCCCGTACAGCAACCTCATCCGCCTATTTGGATCGGGGGGGAAAGCATGCCAGCAATCCGCCGTACCGCCGCCCTTGGCGACACCTGGTATCCGTTCGGCTCTAATCCGAAGTTCCGGATGGACACGATCGAAACATTCGCCGTCCGCCGTGACAAGTTATTCGCAGAAGCAGAACGTCTCGACCGCGACCCTGCATCGATCGGGCTCGCATATAACTGCTCGTTCCACAACGAGGACGCTCAGACCCACATCGATGGTGGTCGACTCTTATTCACGGGCTCCCCCGAAGAACGAGCTGAGGATATCGCTCAACTCGAAACGGCTGGCGTATCCACCATGATCATCAACGTAACTTCCAACAACCTCAGCCACATGCTGGAGCGGGTGGAGAGTTTCAGCAGCGACGTGATTGCGCTACTGGTCTGATGAAGAGATGACTGATGAGCGGCGAGCGGAACTAGAGGCGGAGATCGAAGCCTTCATGGCTCGGTATGAGAACGCTTTCGTTAGTGGCACCCGGGATGACCTACAAGCACTGGTGCACCTGCCTGTGATCTATGTGTCTGAGACCGAGGCACAGGTACGTGAGCGGTACCCCTTCGACCCGGAACGTATGCGTGAAGCCATCGGATTTCACCATCCGGAAACCGAAGTTCGAATCGTCCATCTCGAAGAAACACGCGCCCATCTGACAATCGAGGGCACACGCCATAGAGCGGATGGTTCAGTGATCGAATCGATCGACAGCTTCTATATTCTCCACAAATCCAATAACGAGTGGGGCGTTTCTGTGTTCTCGGGCGTTAGAGGCGCTCGCTAGGAGCTCAAGGCATCGATCTGCATCAATCGGGGCATGTGACCGATGATGAGTTCCAAGCTACTAAGGCCAAACTTTTAGGCCTCTGAATCGCTGCCAGCAAAACCTAAGTGTTCAAGCCCCCTTTTATTTCTTGCAAAGAGCGGAACATTTACAATAGAAAACCGAGGCATAAGCACCTCTTAACTCTCGTAGTAATCCCTTAGAGGTCTGCATGGAGGAAGCATTTTTGCTCTGGACACTAGGCTCTGAACAAACGCCGGGGATTCCCTTATTTACGTGATTATTCGCCTGGTCCAGGCTGTGGTGCAGCTAGACCGATAACCGTGGCAGACTGTGAACCATGAGCCGAATCTTCGCTGCCGTAACGATTGCACTGTGTTGCCTCACTTCTTGTGTCGGCGGAGGAAACGATCCGTTGAGTGCGTGCACTGGAACATCTGCTGCTTTGAAAGAGGGCCCTTCTTTCATAGGGCTTAATTGTCGAGGGGTGAACCTCACCGGGGCGAACCTCCGTGGGGCGGACCTCCGTGGGGCGGACCTCAACGGGGTGAACCTCAGAGAAGCGGACCTCCAAGACGCGGACCTCCAAGACGCGGACCTCCAAGACGCGGACCTCCGTGGGACGAACCTCCAAGAAACGGACCTCCGTGGGGCGGACCTCAACGGGGCGGACCTCTGGGGGGCGAACCTCTACATGGCGGACCTCCAAGCGGCAGATCTCGAAGATGCGTGGCTCGATGAAGCGAACCTCACCGGAACGAAGTACGACAACACCACAATCTGGCCAAAGGGGTTCACACCTCCGCCTTCAAGCTAGGTTTCTAGAAAACGACAGAAGGACCGCCGAAGTAGGCGTCAAGTGAATCACAGAAGAAAACTCCGAGGGCCATGCCAGTGTTTTCTCCAGTTAGTATCCTCGTATAACGTATGCCATTTACCCCATTGCCCAATACTTCGTCACCTACTGCATCCATATGATTCTCTATAACTTGCTTGGAGAAATCTGTTCCCGTCTGCCAAATACCGATCCCGTATTGACCGGTGAATGTTCCCCGTTCCTCAAGAATTTCCGCAACGGTTACTTAATTAGAAGTAATTCCAGCGCTCTGAAAAGCCTCAACGACTTTCGGATCTGCTAACCAGTTCGCACGGTTAAAAAAATAGTTCTCTGTCGAATCCCAGACAGACGATATAAGTCCCTTTCCGGTGTTAGCTCCAGTCATAAGTACAGCAGGCCGAACCGATGTTGCCCCTGCTTTGGTCATGTGCGGTTCGCAAGCCTCAGTGACTGCGCCTAGTAGGTTCGAATCACCATCTCCTACGGCCATCATTAGATAAGACATTAATTTCCCCTTGCCTTTGTCGAATCAACACCAGGTGTGCTGATTTGTAACGGAACCGAAGGTAGCAGAAAGCAAAAAGGACCGCCCCTGAAGGAGCGGCCTGATTATTGAATAGATTGTGTTAATGCAGAGCTTGGCGATCAGCGAACCCATTCGTGTTGTACATCGAGATTTCTGTAAGTGATATCTGTAGTCGCCTGAGATTCAGCGGCACCGTCTTTTGTCGCATCTAGATCGTCGTTCTGGCTCGCCGAGTCCGAAGAATCAAAATGAACTATAGAAATGATCTTTGATCCATCATCTCGATCTGAGCAAAGAAAAATTTGCCGAACTTTTGTGTCATCGCCTGCAGTCTGAAAGTAGCCCTCGATCTCTGCCCGAGCCTCTTCCATGTTTCCGGTTTGCTCCATTACTTGAATAAATTTCATAATTCGTCTCTTCTCAAATGGTCAACTTCTTGGAACTTAACACAGTTAAAATCAGATTCGATTCCTCATGTAATTACACAAATAAAGTTGTCCCACCTCAAAAGTATTCTTAGGAGCACGATGACTTTGCTGACTGACTCTCACCAACTTGAATCCAAACGCCGCAGTGTGGCAATGGCTCAACCAAATTCGCTTGTGCACGTTGAAGTGTTACTGACCAGAGAAGAAGTGTTGAATGGTCTTCTTGCCATGCAGATGATTGTCAACCGTAGACATGAAGCGATATAAACAAAAAAAGACCGGCCCCCGAAGGAGCGGCCAACAAATCTTGTTCTTGTCAGTCGGCTAAGAGGTCACTAGCACGCGAATAATGATTCTTCCAATAGGTTGACTTCCATTTTTGGCTTGAATCTCTTACATCTTGGGGTCTCCCCATGCATTAGCAGCAGCCGCCGAACGGGTTACTGAATCTGACCATGTGAATATAGCTCCGGTCCATGCCGCCTGCGAATAGCCGTGTCATCGCCATTCCGGTCGCTCCCTCTTTCATGTGCCCCCAACCAATGTCTATTCCGTGGAAGCTTGTCGTTTAGGTTTGGAGTGCTTCAGCAAGTGAGGTGTGGAACATTCCTAGCGCTGGTTCGTTAGATCCTATGCGGATCGCAGAAGCGACATTAGAAACGAGTCCTCGTTGCACTCTTGTCATTGCAGCGAAGTCTTCGTCTATGACCGTGTCGATTGTTAGTTGCCAGTTCCGCTCCCAGTGAGACGATTCTGAAGCTGTTTCGGGAAGTTTTGGGATATAAAAATCTAAGTCACATGTTGATTTACTTGGATCATGAGGGTCCGGGGTCACTCGCCAGGTTTCTATGTGATCGATTTGCATTACGAAGACCGTGTTTGGGAAGAGGACGTAGACCAACGCACTGTGTGGCTCGAGTTTCCAGTTATCTGGAGGTGTGTCTATGAGATCAACTAGGGTTTGTCGAGGTAGCACTTCTCTCACATGATGGCCGAAACGTTCAGCATGACAAAGGTTCGCCACGAAAAGTGGTCCAACGGTGTTCCGATGCAGTGAGGCAAAATGGTAGGGCTCGAGAAAAGTGTCGATGACTAGCTTCCAGTTCATATCAAGATCGAAATGATGAGATCTCCAATAGTCATAATCCTTAATCCCGAAACTATCCAAATCATCAGCAATCGCTCCAAGCTGTGGGTCAATTGATGCAGTTGTATTGAGATCTAGAGTGACCCAAATAGTTCCATGTCCTTCGTAAACAGCGAATTCTCTAAGGCCCGGTCCTGGAACAGTGATCTGGGGAAACGCTTTTTGGTCTGGTACTGAGACGAGAGTCCCTTGCATGTCATATGACCATGCATGGTAAGGGCATGTAAGACGACGAGAACAATCCCGACCATCAGAAACAATTTGTGCACCGCGATGAGCACACACGTTTGCGAAGGCGCGCACTTCCCCGGCGTGGTCTCGTGTCAGCAACAACGGAAACGAAGTGGTATCACGAGCAAGAGTTGAACCTGGTTCCGGAAGGTCAGAGCTAAGAGCTACTAGCTGGGGCATTCGTGCGAATACGCTCGTTTGCTCGTGACGGAGATGGTCTAGGCTCGTATAATTGTTTGTTGGAACTGTCATGGCTTCAGTCGTCCATGATTGTTTATTGACAATATGACTCAGCAGATTCTTGATAATTGGTTGAGCTGTAGCGTTTTTCATGTGGTTGTGATATTCGTTCTTGGTACTCGATGACAGGGCATGAGTCCTAGGGCATCCAGGCTTTTCTGTAAGTTACTCCAGCACCCCTGAGGTAGTAGTCCAAAATATGATTTTTGTCGTGTGACTGCTAACACTTCTTTCCCTACTGTGCCTTTGGCTTTTTATTTAGTGCCCCGGTTGATCTTTTGGCTAATCAGCTGAGATAAACGGATTACGGTTTAGTCATGGAAAGAGTCAATACATCAACTCAGCTTCCGATCATAGACCTTGGCGCCTTTATGGCAAACAAGTCAGGATCCTTGGAACTTGCAGCAAAGCAAGTGCGTGAAGCGTTAGAAAACGTTGGGTTTTTCTCGATCATTGGTCACGGTGTGCCTTGGGAGCAAGTTGAAGAGATTTATGACTGGGCGCGTCAATACCATGACCTTGCTCTTGAGACCAAACATGATCATTTGATGAGCTCGGGAGATATGGGTTACATCGGCATCGGAGGTGCACAAATAAAAGATAGACCGCATTCTCTAAATGCAGCTTTTTTTATGGGCCGCCCTGGTTCAAAAAGAAATCAGTTCCCATCTGACATCATGTTGCCCGGATTCCGATCAGCAGCCGAGTCGTACTATCGAATGCTTGAGAAGCTATGTCTTAAAATCTTACCGCTGTACGCCCTAGCAGCAGATATGGCCAAAGATTACTTTCAGAGTTTCTTTAGCCCATCACTAGCTACCTTACGGGTTAGCCATTACCCAGATATTCCCGCCGAAGATAACCAATTCGGAATTGATACACATAGCGATGCTGGGTTCATGACGCTTTTGCCCACGAACGCAGTTAACGGGCTGTGGATCGAATCTGGAACTGGTTGGTTTCAAGTTGATCAGGAACCTATGTCATTTGTTGTGAATTCTGGCGACACTTTGCGCTCGTGGAGCAATAACCGATTTCGCTCGACACGCCACAGAGCCCTAAACGAGAGCGGTGGTGACCGCTACGCAATACCGTTTTTCTTTGACCCAAGACCGGATACCATTATTGAGCCGCTCTCAGGTTGCGTCGATGAGCTTAACCCCGTGGCTGTGTCGGCCTATCGATACGGTGATTATTTGCGGACGTTTATGCAAGCTGAGTATGCCCAAACAGCTAACTCTTCGATGGAGTGAAGCTGGACAAAGTGGAAGCCGCAAAACCGCAGCATCAAGGGGGTTTACAATGGTGGCCGATACAGGAATTGAACCTGTGACCTCTTGCGTGTCATGCATGTTCTGGCACTTCGGCTAACCCAT
>Ga0209090_10000719_pt1 | contig 20877 bp, 14 predicted proteins | sample ArcticOcean_MG_C_9_FD_187432 | JGI IMG/M metagenome (GOLD analysis project Ga0209090, IMG submission 187432) | Marine microbial communities from western Arctic Ocean - ArcticOcean_MG_CB2_152 (SPAdes) (version 2) | ecosystem: Environmental > Aquatic > Marine > Oceanic | place: Arctic Ocean... | reverse complement strand
GTTTTGACGATAACTTTCTCGTCGTTAGTATTCATAAACTCGCATCGCATCGCGGTGTACGCGCACGGCGTTTCGATGCGTCGCAAGAATGCAGCCGGGGTTATTTGTGTCTCATCATCATCATCACAATCGACGACGGCGATATCACCATCACCATATATCATCATCATCGTCGTCGGAGAGTGTATAGAGTATTGATAAACACATTAAACGCGCGCAGTAGTGCTCGCGTTGTTTGCAAAGAGAGTTGATGAGAGTTCGTTATCTGGGGAAAAAGTTGAGCAAATTTGCTTCATAACATTCTCTCGCTCTCTGTTGCGATGACGACGACGAATACGACTTTTAAACTTCGTCTCCTCTCCTTCAAACTCTTTTGCTTCCTCGTCGTCGTTTTCTGTTGCTTTTTCGCTTCTTCTTCGGCACAAACGACGACGGAAACGACGACGAATGGAGTTCCGAGCGCTGAAAATCTCGTCGTAATACTCAACGGCAATCGGAGGAAAGACTGCGCGGGGATCGACGCGAGAGCGCGACGGGTTCGAACAGCGCTGCGAGAGAATACCAAAACGAGTGAAGAGAGAAGAAGAGCGGTGGTTGTGACGATTTTATTCGCCGCGGACGATAGAAACGACCGGTGCGAACTGTTGAAGCGAAGAGTTGTATTATCAGAAGAAGAAGAGAGGAAAAACGAAGAGCAGTGGCGAGAGCGCGAGAAGACAAAGAAGACAAAGAATACGATTCAGACGACGATTCAGACGACGACGGGAGAAAAGATGATGATCTCGTTCGAGTACGCGACGTTGCCGAGAAGAGAAGATGAAAACAAACCACCGATTGGTGGACCTCGAACGCGCGCGTTATCGGTACGAGTGAGTCAATGGATCAGGGAGAGGAGAGAACGCAGAAGAAGTGGAGAAGGAGAAGAGGAGAAGGAGGAAGAAGTGTACGCGTTCGTCGAGGACGATTCGGAAGCGTTGATGTATTTCGCTGCGATTGCGAAAGAAACGCGAGGCGGCGCGACGGAGAGTTTATTCGACGACGTGTCGTTTGCAACGATTACTGGAGTTGGATTTGGTGGAAATAATCATAGTGCTGATGCTGGTGCTGGTGCTGATGCTGGTGCTGCTGATGACGATGTTGAGGAGGAGGACGATAATAGTAGCGAGAGTAGTACGAGGAGCGAAAAAATGCTGGACGATATGGAGGCGCAGTGGATGCGAATGGAATCGAGGAAACGCGCGGAGACGATTGAGGTAACGTCGTTCGAGAGAAGGTTGCGAGAAATCAGAGAGAAGAGAAGGAACAGCGCGACGGAGATTAGAATGGCGAGAGAAATGGGGAGCTCGTTCGCGGACGAATCGCTCGTAGGTGTGGTGATGACGCACAAAAATCGACCGGAGTATTGCGAGAAAGCCGTGGAGGCTTTGTTGCAACAAACGCATCGCAAGGTTGAAATCGTTATAGTAGACGACGGTTCGGAGGAAGCGCACGTGAAACGATTGGAACGGTTCGTGCATTCCAGGAAGAAGGACGATACTCGTAAAAGCGTGAAAATTGTGAAAATAGCGAAACCGGGGAAATATCTCGGCGAGGCGAGGAATTTCGGATGTTCAAAACTCTCCGAAAAAACCGAGTACGTTTTATTCTCCGACGACGATAACTTAGCCGAAACGAACGAAATTGAAACGATGCTCCGAGTGTTAGTACACACGAAAGCTGACGTCGTCACGGCGTCGAACGAATTTTTCGTAACCGCAGCGAACGGGACGAACGTTGTCGTCGGCTCGTATCATCCTCTCGGGAACGCGTTGTTTCCCGGTATTTTTGAAAATGTATTCGGAGACGCGAATGCCTTGTGGAGAAAGTCCGCGTTTACAAGTCTCGAAGGTTTCGCGAAAGATACCTCGTATTCTTTGCAAGATTGGGAGATTCTCGCCAAAGCATCGAGCTCGGGTTTGAAGCTCGTCACCGTCCCGGCGCCCGCGTTGTATAAGTATCGAACGCACGCGAAGAGTATGTCAAAGCAAAAGGAGGCTGATGCTTCCTCATCCAACCCGTACGAAGATATTCAATTTACCGGTCCTTTGAGAGGATTTGCACCGCTCGGCGAAGAACTCGTTCAGCTCGCCACGTTTTCAAAAGCAATGCGCAAAGAATACGAAGCGATGGAGAAAACAGTGCGAACTTTGCGGAAAGAGGATGGAGGCGGAGGGGCGGATGCCGCGTTAGGCAAAGTCGCTTTGAAAGTGCTCTGCAAAACTTTAACTTATGGTAGTACTACTGAGACAGAATACGTCGCAGACGGCACCTTTGATGCCGCCCCTTTGTCTTCACAAGATAACTGGCACGTGCACGGTGAAGGAGGTTTCAAACCTGTAGATGGCGCGATACTCGTCCCAGGTAACGAAGAGATGTTAACGGAGGACGCCGCCGGGTCAACTCTCGTAAGCGGCGCGTGGCAAAGAATAGAAGTCAATCAGCTCGAAGCCGAACCTCTCGTTCTCTCTGGGTGGGCAAAAGTTATCATCGACGCATCAAAAGACGACGACGTTGAACTCCTCGATACGTTCGAGAAGTCGGCTGACTTTTCCTTACACGCGGATGTTGAATTTTCCGACGGCACGAAGAAGTACGGCGTATCGGCAAATTTCCCGGAAAGTAGCGAGTGGTCGCGAAGTATTGCCATTATTGACGAGGAGAAGCGAATCGCTTCGATAACACTCGTGTGTATGCGGAGATGGCGTCCACGTGCGGCCCTTTTCGATGATATTTCGCTGCAACCGTTGAATAGTAGAGCCGTTGCGTGCGACTTAGCCGGCGTCGCTGAAGAAGACGATACAACTTCGGAAAAGCAAACGAGACGAACACGAAGACGAATTAGTAAAGTAGAATTATAGCGCATGTACCAGTATGATATATTTTATATTGATTAGCTATTTGGCTTTTAACGTCCCGTCTTCGTTACACTCCTCATTCGTTGTCGGATCGACAAAAATTGTCCGCATCAACTCCTCTCCTGTTTCGTCGTCCATCTCCTCGATCACTTTCTTCTGCATTCTTGCTTTCCTCGCTTTGACGATATCTTTCTGCGCTTTCTTACTCAACGGTTTCTCTTTCTTCGAGCTCGACTTTGGTGTCGGTGCCGCTTTGGACGGCGTACTTCTCGTCGACCGGCGTCGCGGCGTCTCTTCTTCCTCGGGCTCTTTATCGATAATCTCAGGACTTGGCGGTTCGCTATCTTCATCACTTTTCTTCATTTTTTTCACCGGCGTTGTCGCCGGCTCTTCTTCTTCTTCTTCTTCTTCTTCCTCGTCGTCGACAAACGCGCGTTTTCCACCGGACAATCGCCGGTTCCCTCTTCCACCGCCTCCTAAATCATCCGAATCTGAATCCCCTTCTTCGTCTTCAATCATCGCATCCGCGTTCGTCGCCGCCGGCGCTTTCTTCTTCGGCGTCGGCGTTTTAGCCTTCTTCTTTTCCGGAGTTTTCTTCTTTGGCGTCGTTTTCTTCTTCGCCGCCGCAGGTTCCTTCGGTTTCGCTACCGTTTTCTTCCCGGTGCCTCCAAACATGCTCGCGATGTTGCCGCTCTTAGGCCCAGTGGCGCTCGGTTTCTTCGCCGTCGTGTTCGTCGCCGCCGGTTTCTTCTGTTCCGCGATTTTTGTCGTCGTCGCCTTCGTCGTCGCGCCAGAGGAAGTAAACTTCTTCCCTCTCGGTAACCTCTTCGCCACATCTGATTTTGCAAACGCGCCGTGTTTCAACATCCAAGATAAATCCTCTTCTTTTTCCGAGTTTAACAACAAAAGCGTGTTCGTCTCCTTCTCTTCCTCTCGAACTAACTGTTCCAACACGTTTTCTGTCTCCTCTTCTCTTTTCCTCACTAAAGCGTACACGGCCACATCTTCTCCTTCAAACTCATCATTGTTTTCTTCTTCTTCTTCTTCCAAACGTTTCAACTCTACCCTTCTCTCGCGCGAAACGTAAACGACGCACGTCCACTTCTTCTTCTCCTCCGGTCGCATCGTTTTCAAAATCGTCCGCAGCAATTTTTTTCCCACGTGTGCCGTGACCGCGAATTTTCTCGCCACCGTTCTGTACGTCACGACATCATTTTCAGTAGCACTGCTACTACTAAAAAACGTCTCGAACGCTCTCGCGACCAAGTCTGCCGCCACCAAAATCACCTCGTCGTCGTCTTCGCTCACTCCGCTCATATTTTCTCTCACAACAGAAGAGCAACAATTTAGAAGAGCGTAAATTTTAAAAAAGTGGCGTAAAAGAGAGAGAGAAAAAGTTCATCAGATTTTTCTACTCCAGGGGCAGAAAAAGCAAGAAAAAGCGAGAAGAAGAGAAGAGGAAAAATGTAACCCTAAATGGTAGTCTAGGGTAAGAAACCCTAAAACTTGAAGACGAGAAAAACGCATCTTCATTTCTTTGAAAGAAGAGACGCGCGAGACACGCAACGACGAAGAAGAAGAAGAAGACTTTGAGAGAGAGTTTAGTACTCTCGATGTCAGGAGATGATGAGAGCGCGACGGCGGATCGAGTGGAAAAGAAATCCATCGATGAAGCGATCGCATCGTTCGCCATGCTGGTAAGACTCTTTATTTACGTGTACTTATATTGATGATGATGTTTTGTGTTTGACTTTTGGGAAGAGCAGCGCTTTGCATAGAAACGCGCGTAAAGTTTTCTGACCTCTTTCTTTGCTCTCTCTCTCTCTGTGTGTGTTATATATATATGTATGTTAAAAAAAACAGGCGGCGACGTTTATGTTCAGCGCGTGCATCATCGTCTCTTTCCTCATTCAGAGATTCAACTGGACGTATTTACAACCGTCGGGAGCGTCTTTGTGCATCGGGATGATCTCTGGAGCGATAATCAATTCCACGATGCACGATAAAGTCGATCGATTATTCATGTTCTCACCGAATGCGTTCTTTTACGGGTTTTTACCCATCATTATTTACTCCGCGGGATTGAACTTGCAAAGGAAAAATTTCTTTCAAGATTTTTGGACGATATCTTTATTCGCGTTTTGCGGGACGGTGATAAGCGCGTTCGTGTTTGGGTTAGGGACGTGGTTTTTGACTTTAATTGGGATTATATCGAAGAAGCATTTGGGTTCGAACAGGTTTTTAGAGTGTTTGATGTACGGGACGTTGATATCGGCGACGGATCCGGTGGCGACGTTGAGCGTATTCGCGGACGTGAAGGCGCCGCCGCTGTTGTATAATTTGGTGTTTGGCGAGTCGGTGTTGAACGATGCCGTGGCGGTGGTGTTGTTTAGGACGCTGGAGAAATTTTACTCCGTAGATTTCACCATTAAAACGTTCTTCACGGTGATATTTCAGTTCATAGGCGTGAGCATTGGGTCGATGACGATTGGGATTTTGTGCGCCTTGGTGTGCGCGTTTACGACGAAGCGGTTGGGTTTGAACGACCCGGGGGTACACGTCGCCGCGTCGTATAACGGAACCGCGTATACTTTTGCTTTGTTATTATTAGATGGATATTTCTCCTACGTCATCGCGGAAAATGTCGGGTGTTCTGGGATTATGAGCATCTTTTTCACCGGGATTGGCAACGCGCATTACTCGTACCACAACGTCGGCGCGGAGGCGAAAGTGGCGGTTTTTAAATCGTTCGAAGCGATTGCATTTTTATCGGAAACGTTCGTTTTCGCGTATTTAGGTTTACAAGTCGCCACTGCTCCTCACGTTTTTGACGTTGGTATGATTTTATTCGGGTTTCCGTTGGCGTTAGCCTCGCGCTTCGCGAACATTTTCCCGTTGTCCAAAGTCGCCAACGAGGTGCGTACGGAGAAGATTCCGGAGAATATTCAAAAAATGCACGCGGCGTGTGGTTTACGCGGTGCGGTAGCGTATGCTTTAGCGTTGGCGATGCCTTCGACGAACCCATCGGCGAACGTGAGAGGATCGCCGGCGATAGAAACTGCGACGTTAGTGATTTGCGTGATTTCCACGTTGGGCCTCGGCGGCGCGTGTTTACCTTTGATGCAAAAATGGAAGTTGCACGACCCGGACGACGTGAGTCATTCGAACGCATTCGATCGAGGGGATTACGACGACGACGATAACGACGGGGAAATTGCGAACGACCCAGTCATGAGAGCGGAAATGCGTGCGATTCAAGACGCTGAAAGAGCGGCGATGGGAGGCGGGTTCAACCACTGGTCGCGGAATTTTACAAAAGTGAAATATTTCTTCTTCGATACTTGGGATAAAGTGGAATACGGCTTTATGCGACCGACGTTTGGTGGGCGACCAATTGGTGGCAGCGGCGGTGGCGGCGGTGGTGTAGGTAGTGGTGGTGGTGGAGTAGGAGTAGGACGGGCGGCGTTTTCGAGATTACAAAACGAGGACGAAGACGAGGACGCGAATGCGACGAACAACAACGGTAGCGACAACGTCGAATTAGGAAACGTAGCCTTCGCCGCCAACGCCGCTGCAAACAAGTGACAATACCAACAACAACAACTGTACTATGAGTATATAGAGCTTAAATATATATTGTATCAAATAATGACCAACTACAAAAGACACGTAAACACTTTCCTTTTCTCTCTCCTCCTTTTATTATTCTTTAGCATTCCCCGGACGCTCTCACCGTAACTTTTTTGCTCGTCTTTCCGCTTTGCGAACCGATGGCTTCAATCGCCGCCACGACGTCCATGCCTTCGACAACTTTACCGAAAACGACGTGCTTACCGTCCAACCATTGCGTCTCTCCCGTGCACAAGAAAAATTGAGAACCGTTCGTGTTCGGCCCGGCGTTGGCCATGGACAACGTCCCCGCGCCTTCGTGCTTCAACACAAAGTTTTCGTCTTCGAACTTGTTCCCGAAGATGGATTTACCCCCAGTCCCGTTTTGGTTGGTAAAGTCACCGCCTTGGCACATAAATCCTGGAATAACTCTGTGGAACGGAGATCCTTCGTATCCAAAACCAGCTTCGCCGGTGCACAACGCTCGAAAGTTCTCGCACGTCTTCGGCGCGACGTCCCCTCTCAACTCCATAACGATTCTCCCGCTCGGCTCATCGTCTAAATCAATCTCAAAAAAGCACTTGAACTTGTCGTTATGTTTCACTTCCGTTCGTTGTAAATCCATCAACTCCACTTCAAACTTCAACGTCTGCCCGGCTAACGGATGGTTCGCGTCCAACGCGATTTCCTCCTCCGTGATTTCCATAATCGTCGCCGGCATGCCTTGACCAACCATTAACTTCGCTCCAATCACGCAATCCGCCTCTCCGATCGCGTCCACGACATCCTTTTTCGGGACTCTCAGCACGTTTTCTGGAGACACGTCCCCGTACGCCATTTCCGGTGGTAACACCAGCGTCTTGTTTTCCCCGATTTTCATCCCTAACACGCCGTCGTCGAACCCTTTTATCATTTGCCCTTGGCCGACGGTAAACGGTAACGGTGTGCCTCGTTCTCGGGAAGAATCAAACTGCGTCCCGTCGGATTCTAGCGTACCGACGTAATGGATTTCAACCCGGTCGCCTTTCACGACTTCTTTGTCAGAGTCGCCACTCGCCGCCGCCGATGATGAAAACGCGCGACGACGAGTTCGATCGTGACGACGAGGATGCGTTTTGGCGGCAACGCGAGAGAAAGAAGAGGAAGAAGAGGAACGCGACGATTGAGAACGGGTGGTGGTGGCTGTCATCCTCATCGGGAGCAAAGCGCGGGAGAGTAAATGCGAGGACGATCGAACGGCGGCCGCGCGGGAGAACAACATTATTAGTGTATTAGTATTCTTTGAAGAGATGCGCGTTGTTTTTGTACATTGTGGTTCGTGTGTGAGTTGTTCCATTACAATTCATCGGCTTTCCGAAAGCGGCGGAGTTCACGAAAAGTGCGACGCTGTCGCCGGCGACAAGTATCGCGCGCGGTTTGATTTACGGAGACGCAGGCGCACCAGAGCTTCCCAGAGCCGGAGATTTCAGAGGCTTTCTCCTCTGGCGCCGAGCAAGATTTATCTCATCGTTCACCAACGCTTTCTCGTGCGAGACAACGGTCGCGGTTGATTGTGGGCGCATTTTAGAGCGACGGAAGATTTACATTCTTCATGCCGCCGTGAGTGCACCTAAACCGTGTCTGTGTGTATATTCATGATGTGTCTATCTATATATCGCTACGCTTCATCGTGTTGAACTTTGTCAAATCGTGCGCGGGACGGCGATCGTCTCGACTTTTCGACTTCTCGCATCCGTAACTCGTGTTCGAGAGAACGTTTCATTTCCAAAGCGGCTTTTTGACTTCAAAAACCGTCCCAATAATTTTCGTCGGCTTTGCGATTGCAAGAAACTCTCGCAACTCTGCAAACTCGCCCGAAAACGTAATCGAAGGAAATTCTATCAATTTTGCTCGAATCAATCCTGGAATGCTCAGTCTAGTAAACAAATCCTGCGCTTCCGTGCAATTTAAGCACATTGCTAATCCACACCCGATGACGCGCTTAAACCGACGACTGAAGAAGCGAATTGAATTGTCTTTTCCCCGATGGTTATTAGGACGATGATGATGATGATGATAAATGATGGGTTTTACTACGATTCGTTCCTACAAATCCTCTTTTCTACATTAATTATTTGATGTAACGGTTCAAAAACCTCTTGTGGAAATCGCTTCGTATGGTATCGTTGACGAATCTCTTCTCTCGTTTCGGCTCGTCCCGCGCTTGGTTTCGAAAGACGGTGTCGTCGTCCCAACGTCGCTTTAAAGCGGCTGATTTCTTTTTGCCTACGCCGCCGTCGTTCGCATCAGCCATTTCATCTCGCAACAAAGGGTTGCCCATTTTTAACTCGTCTCTTTGCTCCATCTCTTCGAGGTGTTCGCGCTCGCGTTCTTTTCGTTCGTTTTCCAAAGCGCGTTGGGCTTTGATGCGTTCGAGTTCTTCCATCAACGCCGCCGCGTCGTCGTCGGAATCTGACTCGTCGTCGTCGGAATCTGACTCGTTTTCGTCCTCTGAATTCTTTTCACCGTCGTCTGAATTATCTCCTTCGTTCTCAGAATCGTCGTCGTCCGCGTCGTCTGGGTTGGCTTGAAACGCGCTTCGCGTCGTTCCCGCCTCTATTCGCAATCTGTTGTTTCCTCGCTGATCTCCTTCTTCTTCTTCCTCCTCCTTTTTACTCCCCATAATCTGCCGTTCCATCTTCTTCTTCCGAAAGTGCGTTCTCTCTTTCTCCAGCAGCTTCATTCGCATCGTCGTCATCTTTTCTGAGTCATCGTTATCGTTGTTCATTAAACTCTCCATCTCTTCTTCCTCTTTCGTTTTCCACCTCGTCTTCATGGTCAACATCCCCGGGGCGTCCAATTTCGACCGCATTTTCGAAGGTGCAAAAACGCGCGCGCCGCCTTGCTCTTCGTGTCCTCGAGCGGTGTACCACGTCGCGCGGTGTGCCGTCTCATTTTATGATAAAGTCGTTCTCGTTGTTGTCTTTGTGTGTGTTATTATAAGTGATGTGTGTGTGTGTGTGTGATAAAATAATTGCGTGTTTGTGTTCTCTTTTTGCGGGAAAAGGACTTTTTTTTATGAACAGAAGAAATTAAGGAATTTTTGGTTTTTTTCGCTTTTCCGATGATTCATCGTATGATATGAATGCATTTCACACATGCGAGAGTTTTTTATAGAGACAAAAAAAAATATATACTTATATGCTTCGCCCATCGCTCAAAATCGAGAAAACTTTTCGAAAATTTCTTCAAAAAAAAAGGATTTCACCTATGGACGACGACGGAAACGACGACGATTCCGACGACGGGTCGAGAAGCTCGCGTCGGGAGAGCAAGAGGAGGAAGCGTAAGAGAGACGCATTGTGCGAAGCGTTCGTCTCGTCTTTACCGTCGTCGTCGACATCAATATCAAAGCGAAAATTGAATTCGGAATTCACGCCGAGAGAGCAAATTGGAATCGTTTTGAACGCGTTTTTGATGTCCACGAATGGTGGCTCTTCTTCCGTCTGCGAGGCGCACAAATCTTTGATGAAACTTCCTCCCTCCTCGCCGGTGTTGACGTTGAGCGAGGAAACGAGGACGACGTTATTCAATCATTTGAGAAAAATGGCAAACGCAGACGCGATTGAGGTGAGAGATATTTTGCACGTCGCGAAAGGAACGAACAAGGAAAAGTCGTGGAAAACGCAACAGATGGATGAAAAAATGTCCACGGTATTGAAATTGCTCTATTCAATGCGAGAGTCACCTCGAGCGTGGGTGATTGGCGAGAAAAGTGTGGAATGTTTCATAGAAGCGTTGGTGGAAAATTTTGAGCACAGAAGACACGGGCGAGAACCCGGCGAGGAGTATGGTACGGGAACCGACAAGGAGGAAAAAAGCGAAACCGACGGCGAGGACGGCGAGAAGAAGTTCTGGATATTGAGGTCCGATGATGATTACAGCGTTTGGAATTATATGGAGACGGTGAGGAGTATGGTAAAGTCTCTGAGGTTAGCGGCACATCCGAACACGTTGTTGTTGATGTCCTCGGCGGCGTCGTTTGCTGGTGGTAGTGGTGGTGATGAGATCGATGGTGCGACTACTATCGCGGACCGACGCGCGCATGAAAATAGAGGAGAAGGCGAACACGGAGGAGATGGAAACGACGACGACGACGATAACGAGAGAAATAAAGTAAAGAATAAAACGGACGAAGAACTGGAAGAAGACGAGCGCGTCGAACAATATCGGGCAGGGTATAAAAATTTGGAAAACAACCGGTGCGCTTCGAGCGCGAGGGCGTTTGCAGCCATATTCGAACAAATACAGTTACGATGGATGCATGAACATGGATCCGAGATCCTAGGGAATGAAGGGGGTTGGTCATTGCCAGAAGATGATATTGTTTTTCAAAAGGAAATACACGCGCTGATTGAAGAAATTAACGCGTGCATTCCTGAACGCATAGATAGTTTTGACTCATTCGCAAACGGATTGGACGCGAACAGAGTGTGGGCAAACGCGTGCGGATTCGCGCTCCGCAAATGCATGGAGGCTTTGGAGGACAAAGACGACCCGATTCGTGCGCAAGAGTTTGACCTTCTGGAACGTAAGATGCGAGGCAGTATTGATAGCAGATTGGTCGCGTTGGCCGTCGTTGAAGGAATGTTCCTGAAAGGCAAAGAAGAGAAAGAGAAAGACGAAGCCTGGGGTGGATATCGAAATGAAATATTCTTCTTGGAGCCTTCGCAACGGATCATTCTCGCACACCATATCTTGAAATGTATAGCAAATACTAGAATCGTCACAGATGACGACGGAGACGATGACGATGACGACGGCGACGACGAAGAGGAAGAAGAGACTGATGAAAATTCTGATCATCACCAAAAGCGAAGCGATTGCATCGTGAATGTTGGCATGGATGCGCTTCGCGCGCTTGCCGTGAAATTAGACTCCGTCGTGTCCGTGCAAGCGGTGCTGAAATCGTGGCTAGAACCTCGATTAAAGAGCCAAAAATTACACCTCGGAGGAGATGTAGCGAACGAAAACGACAAAAACAACAACAACGACGAGGATGGAAAGAACAGGAACGATGACTTTTCATACTTCCTCGGTAAGAAGCAATTAGATGCGATGGCGTTTGCGATGATTCCAAAATCCGACCGTCTCACCTCCTCGGCTGGCTTTGCGCTCGTTCGAGCCTCGCTCGAACTTTCAAGTTTTCTCGAAGAACTTTCTCAAAACGTAGACAATTTTAACCGGAGCGTGAACGTAAACGCCGACAAAAATAGCGAGACGGTGGATGTGCACATTTCGGACGAAGTCGCGTATAACACTTCGAGTTTGTTCGCGACCGCAGCAGCGCTGAGAATATGTGTCATCGATAGAAAAGCGTCTGAAGACGATTCATTTCGTCGACTCCTCGCGCTCGTTGATGTCGAAGCGTGCCTAGATGCGAGGACACGTCAAAAGGCAGACCTGGAGTTGTGCAGAATTCCAGCCTCTAAATGGGTCGCCGCTTGTTCTCGATGTCTAAAAAATTCAGAGCCACTTTTGAACAAAATGCAAAGCGGCAATTCCATAATCGACGACGACGATAAGCACAACGATAGCTATAGCGAGCGCATGATTGCTGAACGACGAGTTTCAATTACAAAGCGTGCCGCACAGGCCATCGCCAAAGCGGCGAGCAATGGCTCTTCCTCCATGCCGCCCGATAATATTGCGCACATGTTGGTTACGTCGAAATGCATGCGTTTATGCTCGGAAGTTGCCTCGAGCCTTGCCGGCGGTAAATTGATCACCACACCAGCAAGCGGTGCTAAATCTACGCCGCGAGTGATGAAAAACGACGACGATGATGACGACGAAATAAGCTTCTTGAGCTTGCCGAAAGAGTCTCGCGCGGCTATGGTCGGAGCGTGCATATCCCTTTTGAACTGCGCCTATCTTTTACCGGCGAACACCTACGCGAGACAAAGTATTTGGGATGCAATGTTTGCTACTTCAGGACGTGTACTCGCAACGAAATGGGCTCTCGAACGCGCGAATGAATGGAACGATCTTCGGGCAATCAACCCGGCGCTGCGATTTGCAGCGGCGCTCGACGACGATACTTCGTTGATGCTTGGTCGTTCCACGTTCAACTTGAAAAACGTCGATGAGGAAGAGCAGCGTCAAATTTCGATTCAAACTTCGAGGAATGTCGCCATTGCACATGTCGTCGCCGCGGCGTGGTCGAACGGTGTCGATGATGAAGCCTCTATGGATAGAGAAAACTACGCGGTCAAAGAAGATGACGTTCTACATGCCATCTCTGCCATCTCGAGAGATGCCGCATTTGCGCGTTCGTCGTCCTCGAACACGCACACGCACAATCAAATGGCATCTTTCCTAACAATTTTTACCAACGAAGACGAAGATGAGGCCAGCAATAACGCCAGAGCAACCTTTGCGAGTCTTCGAGGGAGAGCCGAACTCGTCTCGCGCGGATTCTCTCACTTCAAGAAGAAAGCTTTCTCTTCGCGAAATTTGTTGTCCTTATACAAAACGGCGATGCACTTTTGCTTAGCATCCGCGGCTTCTGCCGATTCATCGATACTCGATGAAGGTAAAGGTGGAGAAAATCTCGACGCAGATGCCAGAACTATTGTCAACGATCGCGGGGCGCTTTCTCCCGGCGCCGTCGTCCTCGTCGCGTCTGAAACAATCGAAGCCTTATCGGACGAAATTAGAAAGTGCGAAAGCGGAGATCATCAACAAAGCAAAGATCAAAACACCATCATAGCTGATGCAGAAATGGTGTGTTTGCTGTTTTTGGACGGTTTACGAGCCGTTCGTGTTGTGTGTGAACTCGAAGTGCCCGGACCGGTGATGGCTGGGAGACTCGCGATGGCGTCCGCGTCCACTCTGTTGTCGTTATCGGTCGTCTTTGCAAAATTCAGCAACCAGAACTTGCAAGATATTGCCAGACGAAAGAACATGCTCGAGATGTGCATTCAAGGAATCGACGCCTTGATTGATTGCAAGGCTGTGTACGCCTCGCCGCGACGATGTAAGGCGCTACTCGACGCCGCAACGGCCGCCGCAAAACGCTCTTCGGCGCTTTCCGCTGAAGAAATGATAGCGCAAGCGAATACAACAACAACAACTACCGCACCTACTACTATAGCGTCATCTCCCGCCGTCAACAACGATGGGAGTACTAAAGAGAAGAAGATGGACATTTCTCGAAGCTTTGATGCGAGAAGACTTCGACGGAAACGCAGGATTAATCGAGGCGGACGCGTGAAAATGTCAGCATCTTCTAAGCGGCGCGAACAACAATCGGCACTGCAACGGTCCGGTGCCGTCGGTCGTAAACGTTCTCGAGATATTCGAAACTACGAAGTCGCTTCAGACTCGGACGGTACCGACGACGACGATGACTATTACGACGATGACGGCGAAGAGGAGGGCGGAGGGTACGGCGCGGCGGCAATCATGGAAGAGTTCGAACCATCCGATATCGACGAATCCGACGACGACGATTCGGACGACAACAACGACAATAATGACGGTGGTTTTGGTATGCGCGGTGGTGGTATCACCGGATGGGGCTAAGATACTACAATAGACGATACTCACACTCATTTAGAAACAACACCTTCCTCTTAGGGTAATTGTAGCGGCTAAAAACTAGAAACTAAAAAAGGACAAAACTTACTTCATCTTCACTCAGAGGCCGTCCAGCTCGTACGAAAGAGTCGTTTTCACGGCTATATCCCCTTCTTCTACCCTTCCTCCTTCCTCTGATGATGTAGAAGATGATGACGACGACGACGACGACGACGAGATCTTCTCTTCTTCCACCTGTTGAACTTTCGGCTCGTACTTCTTCCTTTCGAAACTCTTCGGATTGAACTTGACCTCGGCGATTTTGATCCCTCCAATATCCCCTTGACGCAAGTGCGGGTGACCCATCAACGAGTACGCCACAATAGCGCGATCTCCGTCGGTAATGACCGTTGGGTAGTGTATGTACATCTTCAAGCTCCCTTCTTCGAGTTCGGTGATGGTTTTAAACCCAACGCCGCCGTCGCAGGAAATCGAAACGCGTAATCGACACCGGCCTTTGTTGATCTTATTCTTATCGGTGGCATCGTTAAAGGCGACGACAATCTCTCTCGTATCGGGAAATGAGGTCGCGTCCATTTTTGAATCCGGATTTGGTACCGTCGTCGGGTTTGCCCCGATCCACGTATCTCCACCGTCCCAGGAAAACGCGGTGTACACTTTTCCTTTACTCGTTCGAAAAAACAGTTGCAGCGAATAATCTCTCCTTTCTACAACCGCGCCTTCAATCAACCACGTCCCGCCCACTCTAATCTTCCCTTTCGGTTGCCAACTCTTCCCTTGGTCTTTGGAAACTAAAACGCCGTGCGAAGCGGGCGATTTTGGTTGCCTGCACGCGTTCGATTCCGCTTTCTCCTTCCAATACGGCAAAACCCAATTCCCGGTTTGCGTGTGCACGGTGATTCTATTCGCAATCACTTTCGGCATCCCTGGTGAATCTTCTTTACTTTGCGCGTGCACTTCTTGCGGTTCCGACCACGTCTTCCCACCATCTCTCGATTTTGTCACTTTCACGTCTCCTCCTGGTGAAAATCTCGGAGGGATTTTCGATCCGCTCTTGTTCTCCCTCGCCGGCCTCAAACAGTTTTGCGACTCGGTGTAAAATAACCACAAACCGTTCTCCTCGTTCGGCGGGTTAAAAAGCACCGGCGACCACACCGCCGTTTTCACGTTCTGCATGCTCGACACTCTCTTCGGTTTCGACCACGGTTGATCGACATCTTCCGCGTAGGAAATCAAAATCGACTGGCCTCGTATGCCTTCGATGCCGCTGCTCGATTGCCACGCCACGGCGAACCCTTTCTTCGTCGCGTTCACGTTCCACCTCCCGATAGTCGCCATGTGCGAATACTTCCTTCCGTTCGCAGCTTCATCTCTCGCCACCCAAAACTTCCTCGGCTTAATCTGCTGAATCCGATTCCGTTCGTTTCTATTTAAACTCTTCATTCGTAACGCCACGTCTTCCCGTTCGCACGTCTCTCGTTTCTCTTTGTCTTTGTATTTAATCTTGACCGATTCCACCGGTATCGGTTCGTTGCCGTCCTCTTCCTCCGTGTTTACTCTCTCTAAATCCTGATTCTCTTGCTCCAACGCGTCGTCCTCGATCAACGGAGTTCCCATGTCCACTTCATCTAAATCTTCCTCCTCTTTCTTCTTTAAAGCCTCCTCCTCCTCTTCGCCCGCGCTTGCGCCAAAACCGCTCATCTTTGCAAACTTCCCAAACACTTGTCTGTAATACGGTTCCATCATGTCCTCGATTTTTTCCGCGTATTCTTCCGTTTTCTCCAGAACAATCGACGAGGAAACCGTGGACGATCGCGCGTGTCGGTTGTTCGATCTGTGGATTCTTAAAAGCTGCTGCTGCTTTTGTGTCATCCTCGTGGCATCATCCTCGTTTAACGCATCATCATCGACCGATGATGATGATGATGATTTCCCCGCGAAATCAACATCATCATCAAAAACATCATCGCGTGAAAAGAGAGCGCTAAAAAGAAACGAGACGAAAAGGACGGCACAGAAACAGAGCGAGACGATCGCTCGCCGTCTTCTTTGTCGCCCGGAGGAGGAGGAGGAGGACATTTATTAACGTCTTTTAATGTGAGTTGTTGTGGGTAAATTGTTTCATCACAAGACAGATATAATGGAGATTTTATCCACATAATAAATAAACAACACCATGGTTGTTGTTTCCGCTGCAGCAGCAGCAGCAGCGGCAACATCATCATCATCATCGTCTTTAGCTGCTCGAACCGCTGCTGCTCGAGGCGCGTTGGCGTGCGTCGTGTACGTCTCCGAAGGGAGACGAATGGACGTGCTGAAAGCCATCGAATCCGTCGCCTTAAAACGGATTACCACGAAGCCGAATGAGAAGATGAAGATGACGACGAAAAGAGACGACGACGACGAGACCTACAACAACAACGCGGTTAAATTGGTGAAAACATTCATCGATGAACCGTATAACCGAACCGGGTTTACCTTTGCGGTGAGAACGGATGATGATTTTGATGCCGTAAAAGGTGGTGACAACACGTTGATGGTGTTGGACGGAAAAGCGAACAAGGGGCAGCGGAAGAAGGTCTCGCGTCTCATCGCGAACAAAGTCCACGAACTCGCCACGTCGGCGTTTATGGAAATTGGCTCGTTTAAGAAACACTCGGCGACGCACCCGAGGCTCGGCATTGTGGACCACGTTTCGGTGCACCCGATTGGAACGTGCGATATGGACGTGGCGAAGGAAGCGGCGAGAGCGGTCGGGAGGCGATTCGGGGACGAGTTAGGGGTGAACGCGTACATGTACGGGCACGCGACGATGGTAAAAGGTGGTGATGATGGCATAGGTGGTGAGGCCAGCGCGAATAGTGGTAGAGAGAAGGATAATGAGAGTAACCGCGAGCGGAGAGAATTAGCTGAAATTAGACGAAAATTAGGGTACTTCTCCGCCAACGGGGAAAACGAGACGTGGGTCGGCGCTTCCGACGTGTACGACCGAATGCAGAAGTGGGAGGTGAAGCCGGATTTTGGCTCGAGCGAGAAAAGCGACGTGGAAGAAAAAGGCGTGTGTTGCGTCGGTGCCGTGCCGTTTGTGGTGAATTACAACGTGCCAATGATATGCGAACTGAGCGACGAGAGTCAAGAGAAACTCGCGCTCGATTTGGGAAAACAGATTGCGAAACGCGTCAGTCAACGAAACGAAATCGACGGGTTACCGAACGTCCAAAGCATGGCGCTGATGCGAACAACAACAACATCATCAACAACATCACCATCACTTCGCAACAACAAAATGGAAATTGAAATCGCGTGTAATTTATTAGACGAAACTTCCTCCACGACGAGAAAACAAGTGCAAAAGAAAATCGAAGAGTTGATGCCGGAACTGTTGGTCGAGAACATGTTGCGCGGTGTCAAGTTGAACGGCGCCAGTTGTCAGATTGGACAAGGATACGTGACCAATTTGCAGCCGCAAGATTTCTTGGACGCGGTGAGTAGTACTTCGAGCGATGATACCGCGTCGTGAGTTGTTGGAACTTCGTCGTTGGTGTTTGTTATTCACATTATTCATACGCGCAAAAAGAGTAAGTTTTTAGGTGATTTTCGCTCTTCATTTTTTTACATCATGGCGTTATCGTCACCGCGATGTGCTGCTACTGCAAATGCGAATGCAAATGCTGCTGCGCATCCCAAATTGACAACAAGGAGTCCCAATGTCATGGGATCATCTTCAAATCCAAAAGTAACGCATCATCATCATCATTCTCATCGCGAGGGAATCAAAGTTTTTCTCATTTCCGACGTCCACTTTGACGCGAAGGAAAACGAGAGATTCATCGAGCAGATGCCATCCTCCTCGAACAACAACAAAGATGACTACTGCTATTCGATACTCATCATCGTCGGCGACGTCGCGGAAAAGTTGGACGATTTAGAGCGATGCTTTCGCGCGTGTTTGAAGAAGTTTGATTGCGTTTTTTTTACTTTTGGCAATCACGACCTGTGGTGTTGTGCCTCGAAAGAGGAAGAGGAGGAGGAGGAGGAAAAATGTTCGCTGGAGAAGATTCAATCGGTGTTTAAGCTTTGCGCGAGATTAGGGGTGAAAACGGATCCATCATCGGGAGAAGGGATTGGTGGCCCGAACGACGACGACGCGAGGAGGGTATTCATAGCTCCCGTGCATAGCTGGTACGAGCGGGAGTTCGATACGGAAGAAGAGGTGGAAGCGCCCGAGGGCGTTAGCATTCCCGGCGTCGAGAGGGTTATGACGGATTATCGTTTATGCAAGTGGCCGAAACTAGACGCGTGGGAAAAAGAGATCACGAAGACGACGAGAACAAGTGGAAAACTAGCTGAGGAGGAGGAGCGTTTAATGATAAAGTCAGACGATTATTACATTTCGAAGAAAATTGACGCTTTGAACGACGCGGATGGCAAATTCGAACGATTTTTAGAAAACGTGAAGCGAGCGAAAGAGGAAGGCAAAGACGTGACGGTGATTACGTTTTCGCATTTTCTTCCGAGGATTGAGTTAATCCCGGAGAAACGCTTCTTGCTCTATCCTAAGTTGACGCAAGCGGTTGGCTCGAATATCTTAAACGAACGCATAGAGCGCGTTACAGAAATATTACATCTCGGGAAATCGGGGAAGGACTCGCATACTCACGCTTTTGGTCACACTCACTTTGGATGGAACTTAGTTTTGGAGAATAACGTGCGTTACGTCCAAGCTGCGTTAGCTACACCGAAAGAGTGGGTGAGACGTCCGCGGAGTTTAGTCGTAGGCGAGTTTTTTTCAAACGCGCCAGGGAACTCGCCTTTACTTCTATACGACTCTCGGACGAATGCGTTTTCCGGAAGCTCGTCGAATATAAAAGAATATAATCCTGGATTATGGGCAAAATATTACGAGGAAAACGCGAGGGATCCGAGTAATAAGACGTTAGCTCCTTGGGTATTGTCGTACGTTTCCAGAGTGTGGGGTTCGCGAGAGTTGAAGAAGAGCATGATGATGACGTCGAATACCGACGCGTCGCCGTTGCCGGGTAAGAGCGGTCAAGTGTAGGTAGTATAAATGTGTACAGCGTAATATCGATCTCATTTTTGTTACAAGCTTATATATATAGTGGTAGTAGTAATAGATGTAGCTGGTTTAGTGTGGAGTATAATATAACGTCGTCAGTTCGTGTGTTCATTTCTGCAATCATTTGTGTCTTTTCACTGCGTCATCGTTCTTTGATTCGTATATACCAAAGCGCCAAAATACCCGGTCAAAATCAAGTTCGCGACCGTCGCCAACTTATTAATCCCGTTCGAATTCACTGCCAAACACGCCACCCAAAACAAAGGCACCAGCGTCGCCATTTTTCGGTCGAATTTGAACGGATCCTCCACGTCGTAAAAGCAGTACAAGTAATAAGCGCACAAACATCCCGTCGCGAACATCTCCGCGCTAGAACTCCCCCCGTGACTGCTATTCCTATCGTCCTCGTATTCCCGCTTACTCCCATTACCGTAATGCGTCTTCGACGACTGACTCACTCTCACGTCTTTCCCGCTCGCTCTCGCTAACTTCCTCGCCGTCTCCTGTAACTTTTCGTTCAGTTTCACCCGCTGTATCTCGCTCTCGCGTATCTTTTGCACGCTCGCTCGAAAGCGCGATTCCGCTTCCTCCACTTGAAATTTCAACTCCTCGACGACGTATTTATGTTGCTCTTGAAAGTACTTCAAGGACGTCGTCGTCGTATTCTTTGATGGTGGTTTTGACGCATCTAAAAACAAAGCTTTGATGGTAAAACCATTCCCGTTCTCGAGGATGCGTCGAAACGCGCGCGATATCGTGACCACTCTTTTCGTCTCCCCCTCCATGTATTCGTCGTCTGAATCATCTGAATCGCCGTCGTCGTTCTTCGTCTTCTTCTTCTTCATCGAGGAGTGAGAAAAAATCTCACTCGCGGTTGCTTTCGTAATTTCCCACGGCAAATACACCACCGCGAAAACGTGCAAAACGCACGCGATTGGAAACGTGATCAAAGCGAGAAAACACGTTCGTAAGATCGAGAATAACATCGATAACATCGTCGAGCTCTTCTTTTTCTGTTTATTCGTCGTCGTCATCATCTCGTTGTGTCGTTGTTTGCGAAGAAAACAATAAAGGAAGAAGAGAGAGAAAAGAGAGATGAAAAGTTTTATTTTTTTTATTTTTTTGTTCAGAAAAAATTTCAGTTGGACAAAAGAGAAAAAAAAATGTGAGCACTTTTCTGTTCTCTTCCTGTCTCTTCTCTTGTTGAGATAAAGAAAAATCCATATCTCTTTTCACACGTCATTTACTCGAAAAGACCCCCACGAAACAGTTGGAGAAGAAAAGTCTCACCAAGATTTTTGAGCCTCTAAAAACGTCAGAGATAAACGAGCGATGGAGGCGCGAGCAAAGCGAGAAAGGGCGGCGGAAGAGCGACGACTCGAAAAGGAGGCGGAAAGACTCGAAGCGGAAGCCATTGCGGAGGCGAAAAGAAACGAAAAAGAAGAAATTGAAGCTGCCAAGTTAGAATTCAGAATCGATACTGCAAATTTGAACAGCGACACGCACGCTCCGGAGATCATCGAAGCGTTCGAGGAGGCGCGTGGAGATTTGGATACCATCGATCAAGAATTAGACGCGTTGGTCGCGAACTCAGAAGGGCCAGATTACAAAGAGAATTCAGAGAAATGCGAGCGACTACGACAGGTGCGATGGAGAATATTAAACCGCTGCTCCGAACTTCTCTCAATGAAAAAACAAAAAAAAACCAAAATTCTG